>Ga0075314_1000033_pt1 | contig 19489 bp, 20 predicted proteins | sample MayberryNE_Catta_6_FD_120055 | JGI IMG/M metagenome (GOLD analysis project Ga0075314, IMG submission 120055) | Natural and restored wetland microbial communities from the San Francisco Bay, California, USA, that impact long-term carbon... | ecosystem: Environmental > Terrestrial > Soil >... | reverse complement strand
GTAGGCGGCGTCGTAGACGGAGATCGTGTGACGCTCGGCGAGCTCGGCAGCCCTCGCCAGGAGGGCGCCTGTGGATGCGAGGATGCCGCCATCGTCGGCGAGCCTCTCGACCACGGCAAGCAGCGGCGCCACGGACTCCGGTGCACGCCATGCCCGCACGGCGACATTGGCGACCTCATAGCGGACGAGGTCGAGCGTGGCAAGGGTGCCCTCGTCGTCTTCCAGCAAGGCTCGCGCCGGCTTGTGGTGGTCGTCCTCGGGGTCGAAGGCGGCGAGTAGGACGCTCGCGTCGAGAAGCAGCGTAGTCACGAACCGGGCCGCGTCGCCTTCACCAGCTCCGCGTTGCGCCCGCCGTGGGGCGAGGCGTCGCTCAGCAGCGATCGCATTGCCGCCGCTCGGCTCTCGCGACGTTGGCGTAGCGCCGCGTCGGCGAACCCCCGCATGACGGCGCTGCGAGTCGTGCCGCCGCGCCGCGCCTCGGCGTCCACCTCGGCGCGGAGATCGTCTGGAAGGGAGACCATGACCTTTGCCATGCAGCCAGTATACCCAGGTATACCAGCAGCTGGGGCAAGAAATTGGGCTCACTCCAGGGCGAGAGCCTTTGCGCGGCCGAGGCTTTCTTGGCCCAGCCGGGAAAGCCGCGTAAGCTAGGAGAGCGAATGGCTGCCAAGTCCCACGAGTTCGAGGTCGTTCTCCTGCCCGAGGAAGAGGGCGGTTTCAGCGTGTCCGTGCCCGCGCTGCCGGGCTGCCATACCCAGGGCGAGACCCGCGAGGAAGCGCTGGAGATGGCCAAGGACGCGATCGAGGGATACCTCGAGGTGCTGGAGGGGGAGGGGCGTCCGCTGCCCCTGCCGGCGCAGATCGAGCGGATCACCGTCGCCGCGTGAGCGGGCGGCTTCCGTCGGTCCGCCCCCGACAGCTTGTCCGGGTTCTCGAAAAGAAGGGCTGGAAGCTCGCTCGATCCAAGGGCAGCCACCACCACTTCACCCACCCAGACAACCGGAGCGTCATCACCGTCGCGATGCACGCCAAGGATCTCAAGCGCGGGACGCTGAGCGGCATTCTCGCGGATGCCGGAATCGACCGCGACGAGTTCCTTCGGCTGTTGAAGTAGGCGGTTCGCCAATCGCCGACCGAGGTGGTTGGAGGCCGTTGACCGGCTGGATCGTCGAGATCGCTGGGGCAACAAATGGGGCAACATGCCCCACGTATCCCAGCCGATCTCCACGTAGCTCGATCTCGCGGAAACCGCTCTAGAACGCGCTCTACGTAGCCCAGCCGATCTCACTCAGCGGGCTCATAACCCGAAGGTCGCGAGTTCGAAGCGCGCCCCCGCTATTTCGAGAAGGCCCCGGAAGCGGGGCCTTTTCTGCGCTTCGACGCTCTTGGCCGGGGGGGCTGAAGCGACCGCTACCGCGAGTACGATCGGCTGCGACTACGACTTCCGGAGGGACTCCGGTCAAGAGTGCGACGAAGCAAAAGATCCACATGGGAAAGGACGATCCAAGGGTCGCTCACCCCATCTTCACGCTGTGTGAAACGGCGGGCTACCTGGATGTGCCGAAGTCGAACATCCAGCGCTGGGCCAGGCCACCCGATGCCAAGCATCCGCTGATCACCTGCTTCCCGCCGCACGGCCTGGAGGCAACGGTTCCCTTTATCGGCTTCGCCGAGGCCTTCGTGCTGTCTAGCTTCAGGCGAGCCGGGGTGCCGTTGCAGCGGATACGACCCGCAGTCGAGGCGCTGGAAAAGGAGATCGGCGTGGATCACGCGCTTGCCTCCAAACACCTCTATACGGACGGAGCCGAGGTGCTCTTCGACTACGCCGAAAAGCACGGTGAGCGCGAGCTCAAGGACCTCGTCGTCGTTCGGGCCCAGCAACACCAGTTCACTCGCGTGGTCGAGGGATACTTGAAACGGATCGAGTTTGGGGGAGACGGCTGGGCCGACTCGGTGCAGCTGCCGACCTATAGCAACGCACAGGTTGTAGTCGACCCCAAGGTCGCGTTCGGCCTGCCCCTTGTCGTTCACGGCGGCGCTCGCGTCGAGGACCTCGTCGACCGCTTCCAGGCCGGCGACTCGGTGGCCGAAATCGCCGCTGACTTCAGCGTCCCCCCTGATGAGGTTGAGGACGTGATCCGGCTCGCAACTCGGACGGCGGCCTGATCGCGTGGGACAGGGACGCCGTATCAGATTGTCTGCAGCCGGGACTAGAGCTGCCGAAACACCTCCTCGTAGTGCCACTCTAGGAGCGTCGGGTCCGCTCGGTCCTCTGCATGAGCAGGGTCGCGCACCCTCCTGCCATCCATCTCGTAGTAGACGCGGCCGTTCTCGTACTCGTCTCGGAGTGCTTGGCTGACCGCGAACGAGCAGTCGGGTCGCACGCTGACGTAGCCGAGGTCGAAGAGCCGATGGATGTCGCGGCGCAGGGGCAGGCCGTTGGGCACGGCATGCGGTCCGCCGTGGGAGAAGGGCTGGATATGGGACGCCTCGACGACGGGCAGGGAACGCTCTCCGGTGATCGCGCAGCGCCGAGAGTAGGCGTCGAGGACCGCAATTCGGAAGGTCGCCTGCCCCAAGCGCGGCCGCACCTCCAAAGGCTTGCCATGCCGTGCCGCGGACAGGGCTTCCACGCTCCACTCCGCGGCCTGTTCGCTGGCTGCCGCGGCCTCGAGGCACGCCTCATACAGTCGGCGCCCCTCGCCGGCCGTCAGGTCGTATCCCTTTCCGGAAACGATCGACCTGCTCCAATCGGAGGGGGTTGGCACCCAACTGTCCGGAGGGAAGAAAACCGGCTCGGCGATCGCCAGGCAGCCGATCCAGTCATCGATGGTGATGGTCTTGCCCGCACCGTGGCTTAACCGCCCCAACCTTGCCAGTAGGAAATCGCGATCGGGAACGCCGTTCGCCAGGCCGAAAACGTCCCAGGCCTCCCAGATAGGAAGGACGGCGGCTCGGGTGAAGAGGCCGAAGCCACCGATCGCGTTGTGTGGCGCCTTCAGCTTGAAGAAGAAGAGCTCTCCGGATTGCAGTGCGCCAAATCGACCCTGGCTCGGCCGCCAGAAGTTGACCTCACGCAGCTCCGGTCGCGCGCGCAGGAACTGGTACCAATCGAAGTCGGTGTTGGCGACGAATCCGCGCACAGCGAAGAGCGTAATCGCAAAAGGCCAAGTCAGCCATCGGCGGCTCCGTCGCGAAGGAGGCGTCGCCCGACCGCCGAACTCCGCAGCCGCCCCGGCGGCTTGCGCGGCCTCCTGTCCTGATTAGCACCCTCCGTCCGCGCGGATCGGCCTCTACGGTGATCCCAGATGGCCGATGACCACGCGGTGGCCTCCGGATCGCTGCTCGACCGGCGATCCAGGCGAGCAGCGATCGGGTATCCGATCCGTTCGCAATAAATACCTGAGACGTTCCGTTAGATAGCCCGAGCGCAAAACGCGACCGACAGGAGGCGTCGGGTGATCGGGAATCGGTGGTCGAAGGCTGTGCTGCTTGCGTCCGTGGCGACGCTGGTCCTTGCTGTGCTCGGGGGCGCGGCCATCGCCGACCCCGCATCCGACCTCAGCGAAGCCGAATCGCGGGTGGCGAGCGCCGAAGGCGACGTTGTCTCGGCGCAGCAGCGGGTCGACGCCGCTCAGGCGCGGTATGCGGCTGCGTCGCGTCGCGCCGATCCTCTCGCCGCAGCCGCTCGCACGGCGCGGGCCGACGCGCGGGACATGCGTACGAAGCTTGCCGACAGCCAGCGCGAGGCGCGAGCCGAGATCGCCGAGCTGGAAGAGGCCCAGCGCCAAGAGGAAGATGACCACGACGAAGAAGTCGCCATGGGCATCGGGCTCGGCTTGGCCGTGCTCGTCGCCGCCGCGATCGCGCTTGCCTGGGGCTGGTTCCGCGGTTCCGTCGCGGTTACCGCACTTGTGGGGATGCAGCTTGCCCAGGCGGCCGCCATATGCGTCGGCGGCGGCTTCCTGCTGATCGTGATCGGCGCGGCACTCGGGACCGGCGGCGGCATCTCCGGCGCGCTTGGCGCCTTCCTCTTCTGCCTCGGCTTCGTGCTGCCGATCGCGCTCCTGCTGGGCCGCCACGCGGCGGAAGTCCGCGACGGCAAGGCCAAGCCGCTGCTCGGCCGCGACCGGCTGCCGAGCTGGGTCTCACGCAGCGCTGCCGCGCCGCTCCTCCTGCTGGGCATCGGCTCGCTCGGCGCCGCGATCTTCGCCGACGAGCCCGCCGCCACTCCCGTCGCCGCGCAAGTGAGCGAAGACGCCGTGGCCCTCTCGCAGGGGCCCGGGGCCGAAGAATGGGAAGAGGCGCGGGCCGAAGCGGCCGCGGCCGCGAAGCGGGCGGCCGGCCCGGTGGCCCAGCAGCGCTCGGCTCGCGCCGACCTGCGCCAGGCATCAGGACAGCTGCGCAACGCACAGAGCGGTCTCGCCAGGGCGGAATCGAATGCGCGCAGCGCCGCCCGCCGCCTCGAGGTGCTGCGCAAGCGCGAAGAACGGGAAGCCATCGAGGCGCAGGAACAGGCCGAACGCGAAGCCGAAGAACAGGAAGAGCTGGAACCGGAAGAACCCGAATCGTCGGGCTGCGAGCCGGGATATTCGCCCTGTGTGCCGACCTACCCGCCCGACGTCGATTGCGCGGAAGTCGGCGGCTCGGTCACCGTCACCGGCTCCGACCCGCACGGGCTCGACGCCGACGGCGACGGGACCGGCTGCGAGTAGCGCAGACCCTCCAGCGGTAGCGCCATAATCACGCTAAGGGCTGATAATCGCGCTAATTTCCCGCCTTATTAGCTCCATTATGAGAAGATTAGCTCCATGCAGAGCTTCGTCGATCTCGACAAGACCTTTCGATCCCAGCCCCGGGCGCTCGGGGCTGTTCTCGCGCGGACCGATACCGGCAAGGGTCAAGAGCGCCTCTTCGAGGATCAGCGTCCCGAACTCTTGAGCCAGCTTGCCGAGCACGCCCGGATCGCCTCCATCACCGCATCCAATGCAATCGAGGGCGTTGTGGTTGGCAGCGACCGCGCCGAGCGAATCGCCGAGGGATCGCATCGCTACCGCAACCGAAACGAGCGCGAGTTTGCCGGGTACCGCGACGCGATCGACATGCTGATGAGGCTGGACACCTACGAGGAACTGACCATTCCCCTCGTGCTGCACCTGCACCGCCTGCTGTTCGAGTACACCGATGGCAACGGCGGGCACCTGAAGCGCGACCAAAACCTGATCGTCTCCCATGAGAGCGGCCGAAAAGAGGTGGTCTTCACGCCAACCCCACCCGAGGAAACCGAGTTCGCACTAAGCGAGCTCCTCATCCGATACGGCGAGGCGAAGGCAGAGGGGCGAACCCATCCCCTGATCTTGGTCGGCGCCCTAGTCCTGGACTTTCTCGCGATTCACCCGGTCGCCGACGGCAACGGACGCCTTGCCAGGCTGCTCACCACATACGAGTTGCTAGCCCAGGGCTACGGGATTGCTCGCTACGTCAGTCTCGAGCAGCGGATCTTCGAGTCGAAGAACACCTACTACAAGGCCCTCTACGACTCTCAGCGCAACTGGCACGAGGGGGAGCACGATGTTTGGCCTTGGGTCGCCTATTTGGCCCGGGTGCTCGCTTCCGCCTATGACGACTTCGAGCAAAAGGTCGGCGCTGCCGGAGAGCAGTCCGGCAACAAGCAGGACCGGGTTCGCACCTACATCCTCAACGATGCGCCCGCCCGCTTTCGCCGACGCGATGTCGAGCGGGCACTACCCGGGGTAAGTCTCGCGACGATTCGGCTGGTATTGACCGAGCTCCGCGACGCCGGTCAGATCAAGGCAGAGGGCTCGGGAGCGGGCGCTCGCTGGACGCGGGCCTAGAGGCGGCAGGCCGATGTGGAGTCATCCGCAGTCCCTACGCCCGCTGGCGGGGGATCCGGCGGCGGGCTGCCGTCCAGCTGCGGTCGGCCCCTGACGGGGGGCCGGATTCCATGCGCAGGCGAGTGCGGGTCGCGGCGATCGCCGGGGCGTTGGTGCGGCATGCCCGGGCGATGGTGGCGTCGGCGAGCTCGGGCGTGCGGCGGACCTCGAACTCGAGCAGCCCGTCGCGCCTGGCTTTGGCGCGAGCGGCCGCGCTGGCGTCCTCCGCGACCGCCGCCTGGGCGGCGTCGGCGGCGCGGCCGCGACGGCAGGAAAGGCAGAAGTCGCCCTCGGGGCCGCGCTCCCAGCTGCCGGGAATCGGCACCTTTTGGCCGTCGATCCGCCCGATCGCCACCCCGCAGCCGGCGCAGGTCCACCTACGTGCCAGGGCGACCGTGCTCATCGGACCGATTTCGCCCTGGGACGTCGCCGCCGGCGCCGACGCCGCGAATGCCCGCCGGGCTGCGCCGCCGCCCCGGCCGGCTTGCTGTGCGCCGGCGGCTTGCCGTGCGCCGCCGGCGCGCCGTGGGCGCCGTCGAACTGGCGGTCGAGGCCGAGGTCGCGGGCCATGCGCCGCACCTCGTCGACCTGGTCGGCGAGCACGAAGCTGATCCCCGTGCCCTGGCGCCCGGCGCGCCCGGTGCGGCCGATCCGGTGCACGTAGGCGTCGCGGTCGCCCGGCGCGTCGAAGTTGACGACATGGGTTATGCCGGCGACGTCGATCCCGCGGGCGGCGACGTCGGTCGCGACCAGCGCGTCCACCTCGCCGGCCTCGAAGCGGGCGAGGGCGCGCTCACGCTGGCCCTGGCTCTTGTCGCCGTGCATGGCCACCGCGACGACCCGGCGCGACCGCAGCCGCTTGACCAGCCGGTCGGCGCCGCGCTTGGTGCGGACGAAGACCAGCGTGGAGCCGTCCGCGGCCTCGCCCAGCTGCGTGACCAGATGGTCCAGCTTGGCGCTCTGGGAGTCGACGTGGAGGAAGCGGTGCTCGACGTCGACCTTGGCGAGCCCGTCCGCCGGCTGGACGTGGTGGCGGGGGTTGTCGGTGAAGCCGGCGGCGACCTTGCCGATCGCTCCCTCCAGGGTGGCCGAGAAGAACAGGGTCTGGCGGCGCTCCGGCGTCTGGGCGACGATTCGGCTCACCGCCGGCTTGAAGCCCATGTCGAGCATGCGGTCCGCCTCGTCGAGGACGAGGACGCGAACCCGCCCGAGCGAGACGACGCCGCGGGCGAGCAGGTCCTCGAGCCTGCCCGGGGTGGCGACGAGGACGTCGGCGCGCCGCGCGGCCTCGATCTGAGGGCCGAAGCCGACGCCTCCGTAGACGGCGGCGATCCGCAGCCTGCGGGCGTCGGCGAGCGACTGCAGCTCGGTGACGATCTGGCCGGCCAGCTCGCGCGTCGGGGCGAGGACCAGGGCGGAGACGTGCCCGGCGCCGGGTTCGAGGCGATCCAGCATCGGCGCGCCGAAGGCGAGCGTCTTGCCGGAGCCGGTCGGCGACTGGACGAGCAGGTCGTGGCCGGCGAGCGCGTCGGGAACGACCAGCTGTTGGATTGGGAAGGACTTGGTGATGCCGCGGCGCGCGAGTGCGCGCACCAGCGGCGCGGAGATGCCGAGATCGGCAAACGGAATTATGTTGTTGCTCCTTTTTGAGCGTCCAGGGGAGATCCGGCGACCCCCAGGCACCCAGTGGCACATCGAGGAGACTGAACCTCTCGGGCGGCGAAATGCAGCCAACCCGACTCCTCCACGGTAGCAGTCGCCTGCAAAACCCAGCCATTCGCCGCCTGACGGGGAGAGGTGGGCGCATAGGCTGCGGGCCGTGCGCGACGATCCGCAGCGGCTCAGGTTCGAGATCGAAGCCCGCGACGGGACGGCCCGTGCGGGCGTCCTGCATACGGCGCACGGGCCGGTGCGGACGCCGGCCTTCATCCCGCTGGCGACGAAGGCGACGGTGCGCGGGCTGGAGTCGGCCGAGGTCGCCGCGCTCGGCTACGAGCTGATCCTCGGCAACACCTACCACCTGTTCGTCTCGCCCGGCCCCGACCGGATCGCCGCCGCCGGCGGCCTGCACGGCTTCATGGGCTGGGAGCGGGCGCTGATCACCGACTCCGGCGGCTTCCAGGTCTTCTCGCTCGCCCACGGGGGCGTCGCCGACGAGGTCAAGGGCAAGGGCCGGCCCGGCGGCGAGCACGGCTCGGTCGTCTCGATCGACGAGGAGGGGGTGCGCTTCCGCTCCTACCGGGACGGGCGCGAGCTCTTCCTCTCGCCCGAGGTCTCGATGGAGGTGCAGGCGAAGCTCGGCGCCGACATCGCCCTCGTCTTCGACGAGTGCACCCCCTACCACGCCGACCGCGACTACACGGCGCGCTCGATGCAGCGCACCCACCGCTGGCTCGGCCGCTGCCTGGAGTGGCACGGCGAGCACGGCCCGGCGACGCAGGCGGTCTTCGGCATCGTCCAGGGCGGCGTCTACAAGGAGCTGCGGCGCGAGTCGGCGGCGGTCGTCTCGGAGGCCGGCGCCGACGGGATCGCGATCGGGGGCACGCTCGGCCGCGACAAGGAGGAGATGCGCGGCGTGCTGGAGCTGACCGCGCCGCTGCTGCCCGAGGCGGCGCCCAAGCACCTGCTGGGGATCGGCGACGTCGACGACCTGCTGGCCGGCATCGCGCTCGGCCTCGACGTCTTCGACTGCGCTATCCCCACCCGCCTCGCCCGCCACGGCACCGCGCTCGTCCCCGACCCCGGCAACCGCTTCCGCCTCGACCTGCGCAAGTCCGGCTGGGAGGGCGACCGCGACCCGATCGCCGCCGGCTGCCCCTGTCCCGCCTGTCGCCACCACGACCGCGACTACCTCAGCTACCTCTCCCGCGCCGAGGAGCTGACCGCCGTCCGCCTCCTCTGCCTCCACAACCTCACCTACATGCAGCAGCTGATGACCGGCGCCCGCGCCGCGATCGAAGCCGGCAGCTTCGACTCCTACTCGGCGTCCGTCCTAGGCGGCGCCGCACCCTGGGACGCCTCCGCCTGACGATGCCGGCCTATTCCGTGTTCTTTTCGACCAGTTCCTTCAGCTCTTCGACCACGCGGTCGACCGAGTCGCCGGCCACTTCGGTGGCTTTGACGCCGGTCGCCTGATCGGTGGCGACGATCACCGCGGCGGCGACCGCGGCGGCGATCAGGACCAGGGCCACGGTGGCGAGGACGAAGCGCGAGAAGCGCGAGAAGGCGCTGCGCCGTTGCGGGGCCGGCGCGGCCGGGGCCGGTGCGGCCGCCGCCGGAGGCACGCGCGGCTCGGGCCGGCGGCTGGGGGAGGGGGGGCGCAGCTCGGTGCGCTCGGTCCGGTCGAGGCGTCGGGTCGCGGTCTCGCCGCCGAGGACGCGGGTCGCCTCGGTCCCTTCGGCCAGGGGCAGGGTCACGTCCTCGCCCTCCAGCCCCCGCCGCAACCCGTCGGCGAGCTCGTCGGCGCTGGCGTAGCGACGCGCGGTGTCGCCCTCCAGCGCCCGCAGCACCGCCCCGCCCAGGGTCTCGGACACGGCGTCGTTGTAGGTGGTGGGGGTGAGCGGCTGCTCGTTCTGCTGGCGCACCGCCAGCTCGGCCAGGGTCGACCCCTCATACGGCAGCCGGCCGGTGAGGAACTGGTAGAGGACGACGCCGAGCGCGTAGACGTCGGTCGCCGGGGTCGCCTCCTCGCCGCGCACCTGCTCGGGCGAGAGGTAGGCGGCGGTGCCGACCACCGAGCCGACCTGGGTGATCCGCGTCTGTTCGATCGCCCGCGCGATGCCGAAGTCGGTCAGCTTCACGGTCATCGGGCCGCCGCCGACCGGCCCGCCGACGACCATCAGGTTGCCCGGCTTGACGTCGCGGTGGATGATCCCCCGCCGGTGGGCGTAGTCGAGGCCGGCGCAGGCCTGGATCCCGACCTCCGCCGCGACGTCGGGCGCCAGCGGGCCCTGGCGCTGCAGGATCTGCGCCCCGGAGCGCCCGTCGACGTACTCCATGACGATGTAGTGGCGCGCCTCGTCGATCCCGGTGTCGTAGACCTGGACGATGTTGGGGTGGATCAGCTTGGCGACCGCCAGCGCCTCGCGCCGGAAGCGGGCGACGAAGCGCTCGTCGTCGGAGAGGTGCTCGGCGAGGACCTTGACCGCGACGGTGCGCTCGAGGATCAGGTCGGTCGCCCGGTAGACGTTCGACATGCCGCCCGAGCCGAGGCGTTCGCCCAGCTCGTAGCGGCCCGACAGCGGTGGCTGGGCCATCATTCGCCTTCCCCGGCGGGCGTGCCGGGGCTGACCCCGCCGGACTGTTCTTCGCCGTCTTCCTCGCCGCCTTCGGCTTCGCCTCCGTCGTCATCGCCGCCACCTTCGTCGCCGCCCGCAGGGGGACCGCCTTCGGCCTGATCGGGCGGGCCGTTGCCTTCGCCCTCGCCGTCGTCGGGAGGCCCGCCGCCTTTGCCCTCGCCTTCTTCCTCGCCTTTGCCTTTGCCCTCGCCGCGGTCCTCCGGCTTCTCTTCGTCTTCTTCGGCTTCCTCGGGGATGATCGCCGGGGCGATCGCTTCGTTGGCCGATTCTTCGCATTCGACGATCACTTCGTTCAACCGCTCAGCCCCGTCTTCCAGCGCCTGCTTCAGCCGCCGGTCGACCCCGCCGATCGCTTCGATCTGGGCGCTCACCTGTTCGGCCGCCGCTTCGGCGCCGCTGCAATCGCCTTCGTCGGCCAGCTGCTGGACGGCGTCGAGGTTGGCGGTGATCTCGCGCGCCGTTTCGCCCGGCAGCAGCTGCGCGTCCTCCTCGCCGCAGGCGGCGAGCGCCAGCACGGCGGCGAGGCCAAGCAGCAGGGCAAGCGACGCTGGGCGCGGTCGAGGCATCCTGCGAGCGAGTCTAGAGAACGGCCTGTCGGGCCGATTTTGCCTGCAATTAAGCATTACGAGCCGACGTGGAGGCGGTCGCCGAGGCGTTTCGGTAGGCCGGCGGAGACGATCGCGGAGGCGGCGCGGGAGACGTCGTACTCGACCCGGTGGAAGCGCGCCGAGTGCCGCTCGGTGTCGAGCTCCAGCCAGGCGGCGCGGGGGTCGCCGTCGCGCGGCTGGCCGACGCTGCCCGGGTTGACCAGCCAGCTCCCCTCGCCGAGGTCGAGCAGCGTGTCGTCGCTCGCCTCGGCGCCGCGGATCTCCGGGTGCCCCTCGACCGTGGTGCGTACGAAGAAGAGCGCCACGTGGGAGTGGCCGATCAGGCAGACCCGCGCCGGCTGCACGTCGAGGCAGGCGTCGGCCTGCTCGGCGGAGAGCACGTACTCCCAGACCGGGTCGCGCGGCGAGGCGTGGAAGAGGGCGATCTCCTCCCGTTGCGCGGCCGGCTCCAGCTCGCGCAGCAGGTCGAGCGTCCTCGCCGCGACGTGCTCGCGGGTCCAGGCGACCGCCTCCGCCGCGGCCTGCGAGAAGGCGCCGATGTCGAGATTGCCGAGCACGGCGAGGTCGTGGTTGCCGACCAGGCAGAGGTCGCAGCGCTCGCGCACCAGCTCCGTGCAGGCGTCGGGCTCGGCCCCGTAGCCGACCACGTCGCCGAGGCACCAGACCTCCTCGACCTCAGCCCGGTCGATCGCCGCGAGGACGGCCTCGAGCGCCGGCAGGTTGGCGTGGATGTCGCTGATCACGGCTACGCGCACGGCGGCCAACATACTCGTGCAGTCCCTGGCTCATACGATGCGCCCATGCAGGGCACGGACTCGATCATCGGGCTGCGCGGCGCCGTCGAGCGGGCGGCGCGGGCGCTGCGCGGCGGCGAGCCGACCGGACCCGAGCCGACCCTCGACCGCCCACCGAAGCCCGAGCTCGGCGACTACAGCTCCAACGCGGCGATGCTGCTGGCCGCTCCGCTGGGCGAAGCGCCGCGCGACGTCGCCGCCCGGCTCGGCACCGAGCTGGAGCGCGAGCTGGGCGCCGAGGGCAGCCTCGACCGGGTCGAGGTGGCGGGGCCCGGCTTCGTCAACCTCTTCCTCTCCGACGAGTGGTACCGGCGGGCGATGGCGCGGCTGGCGGCCTCCGCCGAGGGGCTCGGGCCGCTGCCGACCGAGAGCCCGCAGCGCATCCTGGTGGAGTTCGTCTCCGCCAACCCGACTGGCCCGCTGCACGTCGGCGGCGGCCGCCACGCCGCCTACGGCGACGCCCTGGTGCGGCTGCTGGAGGCGGTCGGTCACGAGGTCGAGCGCGAGTACTACGTCAACGACGCGGGCGGGCAGGTGCAGCGCTTCGCCGCCTCGATCGTCGCCGAGATGACCGGCGGCGAGCCGCCCGAGGACGGCTACGAAGGCGAGTACGTCGCCGAGCTGGCGGAGCGGCTGAAGCGGGAGGGCGTCGACCCCGGCGACGCCGACGCGGTCGGCCAGCGCGGCGTCGAGCTGATCCTCGAGGGGGTGCGCGCCACCCTCGACCGCTTCGGCGTCCGCTTCGACAACTGGACCTCCGAGCGCGACCTCTACGCCGGCGGCGAGGTCGACGCGGCGCTGGAGCGGCTCGAGCAGCGCGGTCACACCTACCGCAGCGAGGGCGCCCTCTGGCTGCGCAGCACCGATTTCGGCGACGACAAGGACCGGGTGCTGATCCGGGCCGAGGGCGAGCCCACCTACCTCGCCGCCGACGTCGCCTACCACCGGAACAAGCTGGAGCGCGGCTTCGACCTGCTGATCGACGTGCTCGGGGCCGACCACCACGGCTACGCGCCGCGCCAGCGCGCCGCGATCGCCGCCCTCGGCGCCGACCCGGAGGCGCTCGAGGCGCTGATCATGCGCCTCGTCCACATCGTCGAATCGGGCGAGCGGGCGCAGATGTCGAAGCGCAGCGGCGACTTCGTCTCGCTCGACGACCTGATCGACGACATCGGCGCCGACGCGGCCCGCTGGTTCATGCTCTGGCGCAGCCACGACACCCCGGTCGACCTCGACCTGGAGCTGGCGCGGCGCGAGTCGAGCGACAACCCCGTCTACTACGTGCAGTACGCGCACGCGCGGATCGCCAGCATCCTGCGCAAGGCCGGCGACGAGGCGGGCGAGGCGGGTGCGCCGACGCCGGGCACGTCGCTGGAGCCGGCCGAGCGGGACCTGGTCAAGCGCCTGCTCGAGTTCCCCGACGAGGTGCGCGACGCGGCGGCGCGCCGCGCCCCGCACCGGATCTGCGCCTACTCGACCGCGGTCGCCGCCGACTTCCACGCCTTCTACCGCGACTGCAAGGTGGTCGGCGCCGAGGGGGAGGGGGTCGAGCGCTCGCGCCTCGGCCTCTGCATGCTGGCCAAGCAGACGATCGCCGAAGCGCTCGGTCTGCTCGGCATCTCCGCCCCCGGGCGGATGTGATGCGGCTCCGGCGCCGCAGGCCACCGGTGCTCGCCGAGCTGTCCGGCGGCGCGCCGCAGGGCGCGGGCCCGGGCGCGCTGCGACGGGACGACATGGAGGCCTACCGGGGCCTGCTCGAGCGCCTCGACGGCGGCGGGGTGCGCACGGTGCTCCTCACGGGCGATGGGGACGGGGGGGCGACGGCTGCCGTCGGGCTGGCGACCACCGCCACGGCGGCGGGCCGCCGCACCGCCCTGATTGAGTGCGACCTCGCCCAGCCGCGGCTCGCCGAGGCGCTCGGCCTGGCCGCGGCGCCGGGAATCGCCGAGTACGTGCGGGGCGAGGCGCAGGCGCAGGCGCTGCTGAAGCCGGTCGTCCTCGCCGGACCCGGCTCCGGCGGCGCCGGCGGGCCGCTCGTCTGCGTGGTCGCCGGCCGGCCGGGCCCGGATGCTCCGGAGCTGACCTCCTCCGAGCGGCTGGGCGAGGCGCTGGGGCAGGTCGGCGCGGCCTACGAGCTCACGGTCGTGGTCGGGCCTGCGCTCGGCTTCCGCTACTCGCTGACCGCCCTGCTCGCCCGCGCCGACGCGACGATCGCCTGCCTCGACCGTGCCGAGCGGCGGCGCAAGCTGCCCGTGCCGGTGACCGGCCTGCTGCTGCGCGGCTGAGGGCTCGGCGAGCGCTCAGAGGTCGTAGCGGCGCAGGTCGGCCTCGAGCCGCTTCGCGTCCTCGTCACTCGGCCCCGACGCCCGCGCCGCCTCGGCGTCGGGAGGCGATGACCCGCCGGCGCGTCGCCAACGCCCGATCCCGATTCCGAGCCCGGCCGCGGCCAGGGCGAAGCCGAGCGCCGGCACCAGGTAGGCGGAGAGGTCGAAGCCGGAGTCGCCGGGGACGGCCAGCACCTCGTCCCCGTACTGGACGACGAGCGCGTCCTTGATCTCCTCCTTGCTCCTGCCTGCGGCGATCAACCGCCTGACGAAGACCCGCTGCCGCTGCGCCTGCGGCGATTCGGCCAGCTCGAGCAGCGTGCCGCAGATCGGGCACATCACCTCGTCTTCGACGTCGGGGAGGGTCGTCTGCGGCGTCGCCGCGGGCGCCGCCGGCGCGGCGAGCGCCAGCAATAACGCCGGTAACGCCAGCAGGGGGCCACACCTGTTCACGGTTGCCGCCCCGCGACGATCGGCACGACCCGTTCCTCGAGGAAGCGCTCGTCGACCGGGCCGCGCCAGATCAGCGCTAGCAGCCCCCGCGGGTCGACCAGGAAGTTCTCCGGCACGCCGGTCGAGCCGAAGGCTTCGCTGCGCTCGTCGCCGACCGAGCGCAGCTGCGGGTAGGCGACCCCGAACTCGCGCAGGAAGGCGAGCGCGTCGGCGCCGTTGTCCTGGACGTTGATGCCGAGCACGCTGACGCCGCGCGCGCGGTGGCGGCGGGCGAAGCGCTCCAGCTCCGGCGCCTCCTCGCGGCAGGGGTCGCACCAGGAGGCCCAGAGGTTGACCAGCAGCCAGCGCCCCCGGTAGTCGGCGATCGAGCCGCTGCCCTCACCGCCCAGGACCGGCAGCTCGCGGTCCGGCGCCGGCTCGCCGACCTCGATCTGCGCCTCGCCCTCGCTGAGCAGCCCGAAGCCGAGCAGCCCGACGACGGCCAGCACGGCGAAAAAGGCGAGGAAGGCACGGGCGCTCACGGCCAGCGCAACCATAGAGCCCGCGCGCCGCCCCGGCCGTGACCGTAGAATCAGGGCCCTACGCGGACGTAGCTCAGCTGGTAGAGCGCGAGCTTCCCAAGCTCGAGGTCGCGGGTTCGAGACCCGTCGTCCGCTTTCCTCGCCTTGCCGGTTGTCGCCGCCCTCAGCGCCGCGCTTTCGAGCGGGCGCGCTTCCTCGGCTTCTTCGCCGGCTCGCCTTCGTCGGCCGTGCGGTAGAAGTGCTCGATCGCGCCCCGTACCTGGCGTTCGTCGACGACTTCGACCAAGCCGGCGTCGCGCAGCTCGGTGACGTGGTAATTGACCGTGCTGAGCGGGGCTTTCAGCTCGAGGCTGAGGTCCTTCGGCGACAGCGTGCGCCCGCCGTCCATGCTCAGCACCTCGAGGATTGAAACGCGCAGGGGGTGGGTATTGGCCCGTGCGAGCAGCTCCCAGTTCATAACGACCTCACTTTCGTTGACTGGTGGATACCTAAAAATAATAGCTTAGATCGTCAAAATCGGGTAATATGGTCAACGAATGACCGGTTGGAAGGAGATCTCGATGCGCGGGAGGCAGGGAGTTCGGGCCGTTCTCTTGACCGTGGGCGCGATGCTCGTGGCGCTGGCTGCGCCCGCCGTGGCCGGCGCGGACATCATCGGCCCGCAGAACCCAGACGAACCCAAACCGGACAGCCCCTGGCAGGCGGGCACCTGCTACACCGACACGCCCGAGTGCAACATCGAAACGCCGGGCCAGTTCTTCGAACAGGCCGCCGGCCACCCGCCGGTCGGCTTCACCCAGTTCATCGTCAACCACGAAGAAGGGCCGCTACCCGGCACCGAAATCCCGGTCGGCAACGTGCGCACCGTGCGGGTCGACATCCCCGCGGGGCTGACGGTCAACCCGCAGTCGACTCCGCAGTGCGAGCTGGCCCCCGAAGAAAGCCCGGTCGAATGCGAAAGCTCGGCGCCGGCCTCGCAGGTGGGGACGAGCTCGGTGCGGGCCACCAATCCCCTCACCGGCTTCACGCAGACCCTGCCGACGGCAAAAGTCTTCAACATCGTCCCCGAACCGGGGGAACCGGCCCGCTTCGGCTTCAGCGTGCTCGGCAACGACGTCTTCCTCGAAACCGACATCGAATGGGAGGGCGACTACCACGAGTACTTCACGATCCACGCGCACGCGCTGGAAACCGGGATTCCGGGGCTGGAGGTGGCTCGGATCGCGGAAAACCGCCTCGTCTTCGACGGCACGGCGGGGAACGGCACCTTCATAACGACGCCGACGACCTGCTTCGGCCCGGCGATCCCCGGAACGACGTTCGAGCACGTCTACTCGACCTGGCTGCGCGCCGACTCCTTCGAGGAACCCGACCCCGACTTCCCCGATGGCTCCAACTTCGTCGAGTCGAAGATCCCGCGCGAACCGCCCGCCTTCGAAACCTCGCCGAAAGAATGCGGCTCGATCCCGTTCGGGCCCTCGATCTCCGTCTCGCCGGACACCAGCCGCACCGACTCGCCATCCGGGGCAGACGTCGAGGTCGAGCTGCCGTTCATCGAAGACCCAGGCAAAGAAGAAAAACAGAGCACCTCGCACGTGCGCTCGGCCGAGGTGGCGCTGCCTGAGGGGATGGGCCTCAACCCGTCGGCGGCGAACGGCCTGGAGGCCTGCACCGACGAGGAGTTCGGCAAAGGGACGCGGGGCTCGGTCGACTGTCCGGGGGCGTCGAAGATCGGCACGGTAGAGGTCGACTCGCCGCCGCTCCCCGACGGCTCCCTCGAGGGCGAGGTCTACGTCGGCGAGCAGCTCAGCCGCGACCCCGACTCCGGCGACCTCTACCGGATCTTCGTCACCGTGGAATCGAGCCGCTTCGATATCTCGGCGCGCTTGCTCGGCAAGATCCGCGCCGATCCCGAGACCGGCCAGCTGACCACCAGCTTTGACGACGAGGAGCTGGGCAAAGTCCCGGTCGACGGCCTGCCCCAGGTGCCGTTCGAGTCCTTCCGCATCGATCTCGACGGCGGCGCGGACGCGCCGCTCACCAGCCCGCCGACCTGCGACTCGCACACGGTGCGGACCGAGATGACGCCCTGGTCGGGCAACTCGCCGGCGCGGCCGTCCGACAGTGTCGAGCTGAGCTCGATCCCGACCGGCGGCGACTGTCCCGACGACCTCGAGGACCGGCCGTTCGCGCCCGGCTTCGCCGCCGGCACCGACGTCCCCAAAGCGGGGGCCTTCAGCCCGCTCAACATGCTGATCGCGCGCGCCGACGGCAACCAGGAGCTGAAAGGCGTCGACGTGACGCTGCCGCCCGGCCTGACCGCCAAGCTGGCCGGCGTCGCCTACTGCCCCGAGGCGCTGATCGCCGCGGCCGGGGCCCGCAGCGGCAGCGACGAGGCGGCGGCGCCGAGCTGCCCGCCGTCCAGCCTGATCGGCCGCGCCGACATCGCCGGCGGCAGCGGGCCCTCGCCGCTGCACGTCACCGGCAAGGTCTTCCTCGCAGGCCCCTATAAGGGCGCACCGCTCTCCCTGGCGGTCATCACCCCCGCCACGGCCGGGCCCTTCGATCTCGGCTCGGTCGTGGTGCGGGTGGCCCTGCACATCGATCCCGCCACAGCGCGCGTGCGCGCCCTCTCCGACCCGGTGCCGCACGTCTACGGCGGCGCCCTGATCAGCATTCGCTCCGTGGCCGTGAGGATCGACCGGCCGGGCTTTTCGCTCAACCCGACGGGGTGCGGGTCGCGGGCGATCGGCGGCGCCCTCCAGGGCGGGGGCGGCGACCCGCTCGACCCGGCCGACTTCTCCGCCGTGCCCGTCGCGTCCCCCTTCTTCGTCGTCGGCTGCAAACAGCTCGGCTTCCGGCCGCGGCTATTCCTGCGGCTCTTCGGCGCCGGCAGGCGGGCGAAGAACCCGAAACTGCGGGCCGTCTTGAAAGCCCGCCCCGGCGACGCCAACATCGGCCGCGCCGCGACGATCCTGCCGCGCGCCCTGATCCTCGACCAGGCCAACCTGCAGAAGGTCTGCACGCGGGTCCAGTTCGCCGCCCGCGCCTGCCCGCGCACCTCGATTTACGGCTGGGCGCGGGCCTTCTCGCCACTGCTCGACCGGCCGCTGCAGGGCCCCGTCTACCTGCGCTCGTCCGACAACCCGCTGCCCGACCTGGTCGCCTCGCTGCGCGGCCAGGTGGACGTCGAGCTGGCGGGGCGCACCGACAGCGTCCGCGGTCGCATCCGCAACATCTTCGACGTGGTGCCCGACGTGCCGGTCGACAAGTTCATCCTCACCCTGCGCGGCGGCCGCAAAGGGCTGCTGGTCAACTCGCGCAACCTCTGCCCGCGCAAGGGGGGCCGCAAAGGCGCCCGCCTGCTGGCGGGAATGCGCTTCCGCGCGCACAACGGCAAGAAGCTCAACCGGCGGATCAAGGTGCGCAAGCCGTGCGGCGGGAAAGGCGGCGGCAAGGGCAAGCGGGGCGGGCGGGCACGCCGTTAGAGGCCCGACGTCTAGCCTCCCGCGTCGGTGCGCCCGACGCTCTCCATCCTGATAGTCGCCTGGAACAGCCGCGAGGAGCTGGCCCGGACCCTGCCCGCGCTGCTGCCCGAGCTGGACCCAGGCGACGAGCTGATCGTCGTCGACAACGATTCGACCGACGGCGCTCCCGAGGCGGTGGCGGCGCTCGCCCCGGCGGCGCGCCTCGTCCCGGCGGGCGGCAACGTCGGCTTCGCCGCCGGCTGCAACCTCGCCGCGGCGAACGCGACCCGCGATCTGCTCGTCATCCTCAACCCCGACGCGGCGCCGCGGCCGGGTTGGGGCGAGGCGATCCGCCGGCCGTGGGTTGCGGAACGCGGCTGGGCCGCCTGGCAGGCGCTGGTCGCCGACGGCGACGGGAGGACGATCAACTCGGCCGGCAACCCCGTGCACTTCACGGGCATCGTCTGGGCCGGCCGCCACGGCGAGCCGATCGCCGCGGCGCCGCCGGCCGGCGAGGTCGCCGCCCTCTCCGGCGCCTGCCTGGCGATTCCGCGTGAGACCTGGGAGGAGGTGGGCGGCTTCCCGGAGCGCTTCTTCCTCTACCACGAGGACGTCGACCTCTCGCTGCGCCTGCGCCTCGTCGGCGGCGTGCTGGGGATCGAGCCCGCCGCGGTCGTCGACCACGACTACGAGTTCGGCGCCCGCGAGCACAAGTGGCGCTGGCTGGAGCGCAACCGCCTCGCCTTCCTGATCCGCGTCTACCCGGCGAGCCTGCTGGCACTGCTGGCCCCGGCCCTGCTCCTCACCGAGCTGGCGCTGATCCCCGCCGCGATCGCCGCTGGCTGGGGCCGCCAGAAAGCCGCCGCCCTTGTCGAAGCCGCCCGCCGGCTGCCGCGCCTCCTCCGCGAGCGCCGCCAGATCCAGGCCGGCCGCACCGTCACCACCGCCGAGTTCGCCGCCTGGCTCACCCCCGACCTCGATTCCCCCTTCATCCCCGCCATCGCCCGCTCGGGCCCCGCCCGCCTCCTCCTGCGCGCCTACTGGCGGGCGGTCCGCGGGCTGCTGCGGTAGGCCGGTCGGCCCTTGCGATAATCCTGCCCGTGGATCCTGCTCGCAAGCGAAAGGTCCGG
>Ga0075314_1000029_pt1 | contig 20322 bp, 22 predicted proteins | sample MayberryNE_Catta_6_FD_120055 | JGI IMG/M metagenome (GOLD analysis project Ga0075314, IMG submission 120055) | Natural and restored wetland microbial communities from the San Francisco Bay, California, USA, that impact long-term carbon... | ecosystem: Environmental > Terrestrial > Soil >... | reverse complement strand
GGCCGCCCGGGACGACGATTGAGGTCGGACGGTGTGCTCAGCGCGCGCTTAAGCTGTGGTCGGAGCGGCGAGGCAGGCGGGAAATCGCATCAGCAAGCCGTTAGGCGCAAACGTGAAGACCTCGTTCCTAGCTGTTCGTGCAAGGCCGCGCTTGCTCATCACCAAGCTGTTTGGGACTTCGACAGCGACGCTGAAGGCCCGCCGCACCGCCCACGAGGGCACGATTCTCGAGGCCACCAAGACCGACCACGGTGAGCAGGGCGCGGGCCGCGTCGTCCCCGCCCGTGACCCTGGCCTGCATGCTGGAAGCCCAGATCAACCTCAACGGCGAGGACTGCGGTCTCCTCTTCACGACTGTCGAGCGACAGCTCGACGGCAAGGCTCGCATCAATGACCAGCGTCGCTCAGTGTGATTCCCGCGAGCGCCGCACGGCTGCGGCGACGTTGGGCATCGGCTCGCCGGTCAACGTCTCTCCCCAGCCCTCGGGCAGCGGCGCCATCTCCGGCTCGTCCTCGGGCTCGTCGGCGATAACGATCCGTGCACGAGCGGCCTTCGCCTCGTCGAGGTCGAGCACGTCTCGCAGCAACTTCTCCTTCGCGGTCATGACCAAGAGGGTGCCCGAGGCAACCCCGCGTTCACCTCACGCATAACGCTGGCTCTCCCAGGAGAAGCCAGCCGCAGCCTCTTGCCCGTCGAGTCCTCGCAGCGTCGGTTCTGAGCCGCGAGCGCTGAACTCGTCGAGGTCGCCCCAGTCGTCGGCGGCTTGGTCGCTCCCCGCCCGTGTCCTTGCCCTCCCGTCGGCGCTGGCATTTGGTGGTCTTCGTTGCATCGGCTCGCGTCATCCATGCACCGCCGTTCGTGGCTCCGGGAGACTCTGGCTTGACTCGCTCGTGGCCGATGCCCGCATGATACGGATTGTCCGCGCTGCTCCGAAGCGCCGAAGGTCCGAGCGCCCCATACGATGCGTGGCGATGGCCGGACAAGCAGATCCCTTCAAGCCGCCCGCCGGTGCCGTCTACACGAAAGGCGAGGTGAATCGGGCGGGCGAGCTTTTACGGCGCTTCTACATGCGGCCGCTCGCGAAGGAGGGGGAGGACGATTACGCGGGCTTCGATGTCGATGAGCTGGTTGACACGATGATCGCGGTTACGTGGTGGCGCGGGCTGCATGCACGGCCGCTCTCGAAGGTGGCGGCGAATTTGCGCTACCACGTGGGCGCCGAGGGCGCTGAGGTCGACGACCGAGTGGATGTAACCCAGCGGCTCAAGCGTCGTCCGACCATCTTCGACAAGCTCGACCGAGAGCCGACGATGCAGCTGACCCAGATGTGGGACATCGGCGGCGTCCGGGCCCGCCTGCCTTCTCTGCGCCATCTTCGGGCAGTCAGCCGGCGGCTCAGGAAGAGCTGGACGATCATGCGAACCAAGGACTACATCGAGAAGCCGCGCTCATCCGGCTACCGGGCGGTGCATCACATCGTCAAGCGCGACGGGCGGCTTATCGAGGTGCAGCTACGCACCGTTCTGCAAGATGCGTGGGCGAATCAAGTCGAGGAAGACAGCAGGCGCCTCACGGTTGGCTACAAGTTTGGCCGCGGCGACGAGGATGTGCACGACTATTACCGCGTCGTGTCCGATGCCTTTGCGGCCCTCGATCGCGACGAGGAATTGAGCAAGGAGCTGATCGCTGCTATCAATGAGAGCTACGCACGCGCTGCCGGCAGGCTTCAGCGCCCGCCGCTTGAAGAGGACAGCTGAAATGACCGAGGCCGATATCCAGCACTTCCTGATCCTCTACGACATCCCTGCGGGGAAGGCTCAGGTGCGCGACTTCGGCACGGACTACGAGGCAGCGCTTGAGGCTTATGCCGAGATCGAGGGCGAGATGCGCGACCGCAACGACCTCGACATCGTTCTCGTGGGCGCCGACTCGCTTGAGACCGTCAAGCGGACGCACTCAAGTTACTTCGGTGGTACGGAGGAGACGTTCGAGTCGCTGCTTCCGGCTGGCGTTCTCGCTCACTGAAGCCCGCGCCGATTCGCGCATGCAAGTGACGTCGTTGCAGCCTAGTAGTGCTGCGTGCTCCATGCATCTGAATCTTGACGTAGCCTCCCATTCATGACGACTGCTAGAGAACGACATCCCACGATCCTCGGCGTCACCGCGATACGTGCTGGGGCGCCAAGGCCAGGCTTTTTCAACCCGCGTAAGGGCGGAGCAGATTCGAGCGGAGATCGAGCGGCTCGTGGCGGACGGTCGCGATGTCCTGATCGACTTCGAGGGCGTGCGCTCGGTGAGCTACTCGTTCGTCGACGAGCTGGTCGGCGTGTTCGCGACTCGCTACGAGGCGGATCACCAAGCTCTGCGCCCAGTCGTGATCGGCCTTTCGGCGCAGGCCCAGCGAGTCTTGCTCGGCAGCCTAGAGCAACGCGGCCTCTCCGATGAGGTCTCGCGCGAGCTGGTCCCTCATTAGAGGGTCAGACGCCTGACCTTCGGCCGAAACGACCGCGCGAACCAGTCGCATTTCGGTCGCACAATCGCCACAAACGGCCCTGGAAGCGCTGGCCCCTCGCTCTACGAAAGCCAGGGTCACTGGCTCAGTCGGGCACCCCGATCTTCGCGCCCTCGACCGACAGGTCCGCCGGGAACTCGAGCAATCCGGAAAAGGTGGGCACGAAGTTCCTCGAAACCCATCGGGCTGTCCTCTACATATTCGAGATACAGCGCCTCTGGTCCGCTGCTCTTGAGGACGGCATCGTCCAGATCATCGCCAATGCCGACGCTGAATTCGCCGTGACGGGAGCGGGCGTAGACGGTGCGACCGTCAGCCAGAGCGGCCACCTACTGCGTTGGGCAGGCCCAGGTCGTTCGCTTCAGCGCGACTACCCTCGGTAGCCCGTCGGCGTGCTCGGGCGCGATCTTCAACTGTCCGCCGGCTCGCCTTTCGAGGACGACGTAGCTGCCTCCCAGATCTCCTGTGACCTCTATCCGAGACAGATGCTCCATTCGCGAAGTATTGCAGACAACATACATCGGCAAATGGCTGGCGCTGGACCTCCCGTTTTGGGGCGCACGTTCTCGATGAGGCGGTCGCGCTCTGAACGACGAGGCGTCCACCGGCTTCGCCGGGACCGCGGACTCGTCCCTTGTAGTTCGGAATCCAGGGGAAGGGCTATTCGCGTGGCTGCTGTGTCGCGAGTTCGCGCAGGACAACCGCGTCGAGTGCATCGTGGTTCTCGGCGGTGGCCTGCCACCAAGTGCGCTCGTAGTCGTCCAGCTCGGTTAGGTCCACCAGGGGTCGTAAGCCGTCGAGCATCAAGAGGTAGTTACGAAGGTGCCAGGTCGTTCGCGTGTTTCCGTCGATGAAGGGGTGCACGTCGTATACCCGGACGGCCAGGGTGTTTGCCTCGGCGACGATGAACTCGACCAGCTCCAGGTCGTTGGTCGGCCTGTAGTGCTTCCGGCGCCAACTCCAGTTGTCGCAGGCGTTCTGGACAGCCGGGAGGATCGCCTCGACCTCCACGGCGGTCCCTTTTCGGTTCAGAACCATCTGGGCCCGAAACTGGCCGGCGTCGGCTGGGAACGTGGTTTCGAACCAGCGGAAGTGGATCTCCTGGACGAGCTTGAGGTCAACCGGCGACGGCGCGCCGGAAGCGGCTACCTGCTCCAACCAGCGCAGGACGTTCGTCCCGCTGTGGTGGATCTCCTCTGCGGTTGCGAGCGGATCGTGGTCGAGCTCGGCCGACGCATCGAACGCCCCTGGCACGCTGCGACCGCTCGACTCGCTGCGCGCCTACGCGGGCAGGGTCGTGTCCGCGCTGATTCGCGCTTCCGCCTGGGACTTCGACGCGTCCGCCAGCCGCATGGCCGTCTGAGTCGAGCGCTCGACCTCCTCCTCGGTCAGATCGAACCGAGGGCGGCCATTGCTCTGCAACCGATTGCGACGAGCAGTCGCGAGGGTCTCCAACGTGTCGCGATCCTGAGGCATGTTCCTAGGGTACTCCTGGGCCCCGTCGCTGCCTACTGAGACGGCAGATTGGTCGGCAAGGCCCGCTCTCTGTCGCATTTCGGTCGCAGAATCGCCGCAAACCGCTCTGGCAAGCGGTTGCTCTCCAGTCTACGAAACCGAGGGTCAGCTCTTGCCGACGCGATCTTTGCGGTGTCTCACTCCGACCGGAACTCGCTCCACGAGAGGCCGGCTGTCTCCTCCTCTGCGGCCATGTGACGGAGAACCCCGCGCGAGGCGTGTGCGCTGAACTGGTCCAGATCGCCCCAGTCATCGAGGGATCGCCTGTCCGCTGCAACTCTTTCGGCCTGGCGACGCCTGCGCCTGGTGCTTTCCTTCGCTCCGGCATGCTCGGCCTTGATGCGCCCGTAACCCACACCCCCTAAGATACATGTTGTCTGTGCGACCGGCGACGAGGAAGACCTACGGCAGGACGGCCAGTGGCAAGCAGATCACCGACGATCTGATCGACGCTCTCGCCAGGAAAGCGGAGGCGGGATACGAGATCGAGGACACGACCGTTCGCCCTGCGCGACTACGCCGGCTGGCAAAGCGCTTGCGTAGCGCGGATGGGCTGGACCGCGATGCTCTCGAGCGCATCGAGAAGCTGGCGGAGATTCGGGAGGACGTCTGCCAGATTGCCGCGGCCCATGGAGCGTGCAACGTTCGCTTGTTCGGTTCAACCGGACGTGGGGAGCGGGAGGCCTCCAGCGACCTCGATCTTCTCGTCGACATGGTGGAGGGCCGGACCTTGTTTGACCTGATCGCGCTGTCCGACGCGCTGGAAGAGTGCCTTGGGATCCGGGTGGATGCCGTCACGGAGGCCAGCCTGTCGCCCTACGTGCGTGACCGCGTTCTTGATGAGGCGATCACGCTCTGACGGCTCTTGTATCGTGTACTGATACCTGATACGATATTTCTCGTCATGGTCAAGGATTCCGATGTCTATGTCCTCGGCGGACTGCTCGTCCACGATGAGTCTTGGAGCTACAGGTCGCTTGCGAAGCGTCTCCATGTTCCGCATCCGGTCGTACAGCGGGCGCTGGAGCGAGCGAAGGGCGCGGATCTGTATTCCGCCGACCGTCGCGAAGTCCATCTCCCTCACTTCGAGGAGTTTGCGCTTCACGCACTCCGCTTCGTTGCCCCCGCTCGGCTCGGCGCGCTGACGTCGGGAGTGCCTGCGGCATGGGCGGCTGAGCCGATGGCGAGCGCGATCCGGTCCTCAGGCGACGAGCCGCCTCCAGTCTGGCCCGACGCCCATGGGCGAGTTCGGGGGCAGGCAATTGAGCCGCTGCACTCTGCGGCGCCTGAGGCGGTGGCGAGTTGGCCGGAGTTCGGTGAAGTCCTCGCTCTTCTCGACAGCTTGAGGGCGGGAGATGCTCGGGTGCGGCAGGTGGCTGGAGACCTTCTCTCGAAGATGCTGCGGGACCGATCGGCAACCGCAGTTCGATGAGCGCGCTTCAATTGGAGACCGCGGCCGCGCTCCTCGGGCCCCTGCTCCATGAGGTCGTCTTCGTTGGCGGCGCCACGGTCCACCTCTGGATCACCGAGCCCGGCGCTCCCCCGACGCGGGCGACGGAAGACGTCGATGTGGTCTGCGAGGTAGCGAGCCGTGTGAAGTACCACCGACTTGGCGACCGCCTTCGCGAGCGAGGGCTTCAGGAGGCTATGGACGAGCCCGTCATATGTCGGTGGAGGAGCGCCGATCCGCAACTCGTTCTGGATGTCATGCCGACCGACCCCGACATCCTCGGCTTCTCCAACCCCTGGTACGAGGAGGCAATCTCACGCGCTGTAAGGGTCACTCTCGACTCTGGCGCTGAGATACGCGCCGCAGCGCCGGAGGCGCTCGTCGCGACGAAGCTCTGCGCGTGGAAGGGTCGAGGTGAAGGCGATCTGTTGCGCAGCCTCGATGTCCACGATGTGCTCACGCTGATCAACGGCCGCCCTGAGTTGATCGAGGAGGTCGCTTCCGCACCGCCCGATCTGCGCGCGTACATCCGCGACGAGCTCTCCGAGCTTCGCACTGAGGGCTACTTCGACTATGCGGTCGAAAGCGCCACGGCCAGCTACGGACCGGTAGGAGCGGACCGTGCGCGTCTTGTTCACGCGCGCCTCGACGAGCTTCTCCGCTGAGTCCCTGGGGCAACACAATGGGGCAACATGCCCCACAGATTCCAGCCGATCCCAGCGGCCTCAATCCATCGGAAACCGCTTGAAACCTAGCCCCACGTAGTCCAGCCGACCCAGCGGCTCGGGCTACGAAACCGAAGGTCACAGATTCGAAACCTGTCAGGCGGCGTTCTTCGCTGTTCCTGCCCAGGCCGTGGATTCCCGACGCAGAGCGGTTTGTGAGGCGCCTGACTGGGCAACCGGAGTGGATGGTCCTGCATGGTCAGAGGTACAATCTGGGCAGGTAAGCCATGCCAAAGCCTGATGCAGCCGAACTGAAAACGTTTCTCGGACCGGTCGAAGACCGGGACCGCGAGGTGATCGAGCGCTGGCGTGAGGCTCCGGCGGAGGACCACGCGCAGGCCATGATCGAGCTTTCCCGCTACGCCGAGCGGATGGCCGCCCAGACCGGGATCGGCAAGGACCCGGCCGAGCGCTTCCCCGGTATCCCCGAGCCAGGTTCGCCAACGCAACAGGCGGCCTAATGGCGCAGGAAGAACCGCTCGACGCCGAGCGGGAGCCGACCTGGGATCAGAAGGTCGTCAGGCTCAACGCGGCGCTCGGGGAGCGGGGCGTCCCCTATGCGTTTGGCGGGGCCATCGCCCTCAACTACCACCGCGAGCCGCGCTCGACGCTCGACATCGACCTCAACATCTTTGTCTCACCCGAGGACGAAGACACGGTGCTGGCGACCCTCGGTGACGTGTACGACGTCGCGGACCAGGAGCGGGTCAAGCGCGAGCTGCGCCGCGAGGGCCAGACGCGCTCGCTGTGGGGGAATACGTACGTCGATCTGTTCCTGGCGAATACCGAATTCCACGTCGCGATGGCAGAGCGCGTCGAGCGCCAGCCCTTCGGCGAGGCAACTATTCCGGTGCTCTCCATCGAGGACCTGCTGATCTGCAAGGCGCTCTTCGACCGATCCAAGGACTGGGTGGATATCGAGGCGGTCGCCAAGACCCGCCGCGACGACCTCGACCGCCCCTACATCACCGGCTGGCTGGGCCGGTTCCTCCCGTCTGACGATCCGAGGCTGGATCGAATCAAGGCGATCCTGGAGTAGGCGGGTTCGACGCCGCGGCGGTGACCTCCCTCTCTCTAGTCCCGGGTTCGCGGCGATGCACCCGGTTCGCCTGCGCGAGGCGAATCGGCCATGCGCCGACGGGGCAGCCGCGATAGATCGGCGCGGCAACCGGGTAGAGAGGTCTTGCTCAACGATGCCGAGGCGGCCGCAGGGCGCGGACGGCTTTGCTGCGCAGGCGCCAGGTGGGGCCGTTGAGGATCGCGTTGTGGCGGGCGGCGAGCTCGTCGTGGTCGCGCTCGAGGCCGGCGATGCGCTCCTCCAGCTCGGCGATTACCTCCTGGCGCCGCGCCAGCTCCGCGGTCGCCTCGTTGACGTAGCGGGCCAGCTCACCCGCCCGCGGGATCAGCCAGCGGAAGTACTCGTCGACCAGCGTCGCTTCGGTCGCGCTCAGCGCCTCCTCGACCTCCGGCGCGACCGAGTAGAGACCCGCGCCCTGCTCGCGGACCGGCTGGATGAGGCCGGTGAAGCGCAGCTCCGCCCGGGCGGTGGCGCCGCCCTCCCGTACGCCCTCGCGCCGCACCCGCTCCAGTCGCTCGCGCGTTCGCGGCAGGGCGGCCTGCACCGCGGTCCGCAGGCTCTCCGGCCTCATGTCGGCCGGCGGCGGCGCCAGGCTGGGCACGAGCGAGCTCCACTTCTCGAGGAAGCGGTCGCGGTGCCGCTCGAGCAGGAAGATGCGCAGCTGCGACCCGGTCAGCAGCGAGCCGGGGCGGCGGTCGAAGGCGCCGCTCTCGTGCACCACGCGGGAGGCCGGAACGCTCAGCACCGGCCGCCCCAGGCTCCAGGCCGCCGTCGAGACGTCGATGTCGACGAAGACCGCCGGGTGGAAGCGCTCGTCCCAGCCGCCGCTGCCGCGCAGCGCCTCGCGGTCGACCATCATCGACGCGCCGCTCAGCATGTCGGCCGGCGTCGGCTCGCTGGACGCCGCCACCTCCGGTGCCACCGCCGCGGTGAGCGGCTGCTGGCTGGCGTCGGAGAACAGCACCCAGCCGCAGTTCTGCACGCTGCCGTCCGCGTTGTGGAGGCGGCTGCCGACCGCCCCCGCGCCGGACTCGTCCATGACCTCGCAGAGCGGCGCCAGCCAGCCGGGGTCGGGCTCGCTGTCCTCGTGCAGAGTCGCCAGGCGCGGCCCCCGCGCCACCGCGGCGCCGAGGTTCCAGCCGACCCCCGGCCCGGCGTTGGCGCGCGAGACGACCACCCGCCCGCCGGTCGTCCCCTTGCGCACCAGCTTCTCCAGCGCGGGATCGGGGTCGTTTAGCAGGACCACGGTCTCGAAGGGGACGGCGTCGTCCGCGGCGGCGATCGCCCGCAGGCAGCGCTCGCCCAGCTCGACCGCGCCGTCGAGCAGGACGATCACCGAGACCTCGGGCTCCGCGGCTGCGGGAAGGCGGATCACGCCGGGGAGCGTACCCGCGGCCTTGCGTTCGCTTCTATCATCGGCGCGATGGATCGGCGCGTCGGTCTGGTCGGGTGCGGGCGATGGGGACGCCACATCCTCCGCGACCTGCTCGCGCTCGGCTGCGAGGTGCCGGTCGTCGCCCGCACGGAGGAGAGCCGGGCACGGGCCCGCGAAGGCGGCGCCCGTGAGGTCGTCGCCGAGGTCGCCGCGCTGGCCGGCGTCGACGGAGTGGTGATCGCCACGCCGACCGCCACCCACGCGGCGGTGATCGAGGGGGCGCTCGGGCTCGGCGTGCCGGTCTTCGTCGAGAAGCCGCTCACCGCCGACGTCGCCTCGGCTCGCCGGCTCGCCGGCGCCGCCCCCGAGCGGCTCTTCGTGATGGACAAGTGGCGCTACCACCCCGGCGTGCGCGAGCTGGCCCGGATCGCGCGCTCCGAAGAGCTCGGCCCGGTCGTCGGCGTCCACTCGCGCCGCGTCACCCTCGGCCACCGCTACAGCGACGTCGACACGGTCTGGATCCATGCCCCGCACGACCTGGCGATCGCGCTCGAGCTGCTCGGCTCGGTTCCGGAGCCGCGCCAGGCGGTGGCCGAGACGGTCGGCGGCGAGCTCGCCGGCCTGACCGCGATCCTCGGCGATTCGCCCTGGATGGCGCTCGAGGTCTCCACCCTGGCGCCCGGCCACCGGCGCGAGCTGCGCCTGGTCTGCGAGGGGGGCGTGGCCCAGCTCGACGGCGGGTACGCGGAGGCCGTGGTCGTCGGCCGCGCCGGAGGCATCGACGAGGACTCGGTCGAGCACCGCCCGATTGCGGGCGAGCTGCCCCTGCTCGCCGAGCTGCGCGCCTTCGTCGAGCACCTGGGCGGCGGCCCGCCGCCGCCCAGCTCGGCCGCCGAGGGGGCGACGATCGTCGAACGCGTGGCCGCGACGATCGCCCTCGCGCGCGATGGGGAGGGGGCGACGGTATGACCTCCGCCGCGACGGTCGGCTCGCTGCCCCACGACCTCCGCCTCACCCCGCTCACCCCCCACCGCGACGATCGCGGCACCTTTACCGAGCTCTACCGCGAGGAGTGGCGGACCGACGTCGCCCCCGTGCAGTGGAACGCCGTCCACACCGAGGCGGGCGTCCTGCGTGGCGTCCACGTCCACCCGCGCCACGACGACTACCTGACCGTGGTACGCGGTCGGGCGACGGTCGGACTGCGCGACCTGCGCGATGGCTCGCCGAGCGAGGGCGCGGCCGCCTGCGTCGAGCTAAGCGAGGAGCAGCCGGCGGCCATCTTCATCCCGCACGGGATCGCCCACGGCTTCTACTTCCACGCCCCTTCGACGCATGTCTACGCCGTCTCCCATTACTGGGACATGGCCGACGAGCTCGGCTGCCGCTGGGACGATCCCGGCCTGGAGATCCCCTGGCCCCAGCGGAGCGCCCGCGTCTCGCCGCGCGACGAGAGCCTGCCGCCGCTAGAGCAGCTGCTCGCCGAGCTCAGGGCAGCCTGGCGGGGCTAGACCTCCAGCCAGGTTCCCTTCGGGCCGAGATTGTGGACAGGCGTCTCGCCGACTCGGCTCTCGCAGCCCCAGGACTCGTGGATGTGGCCGCAGACCGCCAGGCGGGGGCGCTTCGCCTCGATCGCCCTCAGCAGGGCCTCGCTGCCGAAGTGGTTGCCGTCGCCGGCCTCGTCGCAGTGGCCTTGGGGCGGCGAGTGGAGGACTAGGACGGCGCCCTCGGGGCAGGCGGCGAGCATCTGTGCCGCCGCCTCGTCGTCGAGGTCGAAGCTCCACTCCCAGGGGGTGACCGGGACGCCGGCGCCGAGGCCGTAGAACTGGACCCCCTCGATCTCGGTGCCGCCGCCGTGCAGGACGGTCGCCGCGCTCCAGCCGGAGGCCGCCTCGCGCAGCGCCTGCTCGGTCTCGTTGTTGCCGGGCACCAGCACGGTCGGGGCCTCGATCGCCGCCAGCGCGTCGATCGCCTCGCCCAGCCCCTCGTGCACCGAGGCGAAGTCGCCGGCGCCGATCACCACGTCGGCGCCGGCCGCCATCTCGACCAGCTTCTCAGCCTGCTCCAGGTCGCGGTGCAGGTCGCTGAAGGCGAGCAGCTTCACGCCGCCAGGGTAACCGCTCGCGCCACCGCTTCGCCGGCGCCTCTTCGGCCTGCAGGTCGAAGTAGAGCAGGGTGCCGCCGATCGCGATGTAGGGGACGAGCAGGGCGAAGACGACGGCGCCGATCACGTTGATCAGTAGCAGCGAGATGTTGGCGAAGATCAGCGCGAAGCCGAGCAGCGGGCCGGTGGCGATGCCGATGAAGGCGAAGACCGCGGCGACCCGCAGCGTGTACCACCAGCGACCGCGAACCAGGTCCGAGCTGCCGCGGAAGGCCGGCCGCACGCCCCTGTCCTCGAAGAGGATCTGCTGCTGGAGGAAGAGCCAGCCGACGTACTTCCAGGCGGCGAAGGGGATCCCGATCACCGAGATCAGCATCAGGGTCAGCGCCAGCGAGGAGAGCAGCTGGGCGCCGACGACGCGGCGGAAGCGCTGCCACATCCCCCGGTAGGCGCCGCTGAAGCTGGGCCGCTCGCCTTCGCAGACCTCGCGCACGGCGACGATCACTACCGCGGCGATCACCGCCGCGGCGACCGGCCGGCCGATCGCGGTGAAGATTTCCGCGGCGGCGACGTGCAGGCCGGAGAACCCGATCTCCTCGTCGAGCCGGCGACCGGTTTGGCCGGTCAGCAGCCAGCTCAGCCCGGTGAAGGCGCCGAGGATCGGGATCGAGGTCAGCCCGATCGGGGCGAAGGCCCGCCAGTGGCGCCAGTAGACGCCGGCGGAGGCGAGCAGCAGCTGGCCGAAGGCGCGGCCGCGGCGCGGGTTGTCGAGGTCGAGCGGCAGCCAGCGGGTGCGCCAGACCACGAAGGCGATCAGGAGGAGGACGGCGAGGACGATCGCGACCGGCACCCAGGGGGTGTCCTGGGTGTGGTTGAGGAAGGAGGTGACGTCGGCGACGACGCCGCAGAACGACTTGGTCACGCTCGGCCCCAGCACCGAGCCGGCCGGCAGCCGCGGGCTGGTCGAGCGGATTTCTTCCATCCAGGTCAGCGGCGCCAGCCAACGGTCCTTGCTCGCCGGCCCGGTCGGGCCGTTGTTGAAGCTCTTCTCCCACTGGCCCCAGCGCCCCTCGTAGTCGAGCCAGCGGTAAGGGCTGTCGGGGCCCGGGTGGGTCGGCACCCGGATCGGGCGCACCTCGAGGCGGCGCAGCGGCGCGCTGGTGTCGTCGCAGCCGACCCCCGAGCCCTTGCGGCCGTTCTCGACGTAGACGGCGGCGTCGTAGAAGGTGGCGTGCGAGCCCGCCGCGGCGTAGACGACCGGGTGGGTCCCCTCTTTCTCCACCTTGGCGTCGCTCCACTCGCCCTTCTCGCCGCCGCCGTGCTGGAAGAGGCCGATCTCGCGCGGTTCTTCTCGCAGCGCCTGCTCCGGGGTCGAGCCCTCGAAGACGACCTGCATCCCCTCCCAGTCGCCCTCGTGCAGGTCGTTGAACTGGTTGAAGTACCAGAAGAACCAGTACTGGACGGCGAGCCCGGGGCGGCCGGCCTCGCGGGCGATGTGGGCGTAGGTGACCGCCGGCGCCTTGCCTTCGCGCTTCAGCTGGGCAAAGTCCCTGGCGTAGACGCAGGTGTCGCCGAGCGGGTCGCCGGAGATGTTGAGGTGGAATCCTTCGCCCAGCGCGGCGATGTCGGCCGCGGACGGCGCCGTCTTCAGGGTCGTTTCCCTGCCGCTGGAGTCGGCTTCGGTCAGTTTCACCGCCGGGTTGCCGAGCACGGCGTCGACCGTCGTCGCCTCGTACTGCTCGCCTTTGACGTCGCAGACTTCTTCTGTCTCGCGCACCATCACCCGCGGCGTGTACTTCTCGACCAGCCGCTGCGCGGCCGGCTTCCCGCCCTCGCCGTTGCTCTGCGCGGCGGCGGTCGCCGCCCCCGGCTCGGCCGGCGTCAGCAGCACGATCGCCCACAATGCGGACACCGCGTAGCGACCCAGGCTCATTCGCGGCAACGTACCGTAGGATGCGGCCCGTGCCGCAGCGAAGCAGCTCGCAGTCCAGGGCCGGACGGGTCGGCGCGATCGTCGTCCTCTGCGCGGTCGCCGCGCTGATGGTCGCGATGATGGCGCCGAGCAACGCCGACGCCGCCCGCGTCAAGTGCAACGGCACCTTCCGCGTCCTCCACAACGACCGCATCGGCCGCCTCGCCCTGCCCCGCGGCAACTACAAGATCACGATCCTGGCGACCGGCCGGCCGACCTGCGCCCACGCCTCGGCCCTCTTCACCCGCTTCCTCGAGGACTGGGACGGCAAGCTGCCGGGCGGCTGGCGGATCGGCGTCGCCAACAAGGTCTTCCTGCGGTCGCCCGGCGTCGGCTTCCACGTCGCCCGGGTCGGCGGTGGCGGAGGCAACGAAGGGGGCGGCGGTGGCACCGGCGGCGGCGAAGAAACCGAAGCCGGCGGCAACGGCGTCCACGGCGCCCTCTTCTGCCCTGCCACCTTCCGCGTCCTGAACAACGACCGGATCGGCCCGCTGCGCCTCCGCAAGGGCCCCTACTGGATCGTCCTCCTGCAGCGCCGCGGGCTCAAATGCCCGCAGGCCTCGCGCCTCTTCAGCCGCTTCCTCGAGGACTTCCGCGGCAACCTGCCGCCGCCCTGGGTGCTGGAGCCGCACACCGCGAGCTTCCGCCGCGGCGCCGGCGGCGCGGGTTTCAGGGTGAAGCCGGCTCGTTAGCGTCGAGGTCCGGCGCTTTCCCTGAAGGCATCCAGATCAGGGCGACGACGAAGGCGACGACCATGGCCGCCGCCATGCCGTAGAAGACCGTGCGCGAGGCGAGCGCGAAGTCGTACTGGACGGCGGAGAAGATCTGCTGCGCCTGCGCGCCGGCCGCTTCGCCGAACGCCGCTTCGCTGCCGCCGCCCGATTCGCTCAGCGCGTCGGCGATTTCGTCGGCCTGCGACTTGGGGATCCCCTCTTCGCCCAGCGTCGCCTCCAGGTTCGACTTGTTCTGCAGGATCAGCACCGTGCCGAGCACAGCGAGGCCGAGGCTGGAGCCGAAGTTGCGCACCGTCTGCGTGATCCCGGTCGCCTCGCCGTAGCGGCTGCGCGGCACGCGGTTCATCGCGTCGGTGTTGGCCGGGCTCAGCACCAGGCCCACCCCGGCGCCGGCCAGCACCATGAAGGGCCACTGGCTGCCGACCGAGAGCTCGGGCATCTCCCGCGCCCAGAGGGCGAAGCCGGCCGCGGCGACCAGGCAGCCGAGGACGACGGTCGGCCGCGCCCCCCGCGCATCGAGTATTCGCCCGCCCCACTGGGTCGAGACGAAGAAGCCGGCGAAGAAGATCAGCAGGTAGAGGCCGGTTTCCGAGGCGCTTTCGCCGAGCGAGATCTGCGCGTACATGCTGGCGAAGAAGAAGAGCGGCACGAAGGGGATCATCAGGAGGAAGAGGACGGCGTTGTCGACCGCGAAGGCGCGGTTGGCGAAGGTGCGCACCTGGATCAGCGGGTTCTCGATCCGCAGCTCGTAGGCGACGAAGCCGGCGAGCAGCGCCAGCCCGGCGGCGATGCTGAGCCAGGTCACCGGGCTGCCCCAGCCCCAGACGCTCGACTGCTGGAAGCCGAGCACGGCGAGGCCCATGCCGGCGGAGACCAGCACCGCGCCGCGGTAGTCGAGCGGCGCCGGGTGCTTCTCGTTGGCCGGCTTGGCGGCCGCCGTGGTCACCAGGGCGAGGATCGCCACCGGCACGTTGATCCAGAAGATCGCCCGCCAGGTCCACTCGGTCAGGTAGCCGCCGACCAGCGGCCCGATCGAGGTGAAGCCGCCGGCGACGGCGAAGAAGATCGCCAGCGCGCGGCCGCGCTCGTGCACCGGGAAGGCGCCGAGGACGATCGCCAGCGCCGCCGGGAAGAGCAGCGCCGCGCCCGCCCCCTGGATGACGCGGAAGACGATGATCCACGCCTCGGCCGCGCCGGTCGTCGGCGTCGCCCCGCAGAGCGCCGAGGCGGTGGCGAAGACGATCACGCCGGTGACGACCATGCGGCGGTGGCCGGCGATGTCGGCCAGCCGCCCGCCGAAGGCGAACAGGGCCGAGAGCGAGAGCAGGTAGCCGTTGATGATCCACTGCACGCCGGTCGAGGAGAGCGAGAGGTCCTCCTGCAGCTGCGGCACGGCGATCGCGACGATCGTCATGTCGATGAAGGTCATCGAGACGGCGAAGATCATCGCCGCCAGGATCAGCTTGCGACTGCCTTCCATCCCGGGTTGATTTGCCGTCGGCGCCCCGAATCCTGCCGTCGGCGGGTGCTTCCGATAGGCTGCCGCCGCCCATGCCCGATGTCTTCTGGATCGGTTTCGCGATCGCCCTCTTCGGCGCCTTCCTCGGCCTCATCTCCGGTGCCCGCTCGCGCACCACCGGCGCCAGCACCGGCCTCGCGATCGGCGCCTTCCTCGGCGTCATGGCCGCCTTTCCGCTGCTGGCGATCGGCCTCGCCTCGAGCTGAGGCCCGGCTCAAGCCGGCTCGGCTTCCGAGTGGCGGAGGCGGTGGCGGGCGTCGCCGTAGATCCGGGTCTCGTAAGCGATCAGCACCCAGAGCAGCGCCGTGACCAGACCCAGCGTCGCCAGGGCGGGGATCTGCAGCGCCAAGGGCAGCAGCGCCAGGAAGAGCGCGGCGAGGCCGAGGCGGCGGCCGTTGATCGTGTGGATGTGGCGATAGCGGAAGGCGACGTGGCCGAGCAGGTAGGCGGCGAGGCCGCCGAGTAGGGCGAAGGCGGGCACGACGTGCAGGTGGTCGCCGACGTGCTCCAGCGTCTTCTCCAGGCCGAGCGCAACCAGGACGATCCCGGCTATCAAGAGGTAGTGCAGATAGGAGTAGGAGTCGCGCGCCATCGCGTTCTGCTCCAGGCCCGGCGTTGCCTCGGCCAGGCGTTTGGCGGCGACCAGGGCGACGACGTCGAAGTAGATCCACCAGAGCGCCGCGACGAGGGCGACGCCGAGCGCCGCCGCGGCGACGATCCCGGCGTCGATGCTGAGCTCGGCGGCGACGCCGATCGCGACGATCGACTCGCCCAGGGCGACGATCACGATCAGGCCGTGGCGCTCGGCGAAGTGGCCGGGGGCGAGTTTCCAGCCGCTGGCGTCGACGACGAAGTAAGGCGCCGCCATGTCGAGTCCCAGCGCCAGCGCCCAGAGGGCACCCTGGGCGACACCGTCGAAGAAGGAGGCCGAGGCGAGCAGGGTCACCCCGACCGCGGTGCCGACCGCCAACCCGTTGACCGAGCTGCGCAGCGCCGGGTCGTCGCGGCTGGCGAGCCTGAAGAGGACGATCTGAGCGCTCCGCACGAAGCCGTAGGCGACGGCGAAGGTGAGGCCGAGGTTGTCGAAGGCGCGCGGCACGCAGAGCGCCAGCACAAGCACCGCCGCCATCGCGGCGAAGATCGTCATCCGCACCGCGTCGTCCTCGGGATCGACGACGCTGGTCAGCCACGAGTAGGCGACCCACGTCCACCAGAGGACGCCCAGCACCAGCAGGCCCTGGGCGAGGCCGTCCCAGGTGGGGTGGTGGATCATCAGCGCCGTGCACTGGGTGATCGCCAGCACGAAGACCAGGTCGAAGAAGAGCTCCAGCGGCGAGACCCGCTCGCCTTCGCGCAGCGCCGCGCTCAGCCGGCTCCGTCGCGCTGCGCTTTCCGACTCCATCCTCGCCGCATAGGATCGCAGCGTGGACAGGCGTAAGCGGCGCGCGCTGATCGCGATCGGCATCCCGCTGATCATGGTCGGGATCGACGGCACGATCCTCAACGTCGCCCTGCCGACGATCGCCCGCGACCTGGAAACCACGTCCTCGCAGCTGGTCTGGATCAACTCCGCCTACATCATCGTCTTCGGCAGCACGATCCTGCTCTCGGCCTCGATCGGCGACAAGCTCGGCCGCCGCCGGGTGCTGCAGATCGGGATGGCGGTCTTCATCCTCGGCTCGGTCCTCTCGGGCATCTCCGACGCGCTCGACAGCGCCACCTTCCTGATCTTCGCCCGCGCCCTGCAGGGGCTCGGCGCCGGCGCAATTCCGCCCTCGACCCTCTCGCTGATCCGCTCCACCTTCACCGACGAGAAGGAGCGGGCGCGGGCGATCGGGATCTGGGCCGGCCTCTCCGGGATCGGCCTCGCCGTCGGCCCGGTCCTCGGCGGCCTGATCCTCAACTCGACCGAAGCCTGGGGCTGGATCTTCTACATCAACGTGCCGATCGTGATCCTCGGCGCGGCGATGATCCACCGCAACGCGGTCGAGTCGAGCGACCCGGCGGCGCCGCCGATCGACGTGCCCGGGGCGCTGCTCTCGCTGAGCGGCCTCTTCGCCCTCTTCTACGGCCTGATCGAGGGGCCGGTGCGCGGCTGGGGCTCGGCGCCGGCGCTCGTCTCCTTCGGCCTCGCCGCGGTGCTGCTCGTCTGCTTCGTCCTCTACGAGCTGCGCCGGCACTCCCCGCAGCTCGACCCGCGCCTCTTCAAGTCGGCCGCCTTCAGCTCCGGCGTGCTGGCGATCGCCGTCGCCTTCCTCGCCCTGATGGGGCTGGTCTACGAGCTGACGCTCTACCTGCAGACGGTGCGCGACTTCTCGCCGCTGAAGGCGGGCATCTCGCTGGTCCCCTTCGCCCTGGCGCTCTTCGTGATCGCGCCGCTGGCGCCGAAAGTCGCCGAGCGCCGCGGCGATCGGATCACGGTGATGCTCGGCATGGCGGTGCTCGGCGCCGGCCTGCTCACCTTCCTCGCGACCGGCACCGACTCCTCCTACCTCGTGGTCTTCGTCGGCCTGGTGCTGGCCGGCGCCGGCGTCTCGCTGATCCAGCCGCCCGCCTCGGCGGCGATGATGAGCTCGGTCTCGGCGGCGAAAGCGGGGATGGCCTCGGGGACCAACGCGGCGATCCGCCAGATCGGCGCCTCCTTCGGGATCGCCGCGATGGGCGGGATCGGCCAGTCGATCTTCAGCAGCCGGCTGACCGACTCGACGACTTACCGGCAGCTGCCGGGCGCCGCCCAGGAGACCGCCGAATCGAGCATCTCCGGCGCGGTCGCGGTTGGCGAAGAGGTCGGCGGCGCTCCAGGAGCGGAGCTGATCGAAGTCGCCTCGGAAGGGTTCGTCGCCGGCATGCACTGGGCGGTGATCCTCGCCGCCGCCTTCGCCGCGCTCGGCTTCGTGATCGCCGCCCGCCTGATCCCCCGGCGGGCCGAGGTGAGCGGCGAGCACCGCCGCCCCGCCGGCGGCGCCTGAAGCGCCCCACGCGGTGATCGCCGTCACGCCCGCCCGCGCGGCGCCCTGAAAGGATTGCCGCGATGGCCGACGCGAAGCGACCGGAGGCGCCGCGGACCGAGAAGGCGCTGCCCGGCGTCTGGCGCCTGCGCCTGCCGCTGCCCTGGCCGGGGGTGCCGCACGGCAACGTCTGGGCGGTCGCCGCCGACGGCGGCATCGTCCTCTTCGATACCGGGATCGGCGGCAAGGGGCGCCTGCGCCAGCTCGACCTGGCGCTGGCCCAGGCGGGCTTCGGCCCCGAGGACGTCCGCCTCGTCGTCTGCACCCACTCGCACACCGACCACTACGGGCTCGCCGCGCCGATCGTCGAGGCGGCCGGCTGCGAGCTCTGGATGCACCCGAAATGGGAACACGTTCGCCTCATGGCCGACGACCCCCAAGCCGCGCTGGAGCAGCGGATCGAGGTCGCCCGCCAGAGCGGCGTGCCACTGGATTCGCTTGAGCGCTACCGGGAGAACCGCGAAGACGAAGACGAAACCGGGATCGACGCGATCGCCGAGCCCGACCGCGACCTCGTCCCCGGGGTCGAGGTCGAGACCGACCTCGGCACCTGGCAGGTCTACGAGACGCCCGGCCACGCCCCCTCGCACGTCGTCCTCCACCAGCCGGAGCGCAAGCTCCTGATCTCCGGCGACCACCTGCTCGGCCGCACCGTGCTCTTCTTCGACTACGGCCACAGCCCCGACCCGGTCGGCGAGTTCCTCGGTGGCCTCGAGGAGATCGAGCCGCTCGACGTCGACCTCGTCCTGCCCGGCCACGGCCGCACCTTCCGCGACCCCGAGGCGAAGATCGCCGAGTCGCGGCGCCGGGTCGAGGAGCTGCTCGGCAAAGTGCGCGAGTCGCTCGGCGAAGCGGAGAAGACCGCCTTCGAGATCGTCGCCGACATCGTCGGCCCGGAGATGCTGAAGACGATGGCGAGCGCCTGGGCGCTGCAGATCGTCCGCTCCGGCCTCGACCACCTGGCGATCCTGGGTGAGGTCGCGGTGGTCGAGGGGAGCGACCCGCAGCGCTGGAGGCTGGTCTGAGCCTCTCGCTAGTCTGCTGCGCGTGGCCAGCTTCACCCTCGAGCGCGAGATAGGCGCACCGCCGGAGACCGTCTTCGACGTCCTGACCGATCACCGCCGCTACGCCGAGATCACCCCCCTGCGCAAGTCCGAGCTGGAGCGGGAGGGGGAGCCGGCGCCCAACGGGGTCGGCTCGATCCGCGTGCTCGGCGCTGTCGGCCCCGACCTGCGCGAGGAGACGATCGTCTACGAGCGGCCGCGCCGCTTCTCCTACAAGGTGCTCTCCGGGCTGCCGGTGCGCGACCACGTCGGCACCGTCTCGCTCGAGCCCTCCGCCGCGGGCGGCACCAAGGTCACCTACGCGCTCAAGGTCACGCCGACCGTCCCCGTCTTCGGCGGCCTCGTGGTCGCCTTCGTCCGGCAGGCGATCAAGCAACTGCTGAACGGCGTCACCGCCGAGTCGGAGCGCCGCGCCGCCGCGGAACGGTGAGCTGGCGGCGCGCCTGGCTGCGGCTCTGGCACAACCGCAGGCGACTGCTGCGCGATCCGCGCCTGCTCTGGCGCGAGCACCGGCCGATCGCGATCGGCGCCGTCGTCGCCCTGCTCGCCCTCGTAGTCGGCAGCGTCGTCGCCTACGGCGAGCTGAAGCGGCCGCCCGACATCCGCAACCTCGAGGTCGCCTTCGAGCCGCAGAAGCCGAAAGCGCAGAAGCGCAAGACGGTCGCCTGGCCGCTCTACGGCTACGACCGCCCCCGTACCCGCTACCTGCCGGCCAAGGGCCTCAGGCCGCCCTTCCAGAAAAAATGGCGCTACACCGACGGGCCGCTGCTGGAGTTCCCGCCCATCGTCGCCGGCGGCCGCCTTTTCTTCGTCGACAACAACGGCTACGCGATCTCGCTCGACGCCGACACCGGGCGGGAGATCTGGCGGCGCCGGATCGGCCGCCTCAACGCCTCCTCGCCCGCCTACTACAAAAAGCGCCTCTACATCGTCAACCTCGTCCCCGGCCACGTGGTGAAGATGCACGCCCGCACCGGCAAGGTGCTGTGGAAACGGTCGCTGCCGGGGCGGGCCGAGTCCTCGCCGGTCGTCGTCGGCCGCAGCCTCTACTTCGGCTGCGAGTGCGGCGAGCTCTACTCGCTCAGCACCCGCAACGGCAACGTGCGCTGGGCGACCGGGCTCGGCGGCCCGATCAAGGCGGCGCCCGCCTACTACGGCGGCGTCCTCTACGCCGGCGACTACGGCGGCTACATGAACGCGGTCCGGGCAGAGGACGGCGAGCTGCTCTGGCAGAGCGACTCGCTCGGCCAGGGCTTCGGCAGCTC
>Ga0075314_1000026_pt1 | contig 21807 bp, 24 predicted proteins | sample MayberryNE_Catta_6_FD_120055 | JGI IMG/M metagenome (GOLD analysis project Ga0075314, IMG submission 120055) | Natural and restored wetland microbial communities from the San Francisco Bay, California, USA, that impact long-term carbon... | ecosystem: Environmental > Terrestrial > Soil >... | reverse complement strand
GAGCACGGCGTAGCCGGCTCCTCCGAGCATCGCGGCTCTCCTCAGCGGCCTTCTTCTCAACGCTGCGATCCGACCCGCTCCTTTCTTCTTGAGTCCAGACGATCTTCAGCCGGTCCCATTTGAGGGCACCCGGCCCCGATCCGCATCACGCGGACCGGGTGAAATTTCCTCGGAGGCCACCCGATCGGGGTGTCTCGAAGATCACCCGATCAGAGTGATGTGGGGGGCGCGGGTGGCGATCTAGCTTGCGGTTATCGCAGTGACGAGCCCCCCGACCACGACCGAACCCAGCGCGACCGCTGCGCCGAGCGATCCATCGGCCAGCAGCGCCCTTGGTCGGGCCGCGCGCAGCCGCGCACCGCGTTCCTCGCATGCCGCCTTGGATTCCGATCCGAAGCGCCGGGATCCGATGGAGATCCTCGGCGAGCAGGACGCGCGGCGGGTGCCGGAGCTCGTCCCGGTCCGCTACGGCCGGATGCTCGCATCCGCCTTCACCTTCTACCGCGGAGCCGCCGCGGTCATGGCGGCCGACCTCAGCCGCCTGCCGACATCGGGCATGTGGGCGCAGCTCTGCGGCGACGCCCACCTCTCGAACTTCGGCGCCTTCGAAGCGCCCGATCGCCGGCTCGTGTTCGACCTCAACGACTTCGACGAGACCCTGCCGGGGCCCTTCGAGTGGGACGTCAAGCGCCTCGCCGCGAGCTTTGCCATCGGCGGTCGCGACCGGGGCTTCGGCGACGGCGAGCGCCGTGCTGCGGTGCTGGGCGCGGTGCGCGGCTACCGCGAGGCGATGCGGGAATTCGCCGAGATGGGTGAGCTCCAGGTCTGGTACTCGCGGCTCGAAGTCGCAGAGATCGAGAAGCGGCTGCGCGGACAGGTCACGAAGGCAGATCGGAAGCGCTTCGAGAAGGGCGTGGCAAAGGCCCGCAACAAGGGCAGCCTGCGGGCGCTCGGGCGGCTGAGCGAGATCCGCGACGGCAAACTGCGGATCGCCAGACGCCCGCCCGTCCTGGTTCCGATCGAGGACGCGTTCGGAGACGTGGATCCGGGTGAGGTTGCAGGCGCCGTCGAGGGGGCGCTGGCCGAGTACCGGCGCACTCTCGAGGACCAAAGCAGGAATCTGGCCGACCGCTACAGCTATGTCGATGCAGGCCACAAGGTGGTCGGGGTGGGGAGCGTGGGCACCCGCGCCTGGATCGCGCTGCTTCTCGGCCGCGACGAGAGCGATCCGCTGTTCCTGCAGGTCAAGCAGGCCGAGCGCTCGGTGCTCGAGCCCTTCACTGAGGCGAGCCGCTTCGACCACCACGGTCAGCGGGTCGTGGCCGGGCAGCGGCTGATGCAGGCCGCCGGCGACGTTCTGCTGGGCTGGGCCAGCGCGGAGGGGCCCGACGGGGTGCGGCGGGACTTCTACGTGCGCCAGCTATGGGACGGGAAGGGCTCTGCCGAGGTCGAGCTGATGAGCCCCGGGGCGATGGCGGGCTACGCCGGCCTCTGCGGCTGGAGCCTGGCGCGAGCCCACGCCCGCAGCGGTGACCGGATCGCGATCGCCGCCTACCTCGGCCGAGGCGAGGCCTTCGACCGGGCGATCGCCGAGTTCTCGGAGGCCTACGCCGACCAGAACGAGGCCGACTACCAGGCGGTGCTGCGCGGCGAGCGTGAGGGCAAGCTCACCGTCGAGCGCGGGGTATAGCGGTGGCGCCCCAGTCAGCGCCGCCGGCCGGCGGCGCCGGGCACCCGCGGATTGTCGCCGGGTTGCTGATCGTGGCGACCCTGTTGACCTTCCTCGCCATCTTCTCGATCTGGGTCAACCGCCAGGCGCTCAACACCGACAACTGGGTTGACACCAGCGACCAGCTTCTCCAAAACGAACAGGTCCAGGCCCAGCTCTCCACCTTCCTGACGAACGAGCTGTTTGAAAACGTCGACGTCAAAGCCGAACTGCAGCAGGCGCTGCCGCCTCGGCTCGCCCCTCTCGCCGGCCCGGCAGCCGGCGGCCTTGAGCAGCTCGTTCCGCAGATCGTGGAACGAGCGGTCGGCTCCCCCCGGTTCGAAGCCCTCTGGAACACGGCCAACCGGACCGCGCACGAAGCGCTGCTGAAGGTCCTCGACGGCGGCGGCCCGACGGTCTCCACCGAAGGCGGGGAAGTCACGTTGGACCTCGGCACGCTGGTGGCGCAGGTGGGCTCCCAGCTCGGGGTCGGCGGCAACCTCGCCTCGAAGCTCCCGCCCGATGCCGGTCAGGTGACGATCCTCGAGTCAGACGAGCTCTCAGCGGCGCAGAGTGCGGTCACCCTGGTCCGGCGCCTGCCGGTTGTCCTCGCGCTTCTCGTCCTGGCGCTGTACTCGCTCGCGATCTACCTGGCCGGTCCCCGCCGCCGCGAAGCCCTGCGGGGCGTGGGATTCGGCTTCCTCCTCGCCGGCGTGGTGGCCTTGATCGCTCGCAGTGTCGCCGGCGGATATGTCGTGGACTCGCTCGCTGGCGGCGCTGCTGCCCATCCGGCGGCCGAATCGACCTGGGAGATCGCCACCTCCCTGCTGGTCAGCGTCGCCGGCTCAGCGATCGCCTTCGGCCTCCTGGTCGTGGCCGGTGCGTGGATCGCCGGCCCGACGCGAGCGGCGCTCACCCTGCGCCGATGGGCTTCTCCCTACATCGTCGCGTATCCCGCTCGGGTCTATGCCGCCGCCGGGGTTCTCTTCCTGGCGCTGATCGCCTGGGCGCCGATCGTCGCCTTTCGCAAACCGCTGGGGTTCCTGCTCTTCGCGATCTTGCTCGGCGTCGGCGCGGAGCTCTTTCGACGTCAGGTCGTGCGGGAGTCCGCCGATGCGTGACGAGGGGTCAGCGCCGGATGTCCGGCGGTGGGACCTCACGGCCACGACCGACCTCGGATGAGACGCTCTCCATCGGCGGCGGCGCCTCCCCCGGGTGGGATCGATACCAGCGCCCATAGCGCCGCGCCAGGGGTGCGGCGCTCAGGCCGTGCGCGAAGACGGACAGGCCGACGGTCAGGTAGACGGCGACCACGAGCAGGCCCTGGTGCGGCAGTTCGGACTCCTCGACGACGATCAGGGCGAAGACGATCGAAGCGAGTCCGCGCGGACCAAACCAGCCGAGGAAGGCGACGGTCGGCGGCCGCGCCTGTGAGCCGAACATCGCTATCGCCACCGGCGCCATCCGCACGATCGTCAGGCTGAGCAGCGCATAGAGAGCTAGCTTCCAACTCAGATGGCTCAGCGCGGGCTCGAGCAGGATCGCTCCGAAGAGCAGGAAGGTGACTCCGTTCAGCACGCCCCCGACCTCCTCGCTGAGCCGGTTCATCTCGACCGGGTCTCGCCGCAGCAGAGCCCGGAATGAGATCCCCGCCACGAACACCGCGATAAACCCTGAACCCTCCAGGGCCGAGGCGATGCCGTAGGCAAGCGCCGCGCCGGCAGCCGGGATCACCTGGCGCCAGGGGGCGGTGATCAGGTCCCGGCGGCCCGCCTGGACGACGATCGCGACGATCAGCGCTCCGGCAACGATGCCACTGAGGACGCCGTAGCCGACCTGTTCGAGGACCAGTTGGGCTGCGCTCCGCCCGTTCGAGATGTGCGACTCGACGTCGGCAGCGGCCACCGCGCCGAACAGGAGCGGCAGGCAGATCCCGTCGTTCAGCCCGCTCTCGGCATTGAGGCCCTGACGGATCGGGGCCGGGACCCGCCGCTCCGCGACGACAGCCTGTCCCAGAGCGGCGTCGGTCGGAGCCAGGATCACCCCGAGGATCAGAGCCTCGCCGAGCGTCAGCTGATCGAAGATCAGGGCCGCGGCCAGGGCACCGAGCGCGATCGTCAGCGGCAATCCCAGCCCCAGCAAGCGCAGCGGCACCCCGGCGCCGCGTCGCAGCTGGGGCAGGTCCACTCGAGAGGCGTCGCAGAAGAGGACCAGCGCCAGCGTGGCCTCGGCCAGTGCGCGCACGGTCCCGCCCTTGCTCGAGAGGTCGACGCCGTCGAGGAGCCGAGGCCCGACCAGCAGCCCGATGGCGACGAGCAGCATCGCCTGGGTTAGCGGGGACCCGGCGAGCGGCCGGGAAACCGCCGCGACGATCAGCAATGCCGCCGCGACAATGGCGAGCGTCCACTCCACTAGCCGCGTCCGTACTCGTCGGTACGCCAGAGCCCGTGACACGACATCAGGCAGCGAGGGTATCCCGAGTTGGCCGAAGTGGAAATCACCCGATCCGGGTGAGGTGGCGGCGGCGCGCGGGGGCCAGTATCTGGGGAAGTCACTCAGCTAGAGGAAAGGAATGCCCGTGAATGGTGACGCGCTGGAGGAGATGGGCCCGATCGACTACCTCTTGGTGGAGTGGCCGGGACGGCAACCAAACGGCGAGGCGGTCCCGCACTTGCTCGACCTCGTCGACCGCGGCCTCATCCGGATCGTCGACCTTGCCTTCATCGCCAAAAACGAGGACGGCGAGGTCACCGGCATCGAGCTGGCCGAGCTCGGCGGCGAAGCGGCCGAGCTGGCGGTCTTCGAGGGCGCTTCGTCCGGCCTGATCGGCGAGGACGACGTCACCGCCGCCGCCGATGCGCTCGAGCCGGGTACCTCGGCGGCCCTGCTCGTCTACGAGAACGCCTGGGCGGCGCCGTTCTCCGCCGCCGTCCGCCGCTCCGGCGGCCAACTGGTGGCCAGCGGCCGGATTCCCGTCGAAGATCTCCTCGTCGCGCTCGACGCGACCGAGGCCCACGTCTAGAGAGGAGCAGCAATGCCAGGACTGATCAGAGGGGTGGCCCGCACCGCCGCGGTCGCCGGCACCGCGACCGCCGTCAGCGGCCGTGTCCGCCGCCGCCAGGAGTCGCGCTGGGCCCAGCAGGAAGAACCGCAGCAGCAGGCTCCTCCGCCACAGGCCGCGCCCGCGGCACCGGCGCCCGAAGGCGGCGAGACGTCGAGAATCGCCGAGCTCAAGCAGCTGGGCGAACTGAAAGAGCAGGGGGTACTCACCGAGGAGGAGTTCGCGGCGCAGAAGGCGAAGCTGCTCGGATAGGCACCTTTTTCACCGACTCGGCGAGCCGTCACGCGGTTTCCCGGGCGACGCGAAAGCCGAGGTTCCCGGTCGACGCGTCGGGGCTGTTGCCGCTCCGCGAATCGACCCGGTAGCGATTGCAGTAGGAAGCGTGACACAGGTAAGAGCCGCCGCGCATGACGCGCAGCTCGCCGCGGTTCGGACCCTGGGGGTTATCCGTTGGGCTGCAGGCGTAGTAGCCGGGATCGAACCAGTCGGCCGTCCATTCCCAGACGTTCCCGGTTGCGTTGTGGAGGCCGAAGCCGTTGGGAGGGAAGCTGCCGACAGGCGCGGTGCCCGCATAGCCGTCGGCGCAGGTGCTCTCAGCGGGAAAGGTTCCCTGGAAGACGTTCATTCGGTGCTGGCCCCCCGGCTCGAGCTCTTCGCCCCAGGGGAAGCGGCACCCGGCCGAGCCGCCGCGGGCGGCGTACTCCCACTCGGCCTCGGTTGCCAGCCGCGTGCTGCTCCAGGCGCAGAAGGCCCGCGCGTCGTTCCAGGAGACGTGGACCACGGGGTGGTCGGCGCGACCCTCCCAGGTGCTATCGGGTCCCTCGGGATGAGCCCAGTCGGCGCCCTCGACCTGCCGCCACCACGGCGCCGCCGCGACGGCGTGGGTCGGCGGGAAGTCCTCCGGCAAGAGGCCAGCGAAGACGAACGACCAGCCGAATATCTCCGCCTCGGTTCGGTGCCCGGTCGCGGCGACGAAGCGTGAGAACTGCTCGTTGGTCACCGCATCGCGAGTGATCCGAAAGGGGGAGAGCACGACCTCGTGCGCCGGTCCCTCGCCGTCGGCCGGGTAGCCGTAGCGAGCGTCGGTCCCCATCGTGAAGGCGCCGCCTGGCAGCTCCACCAGAACGAGGCCGTAGTCGTCGACGGCGGGCATCAGTCGACCAGGACCAGTACTACGGTGAGGAGTCCGAGCGCAACGCCCCCTGCCGCCAAGGCCGAGTGCGCAAACCGCGGCGATCCTGGAAAGCGCCCCTCGGCCAGCGCTCGCTCGACCGTGCCGCGGCGGACACTGCCGTAGGCGATCACTGCGATGCCGTAGAGCGCGAAGCAGACTCCGGCAGCCGCGTAGGGCCAGCGATCGGAGCTACCGTCCAAACCGGGGACGATCCTGCCCACCGCCAATGCCACCGCCAGAGCAGTGAGACCGGTCCGCCACCACGCCAGCTCTGTTCGTTCGCTGGCGAGGAGCGTTCGACGCGTGGCGTCAACCGCCTCCGTCGGTTCAGGGTCTTCTCGGGTGCTTCCGCTGTCCAACTATCTCTTCCGATTGGCGACCGTGCGGGTGAGGGCGAATGACTCGATCAACTCAATCTACTCTGGCGGCAGCCAGGCAGACGAACCCCGATGCTCCCGACATCTGATGCCGCAACCGTCCCCGACCCGGCAGCTCATAACCCGAAGGTCGCGGGTTCGAATCCCGCCCCCGCTATAGGAAAAGGCCCCGGAAACGGGGCTTTTTCTGTGTCGACTCCCCTTTTTGCACGAGGCTTGCGGGTACCAAGCGGGTACCAATTTCTCAACCAGCGGACTGTCGTGAGCCTCGGGCATCCGGCTCTAACGGCAGTCTTTCGCTCGTGCTGGGCGACGTCATCGGTGATCTTCTGCCTGCCGCGCTCGCGGTCGCTCTCAGCCCGATCCCGGTCGTCGCCGTCGTGCTCGTCCTCGGATCGCAGCGGGCGCGCTCGGCGGGGCCGGCGTTTGCGCTGGGCTGGATCGCCGGCCTCGCCGCCGTCAGCGCCCTCGTGATGCTTCTGCTCTCGGGCAGCGCCGATGCCGACCCCGACGACCCGGGTGTGGCCTGGCTCGATCTGGCGATCGGGCTTCTGTTCCTCGCCCTCGCCGCCAAGCAGTGGAAGAAGCGCCCGAGGCAGGATGAGGCGCCCGAGATGCCGAGCTGGATGGCCACCGTCGACAGCGCGACGCCGCCGAAAGCAGCGGCGCTCGGGCTTGCGCTGTCGGCTGCGAACCCGAAGAACCTGGCGCTGACGCTCGCCGCTGCCGCCACGGTGGCGGAGGCGGGGCTCGACCCAGCCGATGAGACGATCGCCATCGCCGTGTTCGTGGTTCTCGGATCGACCACGGTTGCCGGCGCGGTGCTCGCCTACCTCCTCCTCGGCGACCGGGCATCGCGCCCGCTCGCCGCGGTGAGGCGCTTCATGTCCGACAACAACGCGGTCATCATGATGGTGGTGCTGCTGTTGCTCGGCGCCAAGCTCGTCGGCGACGCCCTCAGCGGTCTCTAACGCTGATCCCCTCCGGTTCGGCCTTGATCTTCGATCGCTCTTAAGCCTGGTTATCCTGTACCTGTATGCGGGTGGCACGGCGTCTGAATCCTCTTCCCCTCCTGCTGCTGGTCTTCGGCGGGTTGCTGACGCTTTGCGCTTGGCTGTCGGGAGGCCCGACGGAGATCCTCGGCACCTTGCCGGCGGTCCTGATCGCAGTCGCGCTGGCCTTCAACCGCTATCCCGGCGAGGAGCTGATCGCTCGACTTGCACAGCGGCTCCGGCGCCCCAAGCCACGGCCCGTTTCGTTTGCCCTCCCTTGGCAGCGTGACGTAGCCGCCATTCGCCAGATGCTCCTCCTGCTGGCTGGCATCCGCCAGCTGCGCGGACCACCGCTCCTCTCGTAGCGCTCCACCTATGACCGGGCCTCAAGGGCCTCGGTCTCGTGCCCGTGACCGTCGAGACGACGATCGCGTGGCGCATCGACATGCGCTTGCCGCCCTCTGCGGCGAGCCGAGAACTCAAACGAGAAGGAGCAGACCATGTCCAAGAACGCCAACGCAAGGACTGCCTGCAGGCGCCGGTTGCGGACCTCTCTGGCGGGTGTCGCGGTTGCGGCGCTATCGCTGGCGCTGCCGGCAATGGCCGCCGCGCACCCGGCTGTATACGACGTGACCAAGAAGATGGCTCCGGGGGGCTGCAACTGGGCCGCCTCCAACAGTGGCGCCTGCATGACCGACGGCGCGAAGCGCTACGTCGTCGTCAACCACAACATCCCGGTCGCCTTTGACGAGACCAACGGGTTGGACGAGAGCGACGGGGGCGTGATCAACTTCCAGCGCTTCCCCGGGGCTTTCAGGAGCACCGTGCCGACGCCGGCCGACTGGCTGACGGTCGAGCCGCCGCGCACCGGCGTTCAGCCGCACGCCACCTGCGACGCCACCGCGACGAACAACGCGGCGAGCATCGTCGGCTGGCAGGGAGCGGAACCGTTCTACGCCTACATCCCCTGGCAGAGCAACTCCGCTGGCGTCGATGACGACCCGGCCGACTGGATCGGCTATGTGAAAACGCTGACCGGCGTCGACCTGACTGGGATGGACGCCGCTGCGGCCGAGGCTGCCTGTGAGGCTTTGGACGCCGGTACCGCCACCTACCATGCCGCGGACACGCCACTGGCGACCTCGATCGCCTCGGGTCTCGTCGCGCATGAAGTCGCGCATGCCGTCGCACCGCTGCAGGCGGAGATCGACGGCCTGTTGAGCGAGAAGGGCACCCTGCAGAGCCAGATCGAGGCCTGGAGCGCCAAAGGCTCCTCGCTCGAGGCGCTCGCGGGCGCGCTCGGCGGTGAGAAAGCGAGCCTCGAGGGCCAGCTAGCTGCGGCCCGGAAGGCAAGCGCCAGGGTCAAGAAAGCAAGCGCCAGGGTCAGGGAGGCGAGCGCCAAGAAGACGAAGACGATCAGGAAGCTGCGCAGGCAACTCGCGGAGCACAGGCATGGCTAGGAGGGTCTCCCGAAACGACTAGCGAAAGTCTTGCCTTGCATCGCTGAGTGAGTCTACGGTCGTCCCCATCCAATTGAAACGGCCGGGGCACCGCTGACACGGCCCCCGGCCCGGCACAGGAGGTATTCGCTCCCATGCAGGCACAGGGTAGTAACGACAGCGCGCAGGAGCGCGCCTTGAAGGACGAGGGGACCGTGCTCTTGCACGTTCTCGACCGCGATCCGAGCGATCCGTCGATGCTCCAGCTGGTCAGCGAGATCGTGGGCAGCGACGACAAGTACACGGTCGAGTGGGACCGCTACGAACAGGCGGTCTGGCGCTTGGCCGCGGTGGGGTTGCTGCTCAAGGGCTATGAGCGGGTCAAGCCCTCGCGGCAGGCGCTCCGCTTCAACGAGATCCTCGAAGCTAATGGCGTCCTCTGAGATGGGGGTCGCCGGGCGGTTCGGCGAGAACCTCCGGCGCTGTCGGAAGCGGGCGGGCCTATCGCAGGAAGCGGTGGGCCTGCGCGCCGGCCTTCACCGCACCGAGGTCGGCCTGCTTGAGCGCGGCGAACGGACGCCTCGCATCGACACCGCCGTCAAGCTCGCAGGGGCGCTCGATGTTGACCCCGGTGATCTGCTGGCCGGGATCGCTTGGCAGCCGGGCCGCTTCGAGCGCGGTCGCTTCGACGCCGGGTAGGGAGTGACCGCGCCCGCGAGAGGGTGCAGGCCAGCTTGGTCAGCGCCGTCAGGTCGGCGTGGAGTCGGACGCGCTCAAGGCCACGGACCCGGAGGGGCAACAGCCCCCATTCGTTCTTGAGCCGTCCGAACTCCCGCTCGACCGATGCCCGCTGGCGGTAGAGGTCTTTCCAGCGCTTGGTCTCGCGTGGGATCAGCGGGTGCAGGCGGTCCACCTTGAGCCACTTCGAGGCGGGCTTGCACTTGCCCGTCGGGCAGCGCCACTTGGACGCGCCGCGGTTGCGGTCGGACCCGGCGAAGGTCCAGGTGCCGTGCTTGCACTCGGGCGGCAGGTGCTTCCCGGCCTTGACCGCGCCGGTTTTCCGCAACGGGATGATCGGCAGGCAGTCCCGGTCGGCGCAGTCCTCATAGACCGGGCCAACGTCATAGCCCTTGTCCATCGCCGCCGTCGCCGCGAGCATCCCATGCCGCTTCGCGGCGTCGAGCAGTCCGGCGACGGTCTTGGATTCGTTCATCTTCGCCGTCTCCACCCTCCACGCGACCGGCAGGCCGGTTGCCGAACAGGTCGCCGCGTGGAGCCGGTAGCCGTAGAACCCGCCGCCCTTGCGGGTCGAGACAGCCGAGCGGTGCCCCCAGGAGGCGTCGGGGTCCGAGAAGCGCTTGCGTTCTGGCCCGTTCTTGGACTTGAAGCGCTGCCCGTTCGCGTAAGCGGGCATGTCAGAGGCGTCGATGGAGAGGTCGCGGCCATAGCTCGGGAGCTTGAGGCGCAGCTGGCCGATCACGTCGTCGATGCAGCGCTGGACCATCTCGCCGTTGTCGCGCAGCTTTTCGGCGAAGCGGTAGGCGGCGTAGACGGACGGTGGTTCGCCTTCGCAGCCGAGCGCCCGCTGGAGCGCCCAATGCTCACGGACCAGCGCGACCACCTTCGTCCAGGTCGGGATCGCGTAGAGACTCTTGGCGAGCGCCAGCCCGACCATCGCCCTGATCGGGTATCCGGGGCGGCCGGTCCAGCGCGTCGCTTCGAGGTCCGCGATCAACCGCGCAATCTCCGGGGACTCAAGCAGTCCCGCCAGCTCAGCCGCTGCGGATCGCGGTACGTTTTGGGTGGTCATGGAGGCGATATCTCCTTGGCCCAGGCCCCCGGCTGTTCCACCAGCGCGGGGGCCACTTTTTGGCTTTGTAAAGCCGGAAACTACAGGTTGGTTCGGACGGAAAACCCCTCCGAGGTCGAGGCTCAGCTGACCGCCGACGCCGCCCTCATCGGGGCGTCGGGCTCCGCGGCGGCTATCCGCGGTTAGAGCTTGAGCCGGGCGGGCGATGCCGCAGCGGCGGGGGTGCTATGTCCCATAAGCAATCGCTCTTTCTCTTCGAGCAGCTGCGCCTGGTGGCGCCTACGAACAATTTGCACCGCAAGGGATAGCAACCTGCTCCGACGCAAAAAGAAACAACCCCCGGTTCCCCGAGGGCCGTTCCTGCAAATTGAACGCGCAAGAAAGAGCGCTTCCGATTCAAGGTAGCAACCGGCCCCCTCGAAAATCCAGGGTTTCGGGCTACTTCGTCAGCTGTTCCCAGCGGCGCAGAATCTCGACAGGCTTGGTGTCGAGCGCGCGGGAGACCTTCAGGAGGCTGGCGAAGGTGATGTTCCGCCGCCCGGCCTCGATGGAGGAGATGAAGGTCCGGTCGAGGTCGGCTTCAAGCCCGAGCCGTTCCTGGGAGATACCTCGCCGCTTGCGCGCCTCGCAGATCGCCTGCCCGAGGGCCTGAAGCTCCTTGGATCGCGGCGGCATCGCCGCGACGCTTCCACCTTGGGGACTTCGGGTCTACGGACTGTGGGTCAACGGACTTTGAGTCACGGTCTCTGGTAGCTTCGCACCGCATGGCTCAGCCCCCAGCTCCCCCCGGCTGGTATCCGGACCCGGAGCAACCGCAGACGCAGCGCTATTGGGACGGGGACGATTGGACCGACCAGCGCGCTCCGCTGACCGAGGACGCCAGCTCTGCGCTTGAGATGCCCCCGCGTCTCCTTGTGGCCGGGCTGGGCGGGCTCATCGCCGTCATCGGGGTCTTCCTGCCGTGGGCCGACACCGAAGGGGGCCTCCCCCTCGCCGGGAACTCCCTGATCCAGCACACCGAAGGGGTGCTGGTCGTCGTCTTCGCCCTCGCAGGTGTGGTGACGGCGCTTCAGTCTCAGCCGGGGTGGCGGATATACACGTTCATCGCGGGGGCTCTGCTCATCGGTCTCGCTGTCTTGGCTGGCACAAACATGCCCATCGAATACCGCAACCAGCTCTCGGAAGTCGCCGCGGGCCAGGCGACGCCAGGAGCGGGTATATGGACGGTGGGGGTGGGAGGCGCCTTGGTCGCGCTCTCGGCCTTCGTCGGGCTCGATTCGTCCAGTCGCCCTCCCGGCGCGGATGCCAACGACGAGGGCAACAAGCACGACTGGGGACGCTGGTGGAATGAACTGATGTCGGGGCAGCGCCAGGATCGAGACGATTAGGGCGGCGACGGAAGTTCCGACTTGATGTGCCTGAGCCGCTCTGCAACCCATCCCAGGAGTCGTCCGAACTCCGCCACCTGCTCAGAGGTGATCCTGGTCAAGCCCGAGTAGAACCACTCCGGCTCCTCGCCCCAATATTCCGTCCACTCTGGCGCGAGGAGTTGCAGCTTGCGAGATACGTCGCGGTTAAGGCCGCCCCAGAACATGGATTCGATGCTCTGGGTCCGGTCGATGTTCGGAACCGGCTTAGCGACCTCCTCGTCAATAGCCGCTCGCCAGGCGACGATCTCCTCTATTCGGACTTCCAGCCAGCTACGCAACTCGGCTCGGTTGCGCGGCTCGTTATTCGCCACCGGGAGTGCGGGGCCGGGATCGGGGACACTCCTGCGGTGGCCCAGGTACAGCCGGACGGCAAATAAAAAACCAAGGCCGACCCAACCCGCAATCGGGAGCGCATACCGCCAGAACGACGCATCGACCCAAGCCAGCCAGCCTGCCCAAGCCGCGACATTCTCAGGAACACTCGGAAGGGTCAGGAGCGTCAGCGCCACGCAGACCAAGCCAACAGGTAGCGAGAACACGAACCGCCGCATCGGCCGGACCCTATCTGTGGCTTGGGGTAGCCTGGCCTGATTGTCGGGGTATCGATCAAATCGGGGGTCATCGGATTCCCCATTCTCAAGCGCCCTAGCGAGTTTCGCTAGGGCCTCCTAGTCGCGCGAGCCGGAGGGCGGTGGTGGCATTGGCCGCCGCCGCCCTCGCGGCACTCCTACTGATCCCCTCGGTGTCGGCCCACGAGAAAATCGTCGCGACCAAGCCCTCGGGCTCGGCCAAGGTCGGCTTGAGGTCGGTGGTGGTCTCCTTCAGCGGCCCGATCCGTGGCGGCACTCTGAAGGTCTTCAACGCCAACGGCAGGAAGGTTTCGAAGGGCAAGGGCGCTCGCGATCCCCGCAACGTCAGCCGCCTGCGGGCGGCGATGAAGGGCGGCGTGGGGGCCGGTCGCTACACCGCCCGCGTCAGGTGGGTCGGCGCCGACGGTCACCACCAAAGCTCCAGCTTTCGATTCCGGCTGGTCCGCTGAGGTGGGGCCGATGCGCAGATCGATCATGCGGCTGAGCATGGGACTGGCGGTTTTCGCGGCGCTGCTCGGAGGTGGCGCCGCGAACGCCGCCGCCCACATCCAGGTCGCGCCCGCCGTTGCCGCGCCCAACGACGCGGTTCGCTTCGACGTGCTGGTGCCGGGCGAGCGCTCCGATGCCTCGACGACGAAGGTCGCGCTCAAGGTGCCGCCGGGCGTCCTCCCCTACAGCTTCGGAGAGACTCCCGGCTGGTCCCGCCAGCTCGTCCTGGCGAAAGACAAGTCGGTCGCCCAGATCGTCTGGAGCGGCCGCGTCGAGCCCGACGCCTTCGTCGAGTTCTCCTTCCTGGCCGCGACGCCGCCGCGGCCAGGGGTGATCGCCTGGAAGGCGCTGCAGCACTACTCCGACGGCAGCGTCGTGCGCTGGATCGGCGCGCCGGACTCCGCGGAGCCCGCCGCCCAGACCGAGATCAGCGCCGGGGCGGCGTTGCAGAACGCCGGCGGCGAGGGCCCCGGCGGCAGCGGCGAGGAGGCGGAGGCGAGGACCGAGTCCTCAGAGGGGTCCTCCGGCTCCGATGACCGCCTCGCGCGGGTGCTCGGCATCGCCGCGCTCGCGCTCGCGGCGGCGGCCGGGGCGCTCGCCTGGCGCAGGGGGCGGTCGACGTGAGCGCCGCCGGTTCCCGGCTCCTCGCGGCGAGCGCCGCCGCGCTCGCCGCGCTCGCGCTCGCCGCCTCGCCCGCCCGTGCGGTGGCGCCCGCGCCGTGCGGTGGCGTCCCCCAGATCGTCGATACGACCGGCGGCCACCATCCCGCAACCGACATCCTCTCGGCTTGGTTCTCCGAAGCCAACGGACGCCTTCAGGCGGTAGTGCGGGTCCAGGCCGGCACCTGGCTGCCCGAACACACCGACGAAGCGGTCGACGTCGCCGGCTACGCGGTGCTTTGGGAAGTGGGCGGGCGCACTGCTTACGTCCGTGTCCAGGTATCGCCGACGGGAGCGACCAGCTACGACTACGGCACGTTCGACGGCGTTCGCTTTCACAGCGAAGGTGCGAGCGGCGGCGAGATCGCCTACGCGCCCTACGGCGGCACGGCGACGATCGACGTCCCGGCCGCCACCGGCGCCCTGCCGGGTGCTCGCCTGGCGCGGCCCTTCGCGCTGACCTACGACGGCACCAGCGCCGATGGACTGCCGCACTGGGTAGACCAGGCGCCCGGGGTGGACAAACCTGGCGACGCCATGCGCGGGACCGACTACGTGGTTGGGTCGTGCCTCGGTGGGCAACCGAGCGGCAGCGCCGTGGTCGCGGTCGAGCTGAAGGCGCCCGCGCGCCTGCGCGGCGGAGGGATCGCACGGGTGACGGGAAGGGTCGTGCCGGCGCTGGCCGGGGTCGCGGTCGAGCTGACCAGGCGCGATCGCCGCACCGGGGTCCTGCGCACGGTCACCGGCGCCGATGGCAGCTTCGCGCTGCGGCTGGGGGTGCGCGAGAGCACGCGGCTGCGCGCGGTTGCCGGCGGAGTCGCCTCCGCGACCGTCGGTATCCGTGTCGCCTCCATGGTGAGGATCGGCGTCCGCCGGCTGCGCTCGGGTGCGGTCAGGGTGCGGGGGCGCCTGCGCCCGGCCCTGCCGGGACGGCTGCTGCTGCTCGGCGCCGGTGAGGTGAAGCCGACCGCGACGCGGCGCGCCGGCAAGAAGCGGTTCGCCTTCCGCTTCGGTCCCGGCAAGCTGTCGCCCGGCCGCTACCAGGTCGTCTATATCCCCTCCGGGGGTCGGGCCGAGCGCTCGACCTCCAACACGGTTCCGATCCGATGAGTCGCTGGCCGCGAGCACTTGCGCTCGCTTGCGCGCTGCTGGCCCTCGCGGCCTCCGGCGCGCAGGCGCACGGTGGCAACGCCGATTACCGCTCGGTGATCGAGCGGGTAATACCGAGCGTTCCCGGCGTCGAGGTCGAAGTCCTGAACTACGACAGCGAGTTCGAGCTGCGAAGCGAGGGGCGCGAGGTAACGATCTACGGCTACGAGGACGAGCCCTTTGCCCGCGTGCTCGCCGACGGCACCGTGCAGGTCAACGAGCGTTCGCCGGCCACCTACCTGAACGAGGACCGCTACGCGAGCGTCCAGGTGCCGACGGACGCCGACCCCGAGGCGCCGCCGCGCTGGAAGACGGTTGATGAGTCGGGCCGCTTCGTCTGGCACGACCACCGGATGCACTACATGGCCCAGGGCGCCGCACCCCAGGTCAAGGACGAGAGCCGCAAAACCAAGGTCTTCGACTACGAGGTGCCGATCGAGGTCGACGGCCGCTTGGGGGCGATCGCCGGGACGCTCTACTGGGTCGGCCCCGAAGACACCTCCAAGCTGCCGTTCCTCATCGCCGGGGCCGTGATCCTGCTCGGCGGCGGCGCCCTGGTGATCGTCCTGCGCAGGCGGCGCGACCGGGCCGACGGCGACGGCAAGGAAGCCTGGTAGCCGTGCGCTCCGCGCTCGCGGCCATCCTCGCCGCGCTCCTGCTCACCTTCCCTGTTTCGGCCGGCGCCCACGCGTTGCTCGAGGAAACGATCCCGCAGCGCGGCGCGGTCGTCGAGCGCGAGCCGGACGCCGTCACCTTCGGCTTCAGCGAGCCGGTCGAAGGCAGCTTCGGGGCGGTGCGGGTCTACGACGCGGGCGGCGAGCGGGCCGACGAAGGAGCGGCCTTCCATCCCGGCGGCGAGGGCTCGAAGATCGCCGTGCGCCTGCGCCCGCACCTCGCGGACGGCACCTACACCGCCACCTACCGCGTCGTCTCCGCCGACTCCCATGTGATCTCCGGTGGCTTCGTCTTCTCGATCGGCAAGGCCGGAGTGCCGCCGCGCGAGACGGTCGCCGAGCTGGTTGGCGACTCCGGCGCCGGCCCGGTCACCGACGCCGCCTTCGGGATCGCCCGCGGGCTGCTGTACGCGGCGATCGCCCTCGCCGTCGGCGCGCTGGCCTTCCTCGTCTTGGCCTGGGCGCCGGGGTTCGGCTCCGCGCGCAGTTCGGACGAGTCGTGGGCCGCCGCGCGCTCGGGCTTCATCGCCCGCCTGCGCGCGACGCTGCTGCTCGCCGCCGGCATCGGCGCCCTCGGCGCCGCCGCCGGGGTCGTCATGCAGGGAGCCGAGGGGGCCGGCGTCTCGGGCTTCTCGGCGCTTCGGGAGTCGATTGTCCGCGAGACCCTGGAGACGCGGTTCGGGACCGCCTGGGGGTTCGCCGTCCTCGCCTGGGTCGCGTTCGGCGTTCTAGCCGCGCTGGTGCTGAAGCCCTCCGCGAAGGAGCCGCCGAGGCCCGCGCTGCTCGCTCTGCTCGCGGCGCCGCTCTCCTACCTTGTCCTCGTCCCGGCTCTGGGCGGGCACCCGAGCGTCCAGTCGCCCGTCGCCCTCAACCTCCCGGCCAACGCCCTGCACGTCCTCGCGATGGCGATCTGGCTCGGCGGCTTGGCGGCGCTGCTGTTCGTCCTGCCGGCCGCGACCCGCCGGCTCGACGGCGCCGATCGCGCCCGCCTGCTCGCGGCTGTGCTCTCGCGCTTCTCCCAGGTCGCCCTGATCGCGGTCGCGGTGGTGCTGCTCACCGGCCTGATCCAGGCATACGTCTACGTGCGCGAGCCCGCCGACCTGCTCGACACTGCCTACGGCCGCGCGGTCCTCATCAAGCTCGTCCTCCTGCTTGCCGTGATCCTCGTGGCTGCCTACAACCGCCGTCGCTCGGTGCCGCGCCTGAACCGGATCGCGGCCGGGGGAGAGGCGCCCGGTCGGACTGGGCTGGCGCTGCGCCGCGCCGTTCGCGGCGAGGTGGCGATCCTGCTCGTCATCATCGGCGTCACCGCTGCCCTGGCCGCCTACGCGCCGCCGATCTCAGCCCAGGCGGGTCCGTTCTCCGGTGACGCCACCGCCGGCCCGGCCCGGCTTGAGATGACGGTCGACCCCGCCAGGGTCGGTGCGAATCAGGTCCACCTCTACCTCTTCGACGCTCGCAGCGGCGCTCAGTTCACCGGGGTGAAGGAGGTCACGCTGAGCGCCGAGCTGCCCGAGCAGGGCATCGGCCCGCTCCCCCTCGACCTGCGGCCCTCCGGCCCTGGCCACTACATCGCCCCCGACGCCGCGCTCGGCGTCGGAGGCGATTGGACCCTGTTAGTGACGGTCCGTATTTCGGCCTTCGACCAGTTCGAAAAGGCGTTCGAGGTGCCGATCGAGTGAGGGTGATGAGGATCGCGACCTGGAGCGGGCGATTGACCGCGTCTTGATCGGATGTCCTTCGACATCTCAGAGCACGACATCGTCCTGCGCGGGCCTCTGCATGAGCTGCGCAAATGAGCTGCGCGGCTAACGATCGACCGCGGCGGCCGGGATCGTGGCCTCGCTTCTCTCGGCGGGGCCGTTTGGGGAGAGCTGGCTACCGGCGGCCAGCACTGCAGCAACCAAGACCGCCGCCGTCGTCAGCTTCAGCCGACGAGGCGTCATCCAGGGAGGCTGGTGAGCGCCGATCCAAGCCCGCAGCCCGGTTGCGGCGGCCCCGACGGTCATCGCCGTCGCCATGCATTGCATGCACATGGTTCGAGTGTAGAGGCGGAGGCAGAACAGATTTCCGATATATGCGCGATTTTACTCTGCGGCAGTTCGCCTCCACGCTCTCTGCCACGCCGCCGAGGGCGAGATCTATGGTGCCTGGATGAGCGAAGAGTTGAGCACGGTACTTTTATAGAGATCCGTGTTCACCATGACTGTTGCCGCTGCCTCAACGAATAGTCGAGAGGCAAAAATCCGATCCCTTGGACAGGTCTGATTGTTAATCAACTCAGACACGAGCCGGATTGGCGGAACGCCCACCTCTGTAGCGCCCACATATCGCGCTGAGAGGGCACGGAGATGACTGAACTCTCCTACTGAGCCTCGATCCGGCAGAGCAAGGAGTAGGGATATGTCCTCTCATTCGAGTGGACCGGTCAACCGACCGGTCGCGGTGGCCCTTTGCCTGATGCTGGCCTGCGTCGCAGTGGCGTGTGTCGGCGCGGCGTCGGCGAAGGCGAGCTTCTACCAGATGGTCCTCTGTGCCGCCAACAACGGCAGCAACGGGTTCCAGACGGCAACCAACACTGTCAGCGCCAACAACCCGGGCGGCATCTTCTCGATCGAGAACTACTGCGGCCCGGCCGGCTTCCCGGCCGGCAACGGCGCCTTCATTCGCATCGTCGAGAACCAGAGTGCCGGCAGCGCGGGCAACACCGCCTACGCCAGCGTCTCCTGGACCGCGCCCTCGCCGATCTCGATCGTCGCGGCCGGCGGCTACACCCGCCAGCCGGGCGAGTTCCGCGACGGCTGGCGCGCCCGCTTCTGGGGCGAAGACCACGGCGGCGGCGGTCCCCACAACATCCTCATGCAGGGCGCCGGGGTGAGCGGCGGGGGGATCTACTGGGGCCTTACTTCGACCTTCGCCTCCCATCTATGGCCCTTCGGCGGCTGGGGCGGCTACCGGCGCTTCATCTACGAGATGACCTGCGTGCGGCCGGCCGGTTGTGACCGCGCGGGCTGGAACGGCACTGACGCCAACACCTTCATCCTTACTCTCGATGACCCCTCGCCCTCGCAGGTCTGGCTCACCAACGGGTCGACGCTAATGAGCGGCCAGTGGGTCAAGGGCACCCAGACCGCGACCTACGCCTGGTCGGAGCAGGGCTCAGGCATCCGCTTCGAGCGCCTCTACGTCGACAACGCCGAGCGCTGGGGGATCGACCACATCGCCGCCGGGCAGTGCAATCGCGACGCATGGGGCGGCGTCGGCGAGTTCGCGCGCGATTGGGCGGCCTGCCCGAACGCCTCGAACATCGGCCGCTCCTACACCTTCGACACGGCGAGTATCTCCGACGGCGCTCACGTTTTGAAGGTCTGCACCCAGGACTACGCGCAGTGGCAGGGCCTCGCCGGGACCGGCGGGCAGTCCTGCACCAGCGGCACGATCCGTACCGACAACTCGGTGCCGGGCGCACCGAGTGGGTTGCAGGTCACCTCCGCCAACCCCGAGCGCTACCTCGATCGCTTCGGCGCGCAGTTCGCACTACCGCCGAACTCCGGCAGTCCGGTGACCAAGGTCCACTACGAGGTCACCGACGCGGCGGGCAAAGTCGTGAGGCCCAAACAGACCCTCGCCGCCACGAACCCGACGGCGCTCGCCGGCGTCGAAGGTCCGAAAGAGCCCGGCGAGTACCGCTTGCGGGTCTGGCTGGAGGACCAGGTCGGCAACGTCGGCCCTGCCGCCGTCGCCGAGATCCCCCGCGACACGACCCCGCCCGCTGCGCCGCAGGGCATCTCTGTCGTGCCGCCGAGCGCCTCGGGCGCCGGCGATGGCTTCGACGTGCGCTGGCGCAACATCGCCGATGCGGGCTCGCCGATCGTCGTTGCGCGCTACCAGGTGGTCGGCGCGAACGGGGCGGTGCTGGTCCCGACCGCCGATGTCGGCGGTGATGACCCGCAGGCGATCGAGAGCCTCGACGCTCCCTCCGCCCGCGGAGAGGCGACCCTTCGAGTCTGGCTGCGCGATGCCGAGGGCAACGTCGGCGCCCCGAGCACCGCGCCGCTGGCCTACCGCTGTCCGCGTTCCGCCAATGGCTCGGGCCTGATGTTGAGCGCCGGACTCGGCGAGGGTGGAGATGCCGCCGAGGAGATCGTCCGCCAGGACAGCGGCACTCTCTTGCGCGGGCGTTTGCGGAGCTCCGGCGGCGGAGTCGCCGACGCCTCGGTCTGCGTGTTCTCGCGGGTGATCACCGACCAGGCGAGCGAGTTCGCCGGGATCGCGATGACCGACGCCGAGGGCCGCTACGGCCTCGCCGTGGGGGCCGGACCCTCGCGTGAGCTCACCGCCGTTTACCGGCGCGGGCACCGCGAGCTCTCGTCTGCCGCGACGGTCCTCTCGCGGGTGAAACCGACCCTCGAGGTGCGCCGCAAGGTGGTGCGCAACAAGCGTTACGCGCGCTTTCACGGGCAGATTCCCGGCCCCCACAACGATCGCGTCGTGGTCGTCTTGCAGGTCAAGCAGGGCAAGGGCTGGCGCGCCTTCCGTCGCTACCGCACCCGCGACGGCGGTCGCTACCGGCTCGTCTACCGCTTCGGGCGAACGACGCGGCCGGCGACCTACCTGATGCGGGCGCAGGTCCGCCACCAGGGCGGCTATCCCTACCTGCCGGGGAACTCCAAGCAGCTGCGCCTGCGAGTGATCCCGTAGGAGAGGACACGGCTCCCGCCGGGCTCGTGGCGCAGGTCGCTTCGAGCCTGGCAGCGGCCGTCCGCCACTCCAAGGCCCGCTGCGCGGGCCTCGCTTCGCGCCCTCGCTGCGCTTCGGGTTCCGTGCCGGCCGCTCCGCTGCCTTTGGGCTCGGCGACCTGCACCACGAGCCAAGGAGGCACGGATGGACCCTGCGACCGAACACACCGACAAGCTGCGCCAGCTCTGCCCGGGGCGCTTTACGCGAGTCTCGCTTCACAACGAGGCGGGAGAGATCGAGGCGCGCCTCAGCGAGGGCGGCAACTGGGAGCTGCGGATCCGCCGCGATGAGGAGACCAGTTGGCGCATGGCCTGCAGCGGCGACCTGGACGGCGGCGCGTTCACCGCCGATCCGGTCGGGCCGGCGCCGGGGGAAGAGGCGAGGAGACTCGGGCCGCTGGAGATCGATCCGGCCGCGCGCACGGCCTCGGTGAACGGTGCCGACGTCGTGCTCGCCAAGAAGGAGTTCGCGCTGCTCTCGATCCTCGCCACCGCACCCGACCGCGTCTTCAGCAAGTCGGAGTTGCTGCGGGCGGTCTGGGGCCTGGAGAGCACGACGAAGAGCCGCACCCTCGACAGCCACGCCAGCCGGCTGCGGGGCAAGCTGCGCACCGCGGGAGCCGAGGCCCTCGTCGTCAACTGCTGGGGCGTCGGCTACAGGCTCTGGGACCGAGCCGACCTGACGACCTTCCCGCCGCTGGGCGCGGTGGGGGAGGCGGCCTGATGGCCGCCGCAGCGACTGTCGACGCTGCGGGTCAGCCGTGTGAGCTCGGCCGCTACGCGGTCCCCGATGGGGCGCGTGTCCTGGTTGGGCAGCGGATCGACGGGATCGTCCACGTCTTCGACTGGCCTTCGGCCGGACGCGGGCGCCGCTACCACGTCGAGGCGGGGTTCGAGTCGAAGGCCGAGCTGGCGGTGCTCCTCGCCGACTATCGCCGCCTCGCCGAGCGCCTCGGCGTCTGCCCGATGAGCCGGGCGGCGATCGACCGCGCCTGCGGCTGATCGACCCTCGCCCGCGGAGCCGACCCCGCCCAGGGTTGCACGCCCTGCCGGGCGTGCGCTGGCGCGGGGACCGGCTCCGCGGGGCGGAGCCCCACAGCGAAAGGACGACATGCCCCCATCAGCAACGCTCGCGCCCGAGCGAGCGAAGGAAAAGCGCGGGGCGCTCACCGGCGCCGCGCTCAGCGACGAGGTCTTCGACTCCTCACCCTCACTGCTGCGCGCGGCGCGCGGCAACGGCGCCGTCGCCGGCCTGCAGCAGTTCTTCGCGCCGCCGCAGGCGGCCGAGCTTCTCGCAGCGGTCAACGGCGCCTCGCTCTCCACCCTCGACCTGACCGCCGGGAGCGGCTCGTTGTTGGCGGGGATCGAGCGCGAGGCGCGCTTCGGGATCGAGATCGACGCCGACCAGCTCGCCGCCGGGGCCTATGAGGCGATTCAGGGCGACGTGCAGCAGGCCTACCCGCTGCTGCGCTTGCTGGGAACCGAGTTCCCCCGGCTCGCCTGTAACCCGCCCTTC
>Ga0075314_1000020_pt1 | contig 23957 bp, 21 predicted proteins | sample MayberryNE_Catta_6_FD_120055 | JGI IMG/M metagenome (GOLD analysis project Ga0075314, IMG submission 120055) | Natural and restored wetland microbial communities from the San Francisco Bay, California, USA, that impact long-term carbon... | ecosystem: Environmental > Terrestrial > Soil >... | reverse complement strand
GAGGGCGTTCCCGAGCTGCATGAAGTCGATTGCCCGGACGAGCTGCGCGAGCAGATCGAAACCCTGATGGGCAAATATCCCGATCGGCACTCGGTCTCGATTCCGGCGCTGTGGGCGGTGCAGAAGCTGTACGGGTGGTGTACGCCGGAGGGGATCCGGCAGGCGGCCGCGGTAATGCGGGTGACCCCCGCCTACCTGGAGGGGGTCGCCACCTTCTACGACCTGCTGCACACCGAGCCGGTCGGCAGCCACAAGGTCGCCGTCTGCACCAACATCAGCTGCTGGATGCGCGGCGGCGACGAGCTGCTCGACGCCTTCCGCGCCGCCGCAGCGGGCAAGGAGGCGGACGTCTTCGTCACCGGCTTCGAGTGCCTCGGCGCCTGCGACATCGCGCCGATGGCCTCGATCGACGAGCGCTACTTCGGCCCGCTGGAGACGGCCGAGGCGCAGACGGCGATCGACCAGCTGCTGGCCGGCGCCGAGGTGCTGCCGGAGAAGGCGCTGGAGAGGCGGGGGTTGGCCGGCAATGCCTGAGACGCGCCTCCTGCTCGAGCACGCCGAGGACCCGCAGCTGCGCACCCTTGCCGGCTACAAGCGCCACGGCGGCTACCGCACCCTGAAGCGGGCCTACCGAGAGCTGGAGGCCGAGGAGATCCTGAAGCAGCTAGAAGAGTCGGGCCTGCGCGGCCGCGGCGGCGCCGGCTTCTCGATGGGCAAAAAGGCCTCCTTCCTGCCGCGCGGCGAGATGGACAAGTACCTCTGCTGCAACGCCGACGAGTCCGAGCCGGGCGCCTTCAAGGACCGCGAGCTGATGCAGCGCAATCCGCACCAGCTGATCGAGGGGATCGCGATCGCCGCGATCGCCGCCGACGCCGGCCACGCCTTCATCTTCATCCGCGGCGAGTACGACGCCCAGGCGGACATCCTCGACGCCGCGGTCGCCGAGGCCTACGAGGCGGGCTACCTCGGCGAGAACATCCTCGGCAGCCGGCGCGACCTGGAGCTGATCGTCCACCGCGGCGCCGGCGCCTACATCTGCGGCGAGGAGACGGCGCTGCTCGACGCGCTGGAGGGCAAGCGCGGCAACCCGCGGCTGAAGCCGCCCTTCCCGGCGGTGCAGGGCCTCTACGGCGGGCCGACCCTGATCAACAACGTCGAGACGCTCGCCAACGTGCCGCGCATCGTCGCCCACGGCGCCGAGTGGTTCCGCGGCTACGGCACCGAGCAGTCGCCGGGCACCAAGGTCGTCTCGGTATCCGGCTGCGTGCGGCGGCCCGGCAACTACGAGGTCGAGCTGGGGATCCCGACGCGCGAGCTGATCTACGACCTGGCCGGCGGGCCGCTCGACGGCGACGTCAAGGCCTTCTACCCCGGCGGCTCCTCCGCCCCGGTGCTGACCGCCGAGGAGGGGCTCGACCTGCCCTACTCCTTCGAGGCGATGGCCGAGGCGGGCTCGATGCTCGGCTCGGGCTCGATCATCGTCGCCGACGAGAGCGTCTCGATCCCGCACATGGCGCTGCGCACCGCGCGCTTCTACCACCACGAGTCCTGCGGCAAGTGCACGCCGTGCCGCGAGGGCACCAACTGGACGGTGAAGATGCTGGAGCGGGTGGTGCGCGGCGAGGCGACGCCGATGGACCTCGACATCGTCGCCTCGGTGCAGGAGAACATCATCGGCCACTGCCTCTGCGTGCTCGGCGACTCGATGGCGATGCCGGTGGGCGCGATGGTCCGCAAGTTCCGCGAGGAGTTCGAGGCGGTCATCGCCGCGGGTCAGGCGGTCGCCGCGTGAGCCGCGCGGTCACCATCGTCATCGACGGGCGCGAGGTCGAGGCCACCGAGGGCGAGATGCTGCACGACGCGGCCACCCGCGGCGACGTCGAGATCCCGGTCTTCTGCTACGAGCCGAAGCTGGGCGAACCGGTCGGCGCCTGCCGCATGTGCCTGGTCGAGATCGAGGGGATCCCGAAGCTGCAGACCTCCTGCTCGACCCCGGTGCGCGACGGGATGGTCGTCCACACCCGCACCGAGCAGGTCAAGCACGCGCAGAGCGCCGTGGTCGAGTTCCTGCTCGTCAACCACCCGCTCGACTGCCCCGTCTGCGACAAAGGCGGCGAGTGCCCGCTGCAGGACATCGCGATGGGATGGGGCCCCGGCAAGAGCCGCTTCACCGACCCCAAGCGCCACTTCCAGAAGCCGGTCGAGCTCTCGCCGCTGGTGGCGATCGACCGCGAGCGCTGCATCCTCTGCTACCGCTGCGTGCGCTTCAGCCAGGAGATCTCCGAGGACTCGCAGCTGCAGCTGCTGGAGCGCGGCGACCGCACCTTCGTCGGCACCTTCGACGACCGCCCCTACGTCGATCCCTTCCACGGCAACATCACCGACCTCTGCCCGGTCGGCGCGCTGACCAGCTACACCTACCGCTTCCGCGCCCGCCCCTGGGACGTCGAGCAGGCGGGCACCGTCTGCACCCTCTGCCCGAGCCAGTGCAACCTCAGCTTCACGGTGCGAGACGAGCAGGTGAAGCGGGCGGTCGCCCGCGACAACCCCGACGTCGACGACGGCTGGCTCTGCGACCGCGGCCGCTACGGCTTCGAGATGTTCGCCGCGGAGGAGCGGGTGCGCGCGCCCCGCCTGCGGGGCCGTCGCGCGACCTTGGACGAGGCGATCGCCAAAACCGTCGAGGCGCTGCAAGCCGGCGCCGATAGCAGCATTGCCCACACTGGAGGGGGGACAAAGCTGCAATCGTCGAGTGGGGTCGCGGCGATCGTCGGCGACGCCTCCAACGAGGAGGGCTACCTGGTGCAGCGCATCCTGCGCGAGGCGCTGGGCTCGCCGCACGTCGAGTCGCGCGCCGCGGGCGGGCCGGGGCGCGACACGTTGCTGCGCCTCGCCCGGCCGGAGCTCTCGGCCCGGGTGCGCGACATCGACGCGGCCGACGCGATCCTCCTGGTCGGCGCCGACCCGCTGCACGCCTCGCCGATCCTCGACCTGCGCGTCCGCAAGGCGATGCGCCGCAACGGCGCCAGGCTGGCGCTCGCCACCGACCGCCCGACGGCGCTCGATGGCGGCGCCGCGGCGGTGAGCCGCTACGCCCCCGGCGAGGCGACCCGCTTCCTCACCGAGCTCGCCGTCAATCTGCGACTCAGCGACGAGAACGCGGCCGCGGGGGTCGCCGACGTCCTCCGCGACGCCGAGCGGGTGGTCGTCCTCTGGGGCGAGCGGATCGGCCGCGAGGGCGAGGAGGCGACCGGCGCCCTGCTCGACCTCGCCGAGGCGCTCGACCTGGCCGGCAATCCGGGCTCCGGCCTGCTCGAGATCCCCGACCTCGCCAACGCCCGCGGCCTGCGTGAGGCCGGCTGCCTCCCCGACGCCAGCCCCGGCCTGGTCGAGGCGGCCGCCGGCAAGGACACGGATGGGATCCGGGCGGCGGTCGAGTCCGGCGAGATCGAGACGCTCCTCCTCTTCGGCGTCGACCCGCTGCGCGACTTCCCGGACACGGCGGCCTGGGACCGCGCCCTGACCGCCGCCAGGCGGCTGATCGTCTTCTCCACCTTCGAGAACGCGACCACCGCGAAGGCCGACGTCGTCTTCCCGCTGGAGACCCACGCGGAGAAGGACGGCACGGTCACGCACCCCGACGGCCGCCTGCAGCGCGTCCGGCCGAGCGCCGCCCGCCCCGGCGACATCCGTCCCAACTGGGGCGTCCTCGCCGAGCTCTCGCTGGCGCTCGGCCACGACACCGGCATCGACTCGCAGCCCTCGGCCCTCGCCGCCCTCGCCGCGGCGGTCCCCTTCTACGCCGGCATCGACGATTCGGCAATCGCCGGCCGCGGCGTCCGCTGGCAGGACCGACCCGCGGCATCGTCCCTTCCGTCCCCCGACGACGCTCCGAGCGAGGGCGACGTCGGCGGTCCCTCCGAACGTCTTGCGGGGGAGGAGGACAAAGCTCCGGGCGACAGCACTACACCGCCCCTTCGACGAGCTGCGAGTGAGGAGGGACTGCCGGTGGCGCCCTCAGGCGACGCGGGGGCGGCGCCCTCCACCCGGGCGCTCGTCCTGGGCACCTACAGAGACCTCTGGGCCGGGCCGATCACCGAGCTCAACCCGCCGCTGAAGTTCCTGCGGCCCGAGCAGCGGGTGGAGCTTTCGCCGGCCGACGCCGAGGGGCTCGGCGTGAAGAGCGGCGACGCGGTGCGCGTCTCCCAGAACGGCACGAACGTCGCGGCCAGAGTCGCGATCCGCGAGCGGGTCCAGGCGGGCGTCTGCTTCCTGGTCGAGGGGACCGAGGAGGGCAACGCCAACAGGCTCCTGAACGGCGGCCCGGTCAGCGTCGAGATCGAGAAGGCGGAGCGCTGATGCTCCCCCTCGCCGACACCCAGTTCGTCGAAGCGACCTGGATCATGGTCGCCAAGTCGCTGGTGATCTTCGGCGTGATCTTCGCGATCCTGCCGCTGATGACCGTCCTGGAGCGCAAGCTGATCGGCCGCTTCCAGCACCGCTACGGGCCCAACCGGGTGGGGCCGTTCGGCATCCTGCAGCCGCTTGCCGACGTCGGCAAGCTGCTCAGCAAGGAGGCCTTCATGCCGGCCAACGCGATCCCGACCCTGTTCGTGCTCGGGCCGCTGCTGCCGGTCCTCTCCGGCGTGCTGGCGCTGGCGATCATCCCTTGGGGCGACGTGCAGGACGGCGTCGGCCTCTACGGGATCGACGTGCCGATCGGCATCCTCTACTTCTTCGCGGTCGGCTCGCTCGCCTTCTACGGGGTGCTGCTGGGCGGCTGGGCGTCGGGCTCCAAATACAGCCTGCTGGGGGCGATGCGCGGCGCCGCGCAGCTGATCTCCTACGAGGTCTCGATGGCCCTGGCGCTGCTCGGCGCGATCATCATGGGCGGCTCGCTCTCCCTGGTCGACATCGTCCGCGCCCAGGACGCCGTCTGGTTCATAGTGCCGCAGTTCGTCGGCTTCCTGATCTTCATGCTGGCCGGCTTCGCCGAGACCAACCGCACCCCGTTCGACATGCCCGAGGCCGACGCCGAACTGGTGCAGGGCTTCATGACCGAGTACGGCGGCATGCGCTTCGGCAGCTTCCTCCTGGTCGAATACATGGAGATCCTGGTCGTCTCCGGGATCGCCGCGGCGGTCTTCCTCGGCGGCTGGATGGGCCCGGGGCCGAGCTTCCTCGATCCGATCTGGATGCTGGCCAAGATGCTCGCCCTGGTGCTGGTCTTCATCTGGGTGCGGGCAACCCTGCCGCGGCTGCGCTACGACCAGCTGATGAACCTCGGCTGGAAGGTGATGCTGCCGCTGGCGACCCTCAACGTCCTCGTAACCGCGGTCCTGGTGGTGGTCACGTGAGCGAGCGCTTCCCCTACCTGAAGGACCAGGACGTGGTCGAGGTCCAGCGCGGGCCGGAGCCGGGCGGGCTGGGCGGCGCCTACCGCGCCTTCGGCGAGACGCTGCGCGGCCTGAAGACGACGATGGCGCGTTTGGTCGAGGGGCCGCTGACGATCCAGTACCCCGAGGAGAAGACTCCCGTCTACCCGCGCTTCCGCGGCCGCCACAAGCTGCACCGCTTCGAGGACACGGGCCACGAGAAGTGCGTCGGCTGCTCCCTCTGCGCCGCCGCCTGCCCGGCCGACTGCATCCGCGTCGTCGCCGCCGAGAACGTCCCCGGCGAGCGGGTCTCGGCCGGCGAGCGCTACGCCGCCGTCTACGAGATCAACATGTCGCGCTGCATCTTCTGCGGCTACTGCGAGATCGCCTGCCCCTTCGACGCGATCACGATGGGCCACGACTACGAGATGGCCGACTACGGCCGCGAGGACCTGATCTTCACCAAGGAGATGCTGCTCGCCGAGCCGCTCGAGCGGACGCCGCTGCGGAGCGAGGGGGAGTAGTGGAAGAGGTGCTCTTCTTCCTGGCGGCATTCGGCGCCCTCGGCGGGGCGGTCGGGGTCGTCGCGATGCGCAACCCCTTCTACGGGGTGCTGGCGCTGATCGTCCACCTTTTCTCGCTCGCCGTCCTCTTCCTGCTGCTGAGCTCGGCCTTCCTCGCGGCGGCGCAGGTGGTCGTCTACGCGGGGGCGGTGATGGTCCTCTACGTCTTCGTCGTCGCCTACGTCGGCGGCGGCGAGGAGTCGGCCTGGGAGCCGATCCCCGGCCAGCGCTTCATCGCGCCGCTGCTCGGCCTCGCCCTCTTCGTCGAGCTGGCGATCGCCGTGCTCGGCTCCTCGCTGCTCGCCCTCGGCACCGAGGGTCCCGAGGTGAAGGCCGGCTTCGGCGACCCGGCGGCGATCGGCACGCTGCTGCTGGAGAAGTTCCTGATCGCCTTTGAGGCCTCCTCGATCCTGCTCTTGCTGGCGGCGGTCGGCGCGGTCGTGCTGGCGGGGCGCAAACGGGAGGGGAGCGCGGCGTGAGCATCGAGTGGTACGTCGTCCTCTCCTCGCTGCTCTTCGCCACCGGCGCGGTCGGCATCCTGATCCGCCGCAGCCCGATCGTCATCCTGCTCTGCCTCGAGCTGATGCTCAACGCCGGCAACCTGGCGCTGATCGCCTTCAGCCGCATGGCCGGCAACGAGGAGGGTCAGATCTTCGCCCTGGTGGTGATGGTCGTCGCCGCCTGCGAGGTGGTCGTCGGCCTCGGCCTGATCGTCGCGATCTTCCGCCGCAAGCTGCCGCTCGACGTCGACGCCCTGCGGGAGCTGCGCGGATGAGCTCCACCGCCTGGGCCTGGCTGGTCCTGCTCCTGCCGCTACTCGGCTCGCTGGTCGTCGCGCTCGGCTTCCGGGCCCTACCGGCGCGGGTCGCGGGGGCGATCGGCACCGCCTCGATCGGCCTCGCCTTCGCCTGCGCGGTCGCCGTGCTGATCGGCCTGCTCGGCGAGGACCCCGAGTCGCGCCACCACGCCTCCTCGCTCTACGAGTACGCCAGCGCCGGCGGCCTCGACATCGAGCTCGGCATCTACGTCGACCAGCTCTCCGCCTTCATGATCCTCGTCGTCACCGGGGTCTCGGCGCTGATCCACCTCTACTCGTACGGCTACATGCGCTCCGACGAGGGCTACCACCGCTTCTTCAGCTACCTCAACTTCTTCGTCTTCTCGATGCTCCTGCTGGTCCTCGCCGGCAACTTCGTGCTCTTGATCGTCGGCTGGGCCTTCGTCGGCTTCGCCTCCTACGCGCTGATCAGCTTCTGGTACCGGCGCACGACCGCGACCGCGGCGGGGATGAAGGCCTTCGTGATCAACGTGGTCGGCGACATCGGCCTGGTGCTGGCCGCCTTCCTGATCTTCCAGCAGCTCGGCAGCTTCGACTACGAGACCGTCTTCGAGACCGCGCCGCAGGTCTTCGAGAGCAACCAGTGGGAGGTGACGGCGATCTGCCTGCTCCTGCTGGTCGGCGCCTTCGCCAAGTCGGCGCAGATCCCCTTCCACACCTGGCTGCCCGACGCGATGGAGGGCCCCACCCCGGTCTCCTCGCTGATCCACGCGGCGACGATGGTGACCGCCGGCGTCTACCTGATCGCCCGCAGCCACGAGCTCTTCTACCTGGCGCCGACCGCGGCCGACATCGCCGCCTTCGTCGGCCTGGCGACGCTGCTGGTCGCCGGCACGATCGCGATCGCGATGACCGACCTGAAGCGGGCGATCGCCTACTCGACGATGAGCCAGATCGGCTACATGATCATGGGCGTCTCGATCGGCGCCTACGCGGCCGGGCTCTTCCACCTGATGACCCACGCCTTCTTCAAGGCGCTGCTCTTCATGGCGGCCGGCTCGATCATCGCCGCGATGGCCAACCGCCAGGACATCGACCGGATGAGCGGCTTCTGGAAGGCGATGCGCTTCACCTCGCTGATGCTCCTGGTCGGCGGGCTGGCGCTGGCCGCCTTCCCGCTCACCTCGGGCTTCTTCTCCAAGGACTCGATCCTCGCCTACGCCGAGGCGCGCGGCGGGATGTACCTCTGGATGGCGGTCGGCGGCTACGTCGGCGCCTTCCTCACCGCGATCTACACCTTCCGGCTGATCTTCCGGGTGCTGCCGGGGCGGCCCTGCGAGGAGGCCCAGCACCTGATCGAGACGGGCGAGCTCTACCACGGGCCGGCGATCAACCCGGCCAACGAAGAGCGCGAGGACGCCGAGGTCGGCTTCCCCGGCCCCGCGCACCACATCGCCGAGCAGTCGCGGCCGATGGCGGTGGCGATGGCGGTGCTCGGCTTCGGCGCCCTGTTCGGCGGGCTGGTCCAGGTGCCGGGGGTGACCAACGTCCTCTTCGGCTTCCTCGAGCCGGCCTTCCACGACTCGCCGCTGGCCGAGGTCCACCCCTCGGTGGCGCACGAGTGGCGCGGCCTGGCGATCGGCGCGGCGATCTCGCTGCTCGGGATCGGCGCCGCCTGGCTGCTCTGGGTGCGGCGGCCGGAGCTGCCCGGCCTCTTCCGCGAGCGCCTCCGCCCCGCCTACCTGCTGGCGCTCCACAAGTGGTACTTCGACGAGGCGATCGACCTCTTGGTCGTCCGCCCGGCGCTGGCGGTCGGCCGCTTCGCAAACGACGTCTTCGAGCGGGTCGTCGTCGACGGGCTGGTCAGCGGCACGGCCGGCGGGGTGCGCGGCGCGGGCGGCATCGTCCGCCTCGTGCAGAGCGGCTTCGTGCGCGGCTACGCGCTGCTGCTGGTCGCCGGCTTCGCCGGGCTCGCCCTCTACTTCCTGGTGGTGTCGGCGTGACCAACTCGCTGCTCTGGACGCCGCTCGCCTTCGGCCTGGTCGGCCTGCTCTTGCCGCGGCGGCTGACCGGCTGGTGGGCGACCCTGGGCGCCGCGGTGACGCTGGGGGTCGCGGTCGCCCTGCTCGCCGGCTTCGACTCGGGCACGGCGGGGCTGCAGGACGCGGTCGACACGCCCTGGATCGCCGGCCTCGGGGTCGACTACAGCCTCGGCCTCGACGGGCTCAACATCTTCCTGGTGCTGCTGACCGCGCTGCTCTGGCTCGGCGGCACCGCCTTCGCCGCGCTGCGCGAGCAGCAGCGCCCCCACCTCTTCTTCCTCATGCTGCTGCTCGCCGAGACGGCGACGCTGGGGGCGTTCCTCGCCCAGGACCTGCTGCTCTTCGTCGTCTTCTTCGACCTGATGCTGGTCCCGTTCTACTTCCTCTTCGGCGCTTGGGGGACCGATCGGACGGACGGCGGGCCGACCGCGGCGGCGGCGACGCTGAAGATGATCGTCTACACGCTGGTCGGCTCGCTCTTGATGCTGGTGGCGGCGATCGCGACCGCGATCATCGCGGCCGACGGCGGCCAGATCAGCTTCTCGATCGCCGAGCTGGCGCGCGCCCCGATCGGCGAGGGCAGCCAGCGCTGGATCTTCTGGTTCTTCGCCGCCGCCTTCCTGGTCAAGATGCCGGCCTTCCTCCTGCACGGCTGGATGCCCGACGCCTACCGCGCCGCACCGCTGCCGGTCCTGGCGGTCTTCTCCGGGGTGCTTGCCAAGGTGGGCGCCTACGGCTTCCTCAAGGTGGTGCTGCCGCTCTTCCCCGACGCGACCGTGCAGTTCCAGGAGGTCGTCCTAGTCATCGCGCTCGCCTCGATCCTCTACGGCTCGGCGATGGCCTTCACCCAGACCAACGTGCGGCTGGTCGGCGGCTACTCCTCGGTCGCGCAACTCGGCTTCGTCACCGCCGGGATCTTCGCCCTGCGCCCCGACGGCGCGGACGGCGCGGTGCTGCAGATGGTCAACCACGGCCTCGTCGTCGCGCCGCTGTTCATCATCGTCGCGCTGCTCGCCGAGCGCAGCGGCAGCGAGGACCTGCGCGAGATGGGCGGCATGGCGATGCGGGCGCCGGTGCTGGCGGCGCTCTTCCTGATCGTCACCCTGGCGACCCTGGCGATGCCCGGCTCGGCCAACTTCATCGGCGAGTTCTACATCCTCAACGGCCTCTTCCAGGAGAAGGTCGTCTTCGCCCTGGTGGCGATCTCCGGCGTGGCGATGGCGGCGTTCTACGCCCTGCGCCTCTACCAGCGGACGATGCACAACCGGATGCCGGAGGGAGTCGAATCGCGCGAGATCGGCTGGCGCGACGGGCTGGTGCTGGCGCCGCTGGTCGCCTGCATCGTCGCCCTGGCGCTCTACCCGCAGCTGGTGCTTGAGCGGACCGATCGGTCGGCCACGGCGAGCGTGGAGGCGGTCACCGGCTCCGAGGGCCGAGAGATCGCGGCTAACTGCCCGGCCCCCGAACACCGTAACGGGGACCTCATCCTCACCCTCTGCAAAGAACGATGACCTTCGACGCCCCCACCATCGACTACGGCGCGCTCTCGCCCGTCATCGCCCTCACGGCCGGCCTCTGCGTCGTTCTGATGAGCGCCGTGATCGGACCGCTGCGGCGCAGCGCGCCGGTGATGACGATGGCCGTGCTCGGCACCACGGCGACCTCGCTGATCTCGCAGTGGAACGACCCGACCGACCTGGTCGCCGGCGCCCTGCGGCTCGACGACCTGGCGATCGCGATCTCATTGATGGCGATCCTCGCCGCCGCCTTCGCCGTCCTCTACTCGCTGCGCGAGCCGGCCGCCGAGCAGGCGGGCTCGGGCGAGTACCACGCGCTGCTGCTCGGCTCGGTGCTGGGCATGGTCCTCCTGGCGCAGGCGCAGAACCTGGTCAGCCTCTTCGTCGCGATCGAGACCCTCTCGATCCCCCTCTACATCCTCTGCGCGACCAACCTGCGGCGCGAGGAGTCGCTCGAGTCGGGGCTGAAGTACCTGATCGTCGGCTCGCTCGGCTCGGCGACGCTGCTCTACGGCCTGGCCTTCCTCTACGGCGCCGCCGGCTCGACCGACTTCGGCACGATCGCCGCGGCGATCGGCGACGCCGGGCTGCTCGGCGACCCGCTGGTCCTGATCGGGATCGCGCTCGCCGCGGTCGGCCTCGCCTTCAAGACCTCGATCGCCCCCTTCCACCAGTGGACGCCCGACGTCTACCAGGGGGCGCCGACCCCGATCACCGCCTTCATGGCGGTGGCGACCAAGGCGGCGGCCTTCGCCGTCTTCGTCCGCTTCTTCGACGTGGCGCTGCTGCCGCAGGCGGACGAGTGGCAGCCGGCGCTGGCTGTGCTCGCCGCCGTCTCGATCGTGGTCGGCAACGTCGGCGCGCTCGGCCAGGACTCGCTCAAGCGGCTGCTCGGCTACTCCGGCGTCGCCCAGGCCGGCTACGTCCTCGGCGGCCTGGTGGTGGCGAGCGAGGCGGGGGTGAGCGCGCTGGTCTTCTACCTCGGCGGCTACCTCTTCATGAACCTGGCCGCCTTCGCGGCGATCGTCGCCCGCGAGCGGGAGACGGCCTTCGGCGACGACATCGCCGCGGTCCGCGGGCTCGGCGGCGAGCGGCCGCTGCTCGCCTGGCCGCTGACGATCGCGATGCTCTCGCTCGCCGGCTTTCCGGCCACGGTCGGCTTCGTCGGCAAGCTCTACCTGATCGAGGCCCTGGTCGAGGGCGACTACACCTGGCTGGCCGTCTTCATCGCGGTCGGCACGATGATCTCGCTCGCCTACTACCTGCGGGTGGTGGCGGCGATGTGGATGCGGCCGGGTGGGGAGCCGGCGCCGAGCGCCGGCCCGGCGATCGCCGGCGCCTCGCCCGAGGCCGACCCGGTCGACCCCGAGGCGGGGCGCCGCATCTACCTTGTGGGTCCGGCGCTGCTCGCCGCCGCGGCAACGGTCTTCTTCGGGGTGATCCCGCAGCCGTTGGTGGAGTTCGCGCAAGAGGCGGGCAGCTCCCTCTTCTAGCCTCCCCCGTTTCCGCTGTTCCTTTGCCCCGTTATATAGGGATAAGGAACAGCGGAAGGTTGGTCGTCAGACTGCGCCGATCACCGTCCTGCTGATCATCCTGGCGATCGTCGCCTCGGTCGCCGTCGGCGTCGCTGCCGAGCGCCGCCGGCCGCGCGCCGCGGCGCTGGCGGCGCGCCGAGCGCTGACCCTGATGCTCTACGGCCTGGTGCCGCCGGTGATCTTCTTCAACCTGGCGGCGGCCGACGTCGACCTCGAGGATGGCGCGGGGTTGGGGCTCGGCCTGGTCGCGATGGTGCTCGCCGGGCTGGCCGTCTGGGTCCTGGCGAGCCGGGTGCTGCACCTGCCCCGCTACCGGACGGGGGCGGTGATCTCGGCGGTGCTCTGCGTCAACACCGGCTACCTCGGCTACCCGCTGATCGTCGCCCTGCTGGGCCGCGACGAGCTCTCCACCGCGGTCCTCTACGACATCGCGGTCAGCGGCCCCTCGCTGCTGCTCGGCGCCTTCGCGGTCGGCGCCGCCTTCGGCACCAAGGCGGGCGAAGGGGTGCGCGACCGGGTGCGCGCCTTCTTCACCCGCAACCCGCCGCTCTACGCGGCGATCGCCGCCCTGCTCGCCCCCGACGCGCTGGCGCCGGCCGTCCTGGTCGACGCCTCGCAGGTCCTCCTGGTCGCGATCCTGCCGCTCGGCTTCTTCGCGGTCGGCGCAACCCTGGCCGAGAACGCCGAACACGGCGCGCTGCCGATGCCGCCGCCGCTGACCCCGCCGGTGGCGCTGGCGCTCGGCGGACGCCTGCTGCTCGTCCCGGCGCTGCTGCTCGCCCTGGCGACGCCGGCGATCGACCTCCCCACCCCCTTCCTCCTGCAGGCGGCGATGCCCACGGGCCTCAACTCGATGGTCGTCGCCCACGCCTACGGCCTCGACATGGAGATCACCGCCGAGGCGGTCACCTGGTCGACCGCGATAGTCGTCCTCGCCGCCCTGGGCTCCCTACTTCTCTAGGAGCGCGAACTTGCCCTTACCGCCCGGCCCCTGCCACGGCGATGACGGCGCAGAAGCGGCCGGTGGGGCCCTCCGCCCGGTGGGAGTAGAAGCTGTCGAGGCGGTCGGCCGTGGAGACGCCCGCGACCTCGACGTTGGCGAGCGCGAGGCCGGCCTCGAGCAGGGCGAGCCGGTTGGCTTGCCAGAGGTCGAGCAGCGCCCTGCCTCCCGGCCGCGGCGCGAGGAGCTCGCCGGCCCCGGCCCCGAACGAATCGCGGACGCGGTCGACCACCTCGCTCCCGACCTCGTAGCTCTGCGGGCCGATCGACGGACCGATCGCGGCCCGCAGCGCCGCCGGCTCGGAGCCGAAGGCGCGGCGCATCGCCTCGACCGTGCGCAGGGCGATCTTCGCCGTCGTCCCCTTCCAGCCGGCGTGGGCGAGGCCGACCGCTCGATTGAGCGGGTCGTAGACGGCGAGCGGCACGCAGTCGGCGACGGTCACGCACAGCGGCAGCCCCGGGACGTCGGTGACCAGCGCGTCAGCCGCCGGCACGGCGCTCGCCCGGTCGAGCGCCCCCCGCCCCGCATCCGCCTCGGCGACCGCGACGACCCGGTCGCCGTGCACCTGCTCCCCCCAAACCGAGCGCTCGTGGTCGAGTCCGAAGGCCTGCAGCAGCCTGCGCCGGTTGGTCAGAACCGCCTCCTCGTCGTCGCCGACTCCCAGGCCGACGTTCAGCGAGGCGTACGGCTCGCGGCTGACGCCACCCAGACGGGTCGAGACGAGGCAGTCGACGCCATCGTCCCCGAGGGCCTCGAATCGGTAAGCGAGCAGATCGCCGCGCCGGTCCTCGCGCATGGACGCGGACGCTAGCGGCCGAGCGACTACAGAGGATGACCGCCCTGCCGCCGGTGCGGGAAGCTTCTTAACAATCGCCGCTGTTGTGGCCAGAGTTGCCTCCGGCCGCGGAGCCTTTGCAGGGACTTTTAGGTCTCGGCTGAGTCTCGACCTCAACTCGACCGAGACCCGAACTTGAAAATTCTGTGTGAATTTGGACGAATATTGGGTAAATTGGCCGTTCGTGGACTTTCGGAAACACCTTTCCCGGGCCAGGGCTGTGGCAGCGACAGCGTGCGCCGCGGCGCTGATCGCGTCACTCGGCGGGGCGGCAGAGGCCGGCGCCGAGACGATGGCCGAATCTTCCGCAGCGCCGCTCGGGGTCGAGGCGGCCCCCGAGCCCTCCGGCACACCGGCGGAGGCAGTTACGGCGGTGCCGCAGGAAAGCTCTGCCCCCGCAGAAGCGGTGGTAGAGGCACCGGCGCCGGCAGCGGAAGACCCAGCGCCGGTGCCTGCGGCGGAAGCGCCCGCGGAGTCGGGGGTCGAGGCCCCGACGGAGGCGCAACGCACGCCCGTGCCCGCCGCCGTGAAGTCGAGTGCGCCGCAATCCGCACCGGGGTCGGTCGACGCGATTGCTCGGCGGGTCGCGGCGACCGGGGCGGCGATCGACAACGTGACCGCGGACACGACGGCGTTGCGCGACTCGCTGTCCCGAGTCGCAGGCGTTCGGCTCGATGCCTCGCCGCAGGACTTGGTTGCCGAGCCACTCGGGTCTGTCTCCGCCTCGACGCTTGACATACCCCATCCTCCTGCGGCCGCTCCCAAAGCCGATCCAGCGGCTGACATGGTCCGGGACGACTTCGCTGCGGTGCCCGAGCTCACGCCGCTACCGCGGCGTTCCGACCCCGCCGCCGGGCCGACCTGGGCGCGGGAGCGCGATCCCGCCTTCGTCATCTCCATGGCTCCCTCCGAGGGGATCGAAGCCGGACAGCGAGGTGCCGCGGCAGGCGACCCCGGCGCCGCAAGCAGGCCGGCTCCTGCTTGGACCGGCGGCGGCGCCGCGGCGGCCGATGCCACTGCCGGCGACGGGACGCGGCCGACCGACTCTTCACCGGGCGCAGCGCCCCCGACCTTCACCCCGCCGAGCACCGTGTCCGGAACCGGCGGCTCGTTCTTCGCACCCATCGTCGCGTTGCTGGCGCTGCTCGCGCTGGCCGCGCCGGCGACTCTGCGCAGGTGCTTGCGGGCGCCCGATGCCCTCGCGCCCTCGCATCTGGCCTGCGCGCTCGAGCGCCCTGGCTAAGTCCTCCGCGACTTCACGCCAGGGCTGCGCCGGGAGCCCACCAAGCCCGGCGAAACGCAAACTCGAGCAAGAAAGGAATCACCGATGAGGTTTCCAAAGGCTGTAATCGCAGCCGTGGTCGCCCTCGGGATCGGAGCGGCGCCAGCCGCTGCCTCCGTGCCGCTGCCGACGTCCGAAGGACAGAGCAACAACAGCAGCGTCACGCAGGGCGACCCGAGCGCAACCGGCGGCAGCGCCGAAGCGACCGGCGGTGAAGGCGGCGACGCCAACACCGGCAACACCCAGATCGGGAACGGCAACGCGGTTGCCGTCTCGGTCGGCGGCGACGCCGAGGCCGAGGGTGGCGACACCACGGCCGAGAGCGGCGACGCCCACGGAGGCGACGGCGGCGACGCCGATGCCAAGGGGGGCGACGCCGAGGCGGAGAACGACGCGTTGGTCGTGCAGTCCAACGAGTCGGAGGGCACGAATGACTCCTCCTACGGCGATTGCTGCAAGAGCCACTCGACGAACGGCTCGGGCTCCTCGCAGAGCAACGAGTCGAGTGTCGAGCAGGGCGACCCGAGCGCGAGCGGCGGCAGCGCCGAAGCGACGGGGGGTGAAGGCGGCGACGCCAACACCGGCAACACCCAGAAGCACAATGGCAACGCCCACGCCGAATCCAAGCCACAGGAGCAGAACGAGAGCAACTCCTGCGGTCGCTGCAACGGACAAGGCAAGGACAAGGGCCACGGCCATGGTCGCGGCCACGGCGGTGGCAACGACGCCGAGGCAAAGGGTGGCGACACCACGGCCGAGAGCGGCGACGCCCACGGAGGCGACGGTGGAGACGCCGATGCCGAGGGGGGCGACGCCGAGGCGGAGAACGACGCGTTGGTCGTGCAGTCCAACGAGTCGGAGGGCCGCGGGCACCACAGCCCCCATCACAAGGGGTGCGGTTGCAACGGCCACTCGGCGAACGGCTCGGGCTCCTCGCAGAGCCAGAGCAACGAGTCGAGCGTCGAGCAGGGCAGCCCGAGCGCCTACGGCGGCAGCGCCGAAGCGACGGGCGGTGAAGGCGGCGACGCCAACACCGGCAACACCCAGGAGCACAACGGCAACGCCAAGGCCGAATCCAAGCCGCAGCACCAGCGGCCCATGCCGAAAGGGCACTGCGGCTGCAACGGATTCGACAAGGGCGGCGGCCACGACAACGACGCCGAGGCCGAGGGTGGCGACACCACGGCCGAGAGCGGCAACGCCCACGGAGGCGACGGTGGAGACGCCGATGCCGAGGGGGGCGACGCCGAGGCGGCGAACCGGGCAAAGGTGCTCCAGCTCAACGAGAGGGGGTGGAACGAGTTACTCCCGTGAGCAAGTCGAAGGCGGCCGACCTTCGATGAGCCAAAAGCCCCGGCGGCACAGCGCCGCCGGGGCTCCGTTCCAGGGGCGATCCGGCCTTCCAGGCCGGCCACGTCGAACTCGTCTGTCCCGACCTCCTGATCGGAGCCGTGAAGCACCTTGCAGATGTCGATGAGGCCGATCCCGAAGTCAGGCAGCTGTTCGAATTCCGCCGGCGAGAGCTGCGTGGGCGTCAGCCCCGTCGAGTGAAGCGTCGCCCAGAAGGCATTGCCGGGACCCGCGTAGTAGGCGCCGGGCGGGCGGACGCCGTCCCGCAGAAGACGACTCGCAGGCCTGGTCGCAGCAAGTCGGGCAGAACGGCAGCCCTGCCTCCATCCGTATATATGGCCATGACCTATGTATATACTTGATGGCTAATGAGCAAGCACTTGGTGGACATCGACGAGGAGGCCCTTCGCACGGCGCGAGCGAAGCTAGGCAGTCGGACGATCAAGGAGACTGTCAATCGCGCACTTCGCCAAGCTGGCGGTGAGCACCAGAAAACAGTGAGGCGGCGGCTCGATCTGCTCGCCGACGCCGATCTCGCCCCCCGCGTGCAGGCATGGCGCTGACCCACCTCCTCGATTCGAGCGTTCTTACACGTCTGCATCACGATCCGATCCGCGAAGCCATCGAGCCTAGTGCTGAGCGGGGTGAACTCGCCCGTGCCGGGATCAGCGACTTGGAGATCGGCTACTCAGCACGCAATGCGGCCGAGTGGGACAAGCTCGCGGAGGCGCTTCAGGCTTTCGAGCTGGTGGAGACATCAGCCGATCATCTGCAACGCGCCCGGCAGGTCCAGCGTCTACTCGCAGCCAAGCACCAGCGGGGGCGCAAGGTGCCTGATCTCCTAATCGCCGCAGCAGCGGAGTCCCGCGGTCTGACCGTCCTCCATTACGACGCCGACTTCGATCGGATCGCTGCGGTTACCGGCCAGCCGTGCGAGTGGATCGTGTCCGCCGGCTCGGTCGACTGAGCGCGACAGGGATCGAAAGTGCGCCGGAGATGTGCGTTTGAGCTCGCGCGAGCCACTTCGGAGCCACCTAAAGAGCGAGTCAGCCCCCGTTGATCGATCTTGAAAGGTGCTGATTTGCAGGGCAGAACGCGAATGGCGACCGAGCGCGCCGCGGGCGGCGTTCTTGCCGTTGAAGGCGAGGTTCGCGGGTTCCACCGCGGCGATCCGGGCCTCCAGGCCGGCAATGTCGAACTCGCCCATCCCGACCTCTTGGTCGGAGCCATGAAGCACCTTGCAGATGTCGGTGAGGCCGATCCCGAAGCCAGACAGCTGTTCGAACTCCGCCGGCGAGAGCCGCGTGGCCGTCAGTCCCGTCGAGTGAAGCGTCGCCCAGAAGGCATTGCCGGGACCCGCGTAGTAGGCGCCAGCCCGGGCGGACGCCGTTTCGGCCGCCGTCCCGCAGAAGACGACTCGCAACCCCGGTCTCAGGATGTCGGGTAGAGCATGGGCCATCGCGGCACGCTACTTCGACTTCAGCTTTTCGGTGAATACGACAAGATGGTCAACTTCGACCTCCCTGGATGAGCAGACCGGCCTTCCCATACTGGAGCGAACGGCAGCTGGACCGCCTTCGGCGCGAATCTCGCGAGCTGTTCATCGACCGCTACTCGACCGAGATTCAGGCCGCCTATCACGAGACTCTCGAAGATTGCCGGAAGCACGTGCGGGGGCTGCTGGCCGAGACGAGTGATCTGCGGACGCTGACGAAGGGGGGCGCGACCTTCGACGACGGTCCGCATCTGCTCGATCCGGCCCGGTACTGCACGGCGCCGGTCATCAGTGCCGCCACCCTGGAGATCGTGAGCGAGAGCGCCGGTGTCGAGGCGACGATCCTCGCCTTCCTCGATGACGAACGCTTTCCCTGGATCGCGGCGAAGCGGGCTCCCAAGCGGGCAGAGCGTGAACAGGCGGTCGGCGTCACCGCCAAGCTCTGGGCCGACCAGAAGGCCAAGACCGCCAACCGGACGAGCTATTCGAAGGCTCAGGAGAGACGAACGCAGCAGGCACTGGAGAAGGCCGGCCTCGTTCATGTCTCACGCCGCGAGATTCGAAGGAGGCTGAAAGCCCTCGGCGACAACCCCACTACCGGGCTTACCGTCAGCAACTGGAGTGACGCCCTGCACCGCGGCGAGTACACCGACGAGCTCAAACTCGCTGGAAGCAAGTGCGACGTGCCCGCCCGATTGCCGGATGGCCGCCTGCTGCCGATCGAGTGCAAGGTCTCCAACTCCGAGCTGAACTCGATCAAGCGGCTGATGCGCGAGACCGGCGGCAAGCACAGCAAATGGCGCAACACGCTCGGGAGCGACCTCGCCACTGGGGCCGTGCTCGCCGGAACCTTCAAGATGATCCACCTGAACGAGGCTCAGGAAGATGGCATGTTGCTCTTCTTCGAGCACCGGCTCAACTCGCTGACCGCGTTCATCAAGGCTGGCGGGCGTCCGCGCCGGTAGGCGCGTTCTACGGCAGCTTGACCTTCAGCTCTTCGACTTCTCGCGGCTCTAGCTTCCAGAGCCCGCCGCCGTAGTTGCGGCGATCATGCGCTAGCTGGTCGCGCACGAACTGGCTGTTGAGAGCGGCGCAGAGCTCGTCCGAATCGATCCCGTCCTTGGGCTCCACGATCAGGAAGGTGTTCAGCGGAACCGCCTTGGCGCGGTTGCGGATGAACCGCGGGTTCTCTCGGTTCATGTAGCTGAAGAGGATCGGACAGTCCCCGCGCTGCTCGAGCGCATACCAGGGCTTGCGGTTCGATGCGAGATAACCGCTGTCAGCGTTCAGCTGCTTCCGTCCCCATCGCAGGTACCGCGCGATGGGCGTACGACCTTTCTCAGCCTCTGGGTCACGCCGATCGAGCACCCACCGTGGTTGATCGTCGGGGAGCGCCTCGAGGAACAATCGGGTCAGTTCGGTACCGGAGACGAGACGGGGAGAAACGATTGCCGGCCGAAGATCCGCCTTGCCGATCCCGAACCGCTTGCGCGTTTCCTCCGAGAGGCTGAAGAAGCGGTTGCAGCCAGTGGCGAGCCCGCGGCGGACTCGGGCAACGTCACCGAGCCGGGTTCCCGCGCTGGTTTGCTTATGGAGCCGGCCCCACCGCCGCTCTCCCGCAAGCTCGACCTCCTCGGCACTCAGAACCGCGCTCGTGCCTTTGACGGCGGCCAGGACCTGCTGGCGGGGCGGAAGCTCGCGGGGCAGGCGAACGACGCGCGTCGCGCGGCCCGCGCTTGGCTCCTTGCGGATGAAGGTGATCGCGGCGCTGGTCATCGCCCCATCGAAGAACAGGTGGGCTTCGTCGAAGAGGACGATCGATTCGACGTACGCCTGCTCTAGGACGAAGCGCTTGATGCTTCGGCCATAGCCGACGTCGAGCCAATCGGCCGGCGTGATGAATGCGATTCGGGCACTGGGTCGAGCGATCTCCAGTGCGCGTACGAGGAAGAGCACGTGCAGTCCCGCCAGGCGGTTGAATCGCTGACCCAGCCGCGATTCGAAGCCGGCATGTATGGCCTCCTTCTGCTCCGGCGGTATCGAATGATGCCGAGAATAGGGCGGGTTGCACGTGATCGCGTCGGGCCGCTCGGCCAGCGACCCGGTGAGGAAGTCGCGGCGCCTGAGGTTGAGTTGTGCCTGTCCGTCGGGATCACGAAGCTCGACGTTCAGCCGCGCCATCGTCAGGGATAGGGGATCGACGTCGAGGCCGAGCATCGACCCGGGGAGGTGGCGACCGGCCTTCAACGCCCGGAACAGCAGTCGGCCAGCCCCCACGCCGGGATCGAGGAGCAGGTCGGCTGACTCGGCGAGAAGCCAGGAGGCCATCAGGTCGGCGGCCCAGAAAGGGGTCTGGAACTGGCCGCGAGGGCGGCGCTCAACGCCGCTCACCAGCCGCTCGTAGGCGGCACCGATCACATCGACGCCGTCTGCCCAGGGTTCCCAGGCCGCGCGGTCAACGTCAAGCTCGGCGGCCACACGATCCAGCTCCCGGCGGAAGGCGCGGCGTCGCGCCTCGAGGCTGTCGGTCCCCAGAGCCTCCTGGACCGTTTCCACGAGATCCTGCACCGCGTGCTCGCCCATGCTCATCGGCCGACGATACGAATCGAGTCGGATCGCTCTGGGGTCGGCATGGCGCGCGAACAAGCGCAGCTGATCAGCTTCGGCTTCTGCCATGCCCCGACCATGGCTCGCCCGGTCTCACTCGTGGCGCGCACAATGTGCCAATAGTGGCTCGCTCAGGTTACGAATGCGTATCGGGCAGAGGCAAGCGAATGGCGAGGGAGGTGTCCGGTTTCAGGACACCACGATTTTCAGAGCCTCCGAACGATCAGGATGATCTACCCTGGTTGCAGGGCTTGTCGTAAGAGGCGCGACGCGCCGGTTGCCAATGGTTTCCAGGGGCTTCGGGTGGCTTTGGGCGACGAGATGTTGGGCGGTCGCCCAATGGATTCGCCCTACTGCGGCCAGCTCGACCGATGCCGTTCGGCCCTCAGCTTTCCGCGCAAGCCCGTGCCAACTCGCACCAAGGCCCGACATCCCAGTACCCCCGCGCCGCACCGGACGTCGACGGCAGAACCCAGATCGCGGCACCGCCGATGCGCTCGGGCTGAGGCCCGTAGTCGACGCTGCGGCCAAGCGCGCCCCTGGCGGCGTTCTTGCCGTTGAAGGCGAGGTTGGCCGGTTCCACCGCGGCGATCCGGGCCTCAAGGCCAGCCACGTCCAACTCTCCCGTCCCGACCTCGTAGTCGGAGCCATGACGCACCTTGCAGATGTCAGCGAGGCCGATCCCAAAGGCCGGTAGCTGTTCGAACTCCGCCGGCGAGAGCTGTGTGGGCGTCAGCCCCGTCGAGTGAAGCGTCACCCAGAAAGCGTTGCCGGGACCCGCGTAGTAGGCGCCGGCCCGAGCGGACGCCGTCCCGGCCGCCGTCCCGCAGAAGGCGACTCGCAACCCTGGTCGCAGGATGTCCGGCAGAACGCCCGCCATCGGCGACACGCTACCCCGAGCTACCCCACGGTCGCCATGACGCCTGCAACCACGCGGGAGCGGCAGCGGGGGATGCATGCTCGCTTTCGCCAGCAAGCCGCAGGTGACCTACGCTCCTTCGTGGTTGCGGCGGATCGCTTCCTCGGGGCTTTCCTGACCCTCTCGAGATCCCTCGCGTACGGACGGCCAACACTTACGGAGTAGTCGATGCGATTGCAGAGGCGGTGCGCAAGGATGGCGTTGTCCACGTCTCGGTGGCCCCCCTCTCTCTTGGAGCGCGGGAAGTGCTCGTGGGTGGGCATCCAGTCGCTCAATTCGGCGCTGACCGGCTCGAAGTAGCACGCGCCTCCAAGCTCCTCGGGGCAGAAGCATTCGGGCATCTTGCATGCGAGCTGCGTGATGTAACCCTGCTCGGCTGCCTTAATGAGGATTCCTTTGACGCCGAGCGCCTTCAACTTCGCTGCAGCGGCTCGGCCGCGTTCAGGATCCCGCTCAACCCTCGGCATGTCACAACGTTACGTTGCTCGGGACCGAGCGCCTCGCTCGGTCGCATCACGCTCAAGCATCAAGCGCCGCAAAGAATCGCTGGACAGCATCGACAGCATCGGCCCGCAGTTCCGTCTCGCCAACCTCGGGTTGTACTTCCAAAGCCTGCTTGGCATATCCGACCGGCCCGCTGTCCGCGGTCCCGACGTAGCGCTCCCGCAGCTCCAGAAAGGTGGTCCTCAGTGAATTGAGGTCGGCGGCGAACTCGCCGTTGAGCAGACGATGGGCGGCCTGCTCCGGCCCTCCCGCCCGGTTGTGCTGCAGGACGTAGACGAGGTCGTAGTAGTCCTTCGTGGCGGCGCGGGTCCGCGCCGCCACGCACTTGGAGAGCAAGTAGCCCTCGAGGCCGGCGAAGCGGGCACGCACGGCAGCCGTGGTGCCGTCGGCGAGTTCGCCGCTCAGCTCCTCCCAGGCGAAGTCGCGGGCGACGTAGCCGGTGCCGCGGAGGTTCTGAGCGCTGAGCGCCCGGCAGCCGCTCGGCCGGACGACCTCGCCCTCGCGGTAGTCGGGTAGGTCGCAGAGGAACTCGAGCTTCACCGGCACTCCTTCGATCGGGCCGCGCCAGCGCCAGCCGTCCTCGCTCGGGTCCGGCTTGAAGTCGAGCTGCTCCAGCGCCCGCTCCACGGCGCCAAGGTCGGCATCGGGGTCGACATGGGTGATGAGGAGGACGTCGACATCGGTAGTGCCGAGATGCTCCGGCACGAGAGTCTCGTCGCTGGCGAGAACCTCGGGTACCAGGCCGCCGAGCACGACCAGAAAGACGCCCTCATCCCCAAGCGCGTGCAGGAGCCGTACCAACGCCGTCTCGGCGCGGGCGCGGGTCTCGCGGGAGCGCTGCTCATCCATCGGCGGCATCCTTCTCGGTTGACTCGCCGGAATGCAGTGGATCGATCAGCTCCGCCTTGACGTGGTCGGCTGCATCGCCCCCGCGGCCCCCGAACGAGGACAGGTCGGCGAACAGGCGCGGGGCGCTCACGACGGGGACATCTTTGACTCGCCCGGAGAAGGCGAAGATGCGGGCATCGGCTGCCCAGAAGGTGACTCGGCCGCCCTCGTCGACCTCGCGCAGACCGGCCTCCTCGATCGCGTCGCTGAGCGGCGCGGCAAAGTCGGTATCCGCGACGTAGATATGCAGGCTGGGCGTCGTGGTCGCGAAGGGGGCGGCGAGCTCGAGGCCGGCCCAGCCGCTGACCGCCCAACCCGACGTTCGCTCCAACGCGGGGACGAGGTCGTCACGCAGGAGCGCCATGACGTCTTTGGTCGCGCGATGGGCGATGCGGGCTGCGCGAAGCGAATCGGCAACCGCGGCCGACCATGCGGCGAGCAGCCCGTCCGCGTCGACCAGGCTCCGTTGCGCACCGGGACCACGCGACGCTCCCTGCTTGGCGGTCCAGCCCTGGCCATCGAATGCCTTGAGGACTTTGGCCGCCTGCGCGTCGGACCAGTCGCTCTCCTTCGCCAGCTCGACCACGCGCAGCGGACGATCATCGTGGGCGAGGATCGCCTCCGCGACCGCGATCGCCGACTTCGACCAAGAAAAGGAACGCGGCGCGCTCTCCTTGTCGGGCGGCTGAGCCGGTTCGCGGATCACGATCAGCCCGCCAGGCCCAACGATGCGAGCCCGACCGGCTTCGTCGGCCCAGTTGGCCCCACGCTCCCGCAGCCACTCGATCGCGCCGGGAGAGAGGCTCCGCGCGAGAAGGATGGCGTTCTCCGGCCACCGCTCGCCGACCGTGGCGGCTACGCGGCGGACATCCTGTGGCCAGCCCTCGCCGGCCCACTTCGCCTCGATCGCGATCTCCCGGCCATCGCGAGTCCGGACCACGAGATCGGCCCCGCTATCGCCCGGCGTAGCTTCGACGGTCGCGCCCTCAAGCGCGGATGCAAGGATCCTCTGCCAACGTTTTTCTACCTCAGTCATATTTTCTACTCTACCAGTAGAAATATGCACTTGAATAGAAAACTGCCCCTGGGCGGGGCAAAGAGGTCTGCACACCGACGAAACCGCCGATGTGCAGGGAAGGCGAAAATGAGGTCTTCACGTTTGCGCCTAACGGCTTGCTGATGCGATTTCCCGCCTGCCTCGCCGCTCCGACCACAGCTTAAGCGCGCGCTGAGCACACCGTCCGACCTCAATCGTCGTCCCGGGCGG
>Ga0075314_1000017_pt1 | contig 25908 bp, 25 predicted proteins | sample MayberryNE_Catta_6_FD_120055 | JGI IMG/M metagenome (GOLD analysis project Ga0075314, IMG submission 120055) | Natural and restored wetland microbial communities from the San Francisco Bay, California, USA, that impact long-term carbon... | ecosystem: Environmental > Terrestrial > Soil >... | reverse complement strand
TACAGCGCGGGCGAATGCTGCAGAAGCCTTCGTCAGTATTCCGAAAGATTTTCAGCCTGTGGCTGAGGCAGGAAAGGCGAAGCTCGAGATCGGTCCGATCGCGCTCCGCTATTCATTAGAGCAGGCCCCGATGCAAAGGTTGTCTGACGGTGGTAGCCCGGACGCCGCACGCCGTGCATCCTATCAATGGCTCATGTCGAGGGAGCGGCTATCGGCTTGCTGGAATATAATTCGATGCAAGCGTCCGTTCTTGAAGTTCAGCTCGCACGAAGCGGTTAGCCCGTTCGTTCCTTACGTTTCAAAAGCTCACGATTGATTTCAGCAATCAGTGCTGCGATAGTGTGATCTTCCTTTTTTGATTGCTGTTCAAGCAGGAACTCCTTAAACCCAGATAAATATTGAACGGGTTCTTCTGTGAACATTCGGCAGCGCCTCCTTAAGGTATCTTCCTCAGTGACTTTGTAAGATTTCTAAGCCAAAACCCAATCGTCATTTTGCTCGACGCCCTGGTTGGTTGACTTCGATGGATCAAAGCTCCAAGAGTCGGTCTCGACAGGGCATGACCTGGCCGGCTCACCGTCTGGCTGATGCTGCTCCGCCAGAACCCAGATGAGTGTGGCTATCCAACCAACAAGGGTCCAGCCGAAACTAAGATTCACGGAAAAAATAGTCGCGAGGCGTTTGGCACTACGGGTTATGGCGATGATCGTTGGCAGAAAATAAAGACATAGACCGGCTAGGATCGTGAGACCGAGAATTATACCATGCACGTTTTAAGTCTCCTTTGAATTGCTCGTCTAGTGGTAAAAAGCACAAGGGGTGCCAAGTTGAGAATGACACTGGCCCGAGAATCTGGTTAGGACGCAGTGTGCTCACTGTGGCACTCCTGACATGATTTGCGGTCTAGAATGCTTTCAAGGTCTAGCGGTCATTAAAGGGATTGATTTTTCGGTGGGACGACTTGAATATAACTTTGACACATCCCGTGCAGGTCCTGTCATGCTTGTCATTAATTAGCCGCATGCTTTCGGTCGCTAACCGGTCTCTGGTTCAACGGAATGACCTTATACTAGGCGGGCCGCTTGTGCTCGGGCTCGAGGAGCTGCGTCACGTTGTGTCTGCAGAAGAGTAGCTGCGACGTCGGTCAGTCCTGATGTCGTTGCTACCAACCTGGCGCGTCACAACATAGACCTGCAATCAAATTAACTCTACTTACTTTAGAGTCGGTGCGCGCGGGTTTGCGGCGCGGCTTCGCCGGCTTGCATGTCGTGGCGCACGCCGAGGCGCCGGCCGAAGTAGCGGACGAGCATCGCCCCCGCGACGGTGAACAGGATGATAAAGATGCTGATGATGCTCGCCGCTTCGCGGTTGCTGACCGACAACGAAGAGAGCTCCAGAGCCATCAGCGACAAGGTCATGGTGTCGCGCGAGGCGAGTAGCACGATGCTGCTGGTCGCGCCGGCGGCGCTGACGAAATTCATCACCGCTATAAGAATCAACGTGGGCATCAGCAATGGCAGCCAAATGCAAAAATAAGTTCTCATCCAGCCGGCTCCGGAAACGCGCGCGGCTTCTTCCATGTCGGCGCCGACTTGAACCAGCACGCCCTTCATGATGTTCACCCCGGTGGTCTTGCCTTGCAGCATAACCACGATAATCAGCGCCCAGGTGGTGCCGAAGAGTGCATTCAAAAACGGCGTCCCTATGAAAACCCATAATAGACCAAGCCCCGCAAGAATGCCGGGAATAGCGCCGGAGCTCCAGATCATCAAATCCAAAATGCCGCGGCCGGGTAGACGCGTGCGTACTAAAATATATGCAAGCACAGAAAACAGCAGCGGGCTCAAGACCGCTGCGCTCGTGGCGAGAATCAACGTGGTACGCAACGCCTTGATAAAAACCGGATCGTTCAACACGAAGCGCCAGTGGTCGAGTGTAAGTCCCAAAATGAAGTAACCGATCCGCTGCATGAAACTGCCCAGGATCAAAATGGCCATCGGCCCGACGGTCAGGAGCGCCAGCAACAGCGCGATGGCGCCGAAAATGATGTAGTTCCATTTGCCGAGATCGATCAGACCGGGTCGAAAGCTGCCGGTGATCGTAGTGTAACGGCGGCGTTCCAAAATCCATCTTTGCAGCGGAATAATCAGAGCGATGATCAGGAGGGTCAGGCTGGCCAGCACCGTAGCTTCGCCGTAATTGGGGACGGGGTCGCGAACCAGCGCGTAGATCTTGGTCGAATAAACATAGAAGCCGAAAGGGAGGCCGAGCAAGTATTCCGTTTCAAAAGACTGAAAGACGCGCAACAATTGCAGCGCAAACACCAAGATCATGGGTGAGATCATCAGCGGCAGCGTGACCTTGAAAAATGTGCGCAGATTGCTCGCGCCGCCGACCCGAGCCGCTTCCTCAAGGGTTGCGTCCATGTTGCGAAAGGCGGGTGTCAAGAGCATGACCTTGATCGAGATGCCGTGTCCCATGAGATTGGCCCAGACGATGCCCGGCACGCTGAAAATATTGAACGGCCCTTGTTCCAGATTAAAAATATTCTTCAGCGCGACATTGATTGCGCCGACGTCCGGGTCCAACAGCGTGATCCATGCGATGGTCGTCGGCAGAGCCGGGACCATGTAGGATACCCAAAACAAAAACTCGAGCGTGTGACTGAAAGGAATTTTGGTCCGGGCCAGGATCCAAGCGATCGTCATGCCGACGGGAAAACTGATTACGATGGTGAGCGACCAGATGAGCAATGAGTTGCCGAGCGACTTGAGCAGGCCGGGGCGATGAAAAGCATTGATCCAATGATCCACACCCAGTCGGCGCGGCTCGACAAACCAGTCGCTGGCGGCGTTGAAGCTGTTGATCAGCAGAATGATCACCGGCCAGATAAGAAAGTAGCCGAGCGAGATGATGACCACGGCCATGATGAAATGGCCTTTGGTCAGGCGTGGCGTGGCGACACTGCCGGGCACGCTAACTTGTTCGAGGGCGGGGGATTGGTCCACGGCCTAATGACTCGTTCAAGCCGGTCAATTGTTCAAGCCGTTTTCTCGGCTCCGGAGAATCGAACGATTGGAACTGCTCAAATGTCTTGAACGGTTTGAACTCTTCGAGTTATTTTTGCCTCGACTCCCAGAGCTTCAAGACCCATTTTTGCGCTTCTTCCTGCTTCGCTCCCATTCCGGGGTCGGCGTCGGGAAAGGCGTACTCTTTGCCGGGTTCGCGCCGCTGCTCGGGCACGACCTCGCCGGTGGGAACATCGGTGCGGAGAGAAGAGCGGTCGATTGCGGGGATCATGGTGTGGGTCAGCGCCTGGCCCTCCTTCGAGAGAAACCAATTGACAAACAGCTTCGCGGCGTTGGGGTGCGGTGCGCTGGCGAAGACGGAAATGCAGCAGCCGGAGCCCCCGGCGCGAAGTAAGCCGATCTGTTTGGGCAGTAAGAGTTGTTTGATAGGCAAACCTTTTTTCGCCAGCCGGTTATATTCCTCGGTCCCGGTGGCGACCGCCTGAAGTGGATAACGGCCGCTGACCAGCCAGGTTTCAAGTATGCGACGGTCATCGGTGAACGTGATGCCAGCGTCCAGCAGGTAAGTGCGAACCCACTCCTGACCGCGATCGGGCTCGAAATAGCTGTCGATCATCTGGCGTATTCCAGACGGATCGCCCATGCCTTGACCCGCGATCTTGCCTTTCCAGCGCGGATCGAAGTAGTCCGTTTGTTTTTTCAAACTGGCGATTTCGGCGGCACTGATCTTATCGGTGTTGTACCACGATTCATAGGTATCTTCCTTCGTTGCATGGTAGATGAAAGTAAATTTTGAGAATTTGTCGGCGTACCAGTGACGGCCGAGAAACCAAGCGGACTTATCGAGTACTTCCGGATGAATCAGCAATGGGGCAAACGGCACCAAGGATTCCGACGGCACCAACCGCTGGTTGTTTTCTCGCGAGCTGATCAGCGCGACGTCGACCGTGTATTTTCCGGCTTTGCGCTCCGCCAGCAGGCGGTTGACAGTTGCTGTCGCGTTGCCCGTCGACACTTCGACGTTGACGCCGAATTTTTTCGTAAACGCGGCCATGATGGGTCGGTATTGGCGCGATGGCGCGCCGCCGGAAGCGACCGAAAGCGTGCCTTCCTGTTTGGCGGTGTCGATCAGCTTGGACCACTCTTGTTCGAAATTCGCCGAAGCCGCGCCAGCGTAAGCAGCCGCTGGAAATAACGCCCATAAGGCGAATAGGACCCATATCGTTGCGACTCGATTGCTCACGGATCTATCCCCGGTTTTCATGCTCTTTATCCTCCGTCTGTCTTCACTCTTCTTTATGCGACCAATCCGACGCCCACGCGCTGTGCCCATCCGGCCGCAGTTTGAGCCACACTTTCTTGCCTTCCTCGATCGGTTTGTGGCGCTCGCCATAGATCATGATCGCGCCTTGGCCGTCGACTTCCACTTGGTACTCAATGCGTTCCCCCACAAAGAGCGCAGTCTGTGCCGTGCCGCCGAGCATTCCGGAAGCCTTCTCGCTATCGAGCGCCGGTTGAATCTCGACATCTTCCGGCCTTACGCCGATGAAGGCGGACTCACCGGCCTTCATACCGCCCGGATTGTAACAACGGCCGAAAACGACGCAATCGCGGGCTCCAGCGAGAGCAATCGCCAGCAGGCCGGAAGCGTTGCTGGATTGCACCTGGCCTTTGAATAACAAGGTCCTACCGACGAAGTCGCGTACGAATTCATTGACGGGTTCTTCGTAGAGCAGGCGCGGGTCGCCCTGTTGCTGCACGACGCCGAAGTTCATCAGCGCGATGCGGTTCGATAAGCTGAGCGCTTCGATTTGATCATGGGTGACGAACAGCATCGCGATGTTCAGCCGTTTTTGTAAAAGCTTTACGCTCAAACGCATCTGCTCGCGCAGCTTGGCGTCGAGATTGCTGAACGGTTCATCGAGCAGTAACACGCGCGGCTCGGTCACCAGCGCGCGGGCGAAGGCGACGCGCTGCTGCTGGCCGCCGCTCAGCAACGGTCCGGGCCGATCCTCGAAGCCGGACAGCCCGACCAGATCGAGAGCGCGTAGGACGCGCTCTTTCACTTCAGTTCTCGGAAATCGGCGCGCTTTGAGCGGAAACGCGACATTTTCCGCCACGGTCATATGCGGCCAGATCGCGTAGGACTGAAACACCATGCCGACGTTGCGCTTGTTGGGAGGCAGTGAAAGCCGGCGCGAGCTCATCACCACCACTTGATCGCCAAAGAAAATGTCGCCTGCATCAGGCGTCTCCAAGCCCGCGACCATGCGTAACGTCGTGGTCTTGCCGCAACCGCTCGGCCCGAGCAGAGTCAAAATCTCGCCGTCGTAAACATCCAGCGAAAGATCTCTGACCGCGGGATTGGCATTGCCCAGATAGGTTTTCCACAAGCTCTTCAGGCTCACTGCAATCTTGCGTTTCGATTCGGCCGCCGAGACTGTGAAAGCTGCCGATTGTGGCGCGGCAAGGATCATGGTGCTGTTTCTCTTACACCAAACTCAAACTTGACTCTATAGGGTTGATCTTTGGTCAAGCCAAAAAAATAAAGGCACGGTATGCCGTGCCTTTACGGGGTCATTGCGTTAAGCAGCTATAGTCAGATCGTCGCCGGACGGTCAAAAACCCTGGGCCTCTTCCTTCATGTAGAAGCCAAGTTTTTTCATCGCCGGCCAGTCATCGATGGAAAACAAGATGGTATCGCTTTCCTGGGTATTTTCATGATGATGCCAGGTCCAGGCGGGAACTGCGAAAATATCGCCCGTGCGGTACTCTAGACGCTCACCCTCGATGACCACTACACCTTTGCCTTCGAAAGCGAAGTAAAAAGTCGTGCTGTTGTGCCGATGGGCCGAGGTTTTCTGCTTCTTCTCTAACAACTGTGCCTGCCAGGCGATCGTCGGCAAGGTCGGTCCACCGTCGACTGGGCTCGCGAGCATGATCATGACGCCGTCGTATGGATCGCTTTGATTGTTTTCTCGGAGCGCCATCAAAGCGCCGTGAGTATCGGCCCACGGGTAGCGCATCGGCGGCAACGGAAACGGCGGCTCCGTTGATATCGGCCGCGCCAATCCGAGCGTGCGCTGACCGAATGCGGCAGGCTTTTTTATTGCTTCGTACGGTTCGTCGTTGGGCATGCGCTCGTTGACGTTGACATTGGGATTGTAACCGTTGTCGTAGGCGTCGACCCAGATCGCCGGGGTGGTGTCCTTGTTCCAGTGATCGTGAAAAGTCCACGCCGGGCTGACCACCACGTCGCCGCGCTCCATCGGGTAAGCTTCGTATTCGCAGACGAAGACCGCATCTTCGGGCGCCTGGCAAACCAACCGCGTTTCGCTGCGCAGGTTGCGGTGCGCCTGGGTGCGCTCGCCGGGCATCAAAATCTGCGCGTTCATCCAGATCGGAAACTTGCGCGCTTCGATGCCGACGACGGAGCGCATGCCGGTCATGCCGTTCGGACCGACGGTGACGATCTCGCCGGAGCGCATAAGGCCGCGGTAGATGCCCTCCCATTTCCAATGTGCGGCCGTGTTGCCCTGGCGCGGTGCGGTGCGGCCGTCGCGGCGCAATCCCGCGCCGACAAGATGGTGCTCGGCGAGAAAACGTTCCAAATCTTCATGAGTGGTGCCAACGTCGCTCACGGTTTAATCTCCGTATCGTAGGGTTTGGACTATTGCCTTAAAAGTTGAACTTTTTAAACCTTGAACCAAACTGTTCGTTCAAAAGTTCAAGGTTAAGGTCAGACAAAAACCCGCTCCGTTATTGATCAAGGTGAAAATAGCGCACGCAGTTATCGACCAACATGGCGCGCTTCTCGCTTTCAGGCACGCCTTCGAAATCTTCCTCCAAGTATTTTTGCGAGTTGGGAAAGTCACTGGCCGCGTGGGCGAAATCCGTGCCCCACATGATTTTGTCATAGCCGATGCACTCGCGCCGTTTGATTCCCACTGGGTCGCGCAGAAAGCCCCAATAATTGCGGTCGTTCAAATACTCGCTCGGCATGCGCGGCAACTTGGGCAGTCCCCAGGCCTCGTGGATCATACCCATGTAGCGCTTGTAATGATCGTCGATCTGCCACAAGCCGTATTCCAGCCAACCGATCATGGTTTCCGCCCAGTAAAATTGCAGTTTGGGAAAACGGTCCCAGACGCCGGCGAACGCCATCTGCATGGTCGCCGTCATGGCGTCATTGCTGAAGCGGGTAAAGAATTTAAAAGCGTCTTTCTGGTGCACGTCGTGGCCCGGATCCTTTGGGTAGAGATAATCCGGCTCGCCTTTGCCGGAGCCCATGTTGCCGTTGTTGTGATTCGTCAGCGCGATGTTCATGTCGAGCGCTGCCGCCCAAAACTTGTCGTCTTCCGGCGTCGGATAACTCTTGCCGCTTGGATAACGGTCGAGCTTGACGCCCTTCATGCCGAGCTTGGCGCAGTGTTCCAGTTCCTTAATCGCGTCATCGACGCCGGTGGTGGGCAGGGTGCCCATACAAACCAACCGGTCCGGCGCCGCCGCCATATAGTCCGCGCCGAGAAACTCGTTGTAAGCGCGGATGCAATCTTTGTAAAACTCGTCGTCTTTGGTCTGGCGCAGAACAAAAGTAATCTGGGAAAAAAGGATTTCGCAATCGATGCCGTCTTGATCTTGTTCAGCGAGTCGTTGCTCGGGCGTGCCCGTGCCGGCACAGGTTTCAAAGGTCGGCACTTGCTTGGCGAGCTCGGCATGGGGCACCCGCACGCTGCGTGTGATGCCGATGGTATTCGGTTTGCCGCCGTCGATCACCACTGCGTCGGAGCCGTTGGGCATTTTGACGCGCTTGGGCGCTCGGTCACGATATTTCTCCTGCACGCGAGCGCGCCAGATATCAGGATTGAGATCGATGTGACCATCCCCGGAAATGCATTTGTATTGACGAGCCATTGTTACAGGTCCTTTCTCATCGACTATCAACTTGAAGCGATGGAGTGGTGGGGTAATGAAGTGATGTTTGTGAGAGAAACCACTACTCCAACACTCCAGTACTCCATCACTCCAATCTTATTTCTCTTCTCTGAACAATCCTAGACTTTCCAGCACCGGCCGATCCGTGACCGAGAAGATTATTGCGGGTTCCTTTTTGGATTTGTTTGCGAACTTATGCCAGTTCCAAGATGGCACGAAAAAACAATCGTGCGCGCGCCACTCGAGTTCGGTCGGCGACGTTTTTGATTTACCGACGGATGTCAAACCTTCGCCTTGCACGACGTGATATATGGTGCTGCTCGTATGGCGGTGCGGTTTGGTCGATTCGCCCGGCGGGATCATTTGCACCCAGCAACCGATGGTCGGCATTGTCGGACCGCCTGTTAACGGATGCGTGTATTCGAGCAATACGCCGTCGTGCGGGTCAGGCTCACTCGCTGCGGCAACTTCATTAAGCGCATTCAAAGTGTCCTTCCACTTATAAACATAGGGGACCCCGGTACTCGTTACATGTGCCGCGCGCGGCCGGATCGCCCCGTATTGCTGCCTGCAGTAACCGTCGCGTTTGACGATCGGCTGCGCCGGACCTTCGCCATAGTTTTCTTGGAATCCGGCGTCGAGATGGCGGGTCAGATGCGCATCGAGCACATCGAGCCAGACCAAGTTTTTGTTGCCGGCGTTGTAATGGTCGTGCCATGTCCAATTCGGCGTGAGCACCAGATCACCGGGCTCCATCAACATTTCTTCGCCTTCGACGTTGGTGTAGCCTGCGCCGTCGCCTTCGACGACGAAGCGGAGCGCCGCCATAGTGTGGCGGTGGCACTCGGCACGTTCACCCGGCTTCACCAGCTGAATGGACATCTGCAAGGTGCGCGAGGTGGCTTTCTTATCGGTAAGCGCGGGGTTGACGAGCTGCACCGTGCGCCGCTTTGCCGCGTCGTCGACGCCGCCGAGCTTCACGACCTCGCCGGATTCCATGAGGCAGGAGTAGATCACGGACCATGGCCAGAGGTGAGGCACGAGATTGGGATTGGTCTGGCGCTTTTGCCAATGACCGCCCAAGGAATACTGCGCCAGCCGGGCGTGCAGCGCGTTGAGCTCGGGTGTTTCAGGTATGGCGTGAAGGTCGCTCATTTGATACTCCCATCAATCATTTCCCGTCGTTGCAGGATGGCCCATTTCATCGATTCACTCTCTGCTCCGCTAACAGCTTCTCGAAAAAAAAGCAATTTTCAAGCACCTGGCATGCCGCGCCGAAAATTGGATATAAGGGCTGGGGACGTTAACAGTCGCCGAACAGGGAGAAAGGTCATGGCCTATTCCAAACTCAAATTCTACTTTCGCGAACCGACGATCGACACCAATATGCCGATCACCGACGGCACGGTGAAGATCGACGGCTTTGAATGGGAATTCGTTTCAAATGAGGACGAAGCCGATGCCTGGGACTGCGGCTTCGCGGCGCGGGTGCGTGCTTACGCGCAGGGCGCCCGGCACGTTTCGATTCCGGCGTTCCCCAATCGCAAGTTTCGATTGGCTTACATCTTCGTCAATAGCAAGGCCGGCATCGAGACGCCGAAGCAATTGGAAGGCCGGCGCGTCGGCATCATGCAGTGGGATAACACGGCCGGCGTCTGGGCGCGCGGCGCGCTACAGCACTACTACGACGTCGATCTTAAGCGCATCAACTGGTTAGCAACTGGGGTGAAAAATGAGGGCGTGGCCGAGGGTATACGGATCGAGAAACTCGAAGGCACTGGCGATGCCGATATCCTATTGGACAAATTGCTCGTTGAAGGAACTATTAACGCAGTCATCGGCCCCAATATTCTACCCTCGATTTCGGCGCGCGATCCGCGCACACGGCGGCTGTTTCGTGACTATCGGAGCGAAGAGCAGAATTATTTTAAGAAGACAGGGATTTTCCCCATTAGCCACATCGTTACGCTCAAGCAAGATTTCGTCGATCGCCACCCCGCCGCGCCGGTGGCGCTGCTTAGAGCGTTTCGTAAATCGCGCGATATCGCCTTTGAACGTCTCGAAGGCTCCGATCCGCAAGTCATTGCCTACTCGTGGATCGCCGCCGCGGTTGCCGAGCAGCGCGAACTGATGGGCGACAATTATTGGGCGTACAACGTTGAAGATAACCGCATAGCGTTGGAATCGATGACGCAGTACGCGCACGAGCAGGGTTTGTCGCCGTCGCGCATCGATTACATGACTTTTTTCCATTCGAAAGCGGCAGCGTTGGGGGGAGAATAATCGTAACCTACGTACGGCAACCCTAGTGGTTGCCCAATCTCATTGTACACTCCGGCGGGCGCCATTAATGCCGGTCATAGCAAAGGAGTAAAAAACCATGATCTATTTTGCGGTTATCTTAGCGTTGGTGGTCTCGTTTGGCCCTGTTGCACTTTGGCACAATCGACCAAACCGTCCACTCTCGCCGAACTGGCCGTCTATAACGGACCCGACCGCGATCAATTGCTTGTCGCCGGAGCGAAAAAGGAAGGTAAGGTGGTCTGGTATACCGCGCTCGCGGGCGGATCTTACAAAGAGCTCGCGCGCGCCTTCGAAGCCAAGTATGGCGTGCCGGTGGAAGCGTATCGCGGCGCCAGCCGGGATTTGATCGCGAAGGTGTTGGCGGAGTCGCAGGCGAAGAAATATTTGATGGACGTGGCCGAAAGTTCGCCACCTTTGCTGATGCTGATGCGCTTGATGAAGCGGCTTACGCCATTTAGCGTCCCTCATCTCTCCAAGTTTTCTGCTGATGCGAAAGAAGAGGCAGGGAAAGGCACGGTATTCTGGGCCACCGATCGCGAGTCGTACATGGGGTTTGCTTACAATAGGCAAAAACTTCCGCCGAGAGCCGTACCGAAAAACAACGATGGACTCTTGAGCCCGGCGTTAAAGGGCCGGATGGCGATCGTGACGACGGACACGGGATCGCGCACCGTTGGAGCGATGCTCCGAACCAAAGGAGAAGAGTTCTTGAAAAAATTGCACGCCCAGAAAATCACCATGCATTCGGTTTCCGGGCAAGCGCTCAATGACATGATTATCTCCGGCGAGGTCGAGGCGTCACCGACGATCTTCCGTAATCACGCGCTCGTGGCAGCAGCGAAAGGTGCGCCGGTCGCATGGGTGCCGATGGATATCGTGCCCGCGAGCGCGGGCAGCGCGGGATTATCGTCGCAGGCGCCGCATCCGCATGCCGCCGTGTTGTTTATTGATTTTCTGTTTAGTCCCGATGGACAGAAGATTCTGGAAAGCTACGAGTACGGCAGTGCGGTGAAGGAATACGGCTTCAAGCGCTGGTACATTGAAAAAGGCATGACTATCGAGCAGCTCGAGCGCGAGAGCGATCGCTGGGAAAAGTGGCTGAAGATCTCGGCAAAAGGTAGCTGCTGCGTTGATTTGATATAATTGCTGTGCCGCGCGTAAGATCGCTTGCCGGCCTTATTGCGGGATGAAACGCGCAGCCCAGAACCTACCGCCAGCTAAAACTAAGCAGCGTGCTCAGCGCATCGAGGTGCAGCACGAGATAAATGAACACGGAGACCAGACACAACGCCAAATACGCGATCTGGATTAGTTCTACCCGCTGGATCGCGCTCGGATTTCGCATCAGTTGCCCAAGGTTAGGGACCAGCGCCAAAGCCTGTTTCCGGAGCATGGGCATGGCCAGTAAATCAGCGAGGATGTTGTAGCCATCGAGTTCGAGAAAGCTGAATGGGTACAGATTGATCAGCGCGCTTTCCCAGAGGAATACACCTGTGCCGAACAGGATCGCCTGTCCGATGCCCGGATCCGATAAATAAGCGCCGAGCATTGCGATACTGCCAAAAACCACTTCGACCAGGGGACCCGCCAGGTCGACCATCAGACGCGCACGCCGGCTCGCCATGAAAATGTCCGTAACATCGGCATAAAATGTCGGCAAGATTCCTTGGAGTAAGAAAAATCCCAGCTCGCGAACTCTTCGCCCATAGGCTTTGCAGGCGATTGCATGGATCAGAACGTGAAACACCGAAGCGATAAGCAGGCTGATGAGGATAATACCGGTGCTTAGAAGGGGCTGCGCCGACATTAATCGACCGAACTGATGGCTATGCGCCGCCAGGCGGAAAGCTGCGGCAAACGCCACAAGCGCGACGGCGACAATCAACCAGAAAATGAACGGATGGAATAGCAGGAACCCGCCGCAGCGGTAGACCATCGAACAGAATCGGTCGGCATCGCTCGTTCTGAACGCGAGGCGGCGCCAGGTGTCGACAAGCCTGTGTCGTAAGTCAGCTCGCGTCCGCGCTGGTGGGCTGATCAAAGCGTTCTGCGGACCGCGGGCTTGATGATCATCGAGCAAGCCGGCGTGATAAAGTTTATTGAGGAATCCATGGATGAGCGAGTAGTCGAAGGCGCCAAAAGCGAGGTGAAAAGCGCGGGCAATCTCTTCGAGCGAGTTACGCCCGTCGAATTGCTCCCATAAGAAAAACTCCTGCGCGCTCAGCAGCACGTACCGATCGTCGCGCAAATTCTTGAGCACAAAGTGAAGTGAACCGTCTATTCCGCGCGGTTGGCGCTTGAGATCCCATTCCGCTGCCGGCCGTCGTTTGGGCTTAAACCGTGAGGAGGCTTGCGTGCTGTCGATCTCGAAAATCTCAAATGCCGAGTCTTCGGACGATCGGGTCAACAGTTGAAGCTTCGCTGGCTCTTGCATGCAGCTGATTACGTGGACTTCCGGCCGAACAAGGCGCGACTTGCCGCGGGCGAATATCCGGTAGCTTCCAACCCCCACCGTATAGCTTCGCGCGCCTGGTCATTGGTTGAGCGCAGTCGTTCAATAAAAACCGAGACGAGTCTGTAGCAGACCTTAGCGGCGATCTCAGGATGGTCGGAAATGATGTGCAAAAAAGCGTTGCGCTCGAGCCTCCAGAGAATCGAGTCGACTTTCGCCTGGGCCGTAGCCGATCGCGGAGCGGCGTCGAAGAGCCCCATTTCACCAAAAAAGTCACCGTCGCGAAAGGTTGTGAGAACGACATCGACGGGGCCTTGGATGTGCTTGCTGATCACCACCGCGCCTGCCTGGAGCACGTAAAGAGCATCCGATTCGTCCGATTCGCGAAATATGACAGCGCCGGCGGGAGCTTTCTTGGAAACTAGAAGGGCTGCCAACGTCGACAGGCCTGCGGTGTCCAAATCCTGAAACAACGAGACATTCTGTAAAAAATCAATTGCGATTGGCATCGGCACAACTCAAATTGCGAGCCGATGCTATCGCAGTTGACAAAAAAGACAAGCATCCGAGGTGCGCGGGACCGCGCGCGGGCGATGCAGGATAGCCGCGGCGCCGCCATGACAGTCGTCGACCACGACCTTGATCACTTCTGGCAGTTGTTTGGACCGTCGCTCACGCGGCCGAGGCGTATTTTCTCCGCGGCAATTGTTCAGCGCGATCGTAGGCTTTGCCCGGGACCCGCTTGAGATCCCAAATGATGCCCAGCCAAGACAGGACCTTCAGGCAGTAATAGGTGATGTCGATTTCCCACCAGTAAAAGCCCTGACGGGTGCAGCCCATGTGTTTATGGTGATTGTTGTGCCAGCCCTCGCCGAGAGTGATAAGCGCGAGTAAGAAATTATTGCGGCTTTCGTCACCCGTGTCGTAGCGCTTCTTGCCAAAAATATGGGCGAGTGAATTTATGCTGGCCGTGGCGTGAAACAGTACTGTTGTGCTGAGAACGAATCCCCAGATAAACAGTTGCATTCCCGTGACGCCGAGAGACGGCACGGCATGCTCCAGCCACAGTCCGCATAGGTAGACGCCCAACCCCAGGGCAACCGGAATTGCTTTATCGAATCGGTTGAGCCAAACCAACTCCGGAAAGCGCGCGAAGTCCCTAATCCGCTCATATTGCGTTGCATAGTAGCGGGTGCACATGAACCAACCGGCGTGGGAACGAAAGAAGCCGTAATGCACGGGCGAGTGAGGGTCGCCGGGAGTGTCCGATTCGCGATGATGATTGCGGTGATTGGCCGCCCACCAAAGCGGTCCCCTCTGCGCCGAAGAAGCGCCAACCATCGCGAAGATAAATTGCGCCCATCGCGAGGTTTTGAACGTGCGGTGAGAGAAATAGCGGTGATAAATGCCGGTGATGGCGAACATCCTGACCAGATAGAGCCCCACCGCGACGTAGAAAGCGGTCCAGCTCCAGCCGACGACAAAAATCCCGAGACAGCTTAAGTGAAGGATCACAAAAGGTAGGCAGCGTAACCAATTCACCCGGTCAATATCGCGAATTCTTCCAACAGCTCCGGCGGCATGGTAATCGGCGTCGAACCATTGGACGAGAGTTGCGGCTAGGATGCTTTGTAGTCTCTTCATTTAAACGTGCAACCATAGCATGTGCTTCGCTACCGTTCAATAAAATTAGGTCAAAATGTAGAAATTTCGCAAGCTCATCCTGCTAAACCCCCACAGACTGCATCCATGGGCGGAATTGATCACGCGTCGGGCATTGGCGACGGCGGGTTAGTTGCTTTAAGGTGTTTCTTGACACTCTTCAGGGCCGGATGATATGAGCCCGCTCAGATTGCAGATGCATTTGCGATAGCACTTTGGCGATGATCTGACGATCTGCAGGCGTGGCGGAGTTCGACCGGCTTTCGGCCGGGGGCCCGGAAGGGCCGATGGATCCATCGCTTACACGGCGTGATGAACGCGTTTTCAATTTTAGTTTCAGGCCCCGGCGAAAATTATCGGCGTCAATCAACCGAGGAGGTATGACATGGCGTACACGGTTAAAAAAGTCGACGTTTGGGCGGGAGAAATTGCCGATCGTCCCGGCGGGCTCGCCAGCACATTAGCGGCGCTGAGTAGCGCCGGCGCCAATATCGAATTCGTCGTCGCTCGCCGCGCCCCCGATAAGCCCGGCACCGGCGTTGTCTTTCTCGCGCCGGTCAAGGGTGCTAAGCAAAAAGCAGCCGCCCAGCAAGCTGGTCTGGGCACGAGCGAAAGCTTGCATTCGGTGCGGGTGGAAGGACCTGACCGCGCGGGACTCGGCGCCAAGATGACCGACGTCCTGGCCGGCGCGGGCATTAACGTAAGAGGTATCTCGGCCGCAGCGATCGGCCGGCGCGGCGTGTCGTACTTTGCGTTCGACAGCGCCGCGGATTCAGATGCCGCGGTACGTCTCTTGAAAAAGACGTTGAAATAGATTCAGTCGACGCTGGTAACTGATCTCGACCGGTGTCACTTCGCCGGGCGCAAGGTCGCCGACATTGTCGGTTGCGTGATTAAAGATCCTTGCGGCGTTGATAACCCCAGCCGACGGTAGATATATCGAACAGATTGCCGTCGGGGTCCGAGCCGCGCCCCTCGGCATAAGTCGCTTCGCGTTCCTTCGGCGTACCTTCCGGATAGATTTCTTGGATGCGTTTGGCGACTTCTTGGTTGTCTTCGACTTGAAAGCCGAAGTGATACAGGCCAGGCTGATGTCCCGGCTCTTTGGGATCGTTGGCGTTCAAGATCGCAAGGTTGACCTCACCGTCGGAGAGGTGTATCGAGCCGTTTTTTGTCCGGTACATTTCATTCATTTCGAACACTCGCTTGTAGAAGTCGGCGAGCCTGTCGGGTTGATGCGTAAGAATAGCGAGGTGGCGAAGCTTAGCCATAGACGGGCCTCCTTTTGCCTTTTGCGACGACTTCCAGGGCTACCATCGCCTCGGCGCCCTGTCAATTATCTGTCAAACGGGTTCAAACGTTCAAGTCGCTGTCCCTGAGCCGAGTCGAAGGATCAACGGTTCGCTTCGCCAAACGTCCAGCCTGCTTCGGTAAACCATTCCGTGGCCAGCCTGTTCACAATTCGGCGAAGTAGCGTGCCATACGATCGCGGTCCTTTGCATCGGGAATCGGTTCGAGCCCCGCACGCATGTTATCGGCTAAATGGTCGAGCTTGCTGGTGGCGGGAATGGCACAAGTGACCGCGGGATGAGAAATGATGAACTTCAGGAAAAACTGCGCCCAACTCGCGCAACCGATTTCCATGGCCCAGGCCGGCAGCGATTTGCCGCGGGCGCGGCGAAATAACCGACCTTCGGCAAACGGCCGGTTGACCAGTACGGCGAGCTGCTTTTCCGCGGCGAACGGTAGGAGCCGTTTTTCCGCTTCGCGCTCAACCAAGGAATAATTGAGTTGAACGAAGTCCAGCTCTTCGCTGGCAATGACCCGTGCAAGCTCATTATAAGCGCTCGCCGTATAGTGGGTAACGCCGATGTAGCGAACCTTGCCTTCCGCCTTCCAGCGTCGCAGCGTGGCGAGGTGAGTTCGGTAATCGACCAGATTATGGACCTGCATCAGGTCCATGCGCTGGGCGCGTAGGCGTCGGAAGGATTCCTCCATCTGCCGCACGCCGGCTTCACGGCCGGAGGTCCAAACTTTGGTCGCGAGAAACAGTTGCTTGTGCACGCCCAGTTCGGCGGCGAGGTCGCCAGCGACGGTTTCGGAATTGCCATACATGGGCGAAGAATCGATCACTCTGCCGCCCGCCCGGGCAAATTCGCGCAGGACTGCTTTGAGCGGCTCGCGCGCCGGCTGGTTTAAGCCGACGTCAAAGGTCTGCCAGGTGCCGAGACCGATGACGGGGAGGTCTTCGCCCGTGCGCGGAATCGGTTTGCGCTTGATCGCTTGGGCCATCGCTCGTCCTCCCGTAAGCGCCAACGCGGCACCGGCTGCGAACCTCAAGAATTGTCGGCGCGAGATCGAGTCATATGAGAACATTGTATCCATCGAAATCCAGTCTACCTCTATGAGTTTATGATTAGAAGATTTAGCTTGGCACGAGGCCTGCCCCATCTTCACAGGCAAGTGATTGAAATAGACTGTTGGAGTTTTGGGTTTGAATCCATTACTCCAGCACTCCACTAAAATTTGTAGCGAGACCGTTAAGGGAGCACCCTTCGACGATGCTCAGGGCGTTTCGGCCTATGAGTTTTTTTGGCAACTGCTAGAAGTAGACGTGCAAGCTCAATAAGTATTCCTGCTGGTTGGCGCGTTGGTTGAAATCAAGGCGCAGCGCCAGATCTTTGCTCAGGCTGAAGCGCTGCTGGGCGCTGAATCGCCATTCGGTTCCTTTGTCGCCGGCCGGAAAGCCGAGATAGGTCATTAGGGCCGAAATCTTCCAGCGATCAGTGATATCGGCGAGCGCACCGACGGACAGACCGCCGCCGATCCGATGGCTACGGTCGAAGGCCTTGCCGTACTCGGCCACGAACTCGGCGAAACCAAAATAGACTTCGCGCTTTACCCAATGGCTCTCCGCGGCCACCCCGATGCCGCCGTTCAGCCGGCCGACGCGACAGAATCGGCAACCATCTCGTTGGATCGTATCGAAGCCGGTATCGATCTTCCATGAAGGTTTCAAAAAGAGAGGATCGACCGGCGATAAAGAGGTCACGTTCAGCAACGTGAAACGATCGATGCGAGTATGGTTGTGGCGCGGATAGTGACGCAGGGCGATGGACAACGCCTCAATTTGCGCATCCGGTGTATAGCCGTATTCGGGATCAAGCAAATCGTGAAATGCCAGACGGAAGTTCGTCTCAGTGAAAAATTCGTTCTCACGCCATCCGATGCCGATTCCCGCGCGCAAGATGTTGTGGCCCTGGTCCGGCGGGCCGCTGAAGGGACGAACTATCACCGGGGTCGCTGGTCCCAAGATCTGACTTCGCGCCAGCAGCACGGTCTCGTTGCGTCGTTCGAACGGCGCCGGATCGCTCTCGGTCGCCGCTCTATAGAGCAGATAATCTGAAGCGACGTCCAGTACGGCGGCTTTGCGGTCAGGGATTAAGCGAGTGAATGAATCTGACTGCGCGACATTCGGGTCGTCGACGATTTGTTGGAACCAATCTCGCTCATCGGCGCTGAGCCCCTCGCGTCCGCGCAGGACTTTGGTGCGGCGCGACGGGCGGAAAACCGCCTCTTGAACGAGACTGGGGGTCTCGGCGATCGCTCGGACCGCGTCGGATGGAAATGTGTAGAACCGGAATCGGTCCGCAAGCTGGAGGTTCGCGTCGGCAACATCGAGCAGGGCGAGGATGTGGTAGGCGCAGTTCTCCTTAAAGAAGAAATAATCGAAGGAAGCATTGCCCATCTCCCACGCGTGTAGGAGAACGCGGTGAAGTTGCGCTTCAGTGAAGTTCAGCCGGTACTCCCAAAGATCGCGGTTTTCAAAATCGCCGTATTCTTTCGCTTTGAGGTAGTAGGGCATCGTCGAAAAATGGCCGGTGTAGCCGCCGAATACGCCGAGATACACGTATTCCACGCCGGTGTCGGGCGGAAGTTCGGCGGCGTAATTGATGGTGTAGGCCAAAATCCTGGTCGCCTCGGTTTGGCCCTTTTGATCGACGCGTAACAGCAGATGTCCGAAAGTCGAAGCTGGGTTATTCAAAAAAGCCGACGGAAAGATCAAGCTGAGAGAGTCGGGATTGAGCTCTCTGTACCAGGAGTGAAAGCGTTCGCACGGTTCGGGTCGCAGGCGGGTTTCGTCGATGGCGAGAGCTGCCTTAAGCCACTCGTAGCGGGCCACGAATGCGCAACGTGCGGGCTGGCGCGACCGGCCGATCGGCTCCGCAGAGAAGAACCCGGCTAAGGTCGCGTCGAGCTCAGCTTTTGCATCGGTCTTCCCCTCGCGGGAAAGAAAGAAGCCCGGCTCGTCGATTTCACTTTCGTAACCGCCGATCCAGTTGGGCCGGTAATGGAGCAGCAGTCGCCAGTAGCGCTGCTCGTGGAGTGAGGCGGCATGAGCTCGCCGCAGAAGGTCTTGAAGATAACTTTGCGAAGAATCTTGCCCAAGGCTGACGCTGGCGTTCAGGAAGACAAAACCAAGAGCAAGCGAAAAAAAGAAATACAAAGATAAGGCAGACGGCTCCGGTCTCCTCGACCGGAGCCGCACGGTGGTTTACTTTGCGATCGTTTTCGCGAGCGTCGGGTGTGACGAAATCCCGTTATCGAGTGAAGCGAGCATCGCTGCGGGAGTATTCTTACCGGATTGAATCATGCCGCGATACTGGGTTTGCGCTAGACTATAAAAGTCGGCGCGATTCTCCTGCGGAATATTTAGAAGCTCGGCGAGAGACACGAGGTATTCACCGCCTCCTCGCGCCATATCTTGGGACAAGTTGTCGAAATTCGCCGACGCGAAAACCGTTACTTTGTATTCGGAAAAGAGAGTGCCGTTGTTAGTACATCCGGAAGTTCCCGAGCTGATGCCGAACGTTTGATTGCCGGATGTTCCGTTCGTGGTCGCCGCCAGTACCTGAACGCCAATACTCTTCTGGTTATTTGCGTTCCCCCATAATTCTTTTCCTAGACCGCAGCCGGGGCCGGTGTCGGTATTACTCTGGGCCATCACGGGCGATGCACAAAGTGGCGCGAGAAAAACGCCTAGCCATAAATATTTTTTTCCCCTCATTACGTTCTCCTCCTTTTGTTTTTCGACCGCGTGCAGGATGCGATCTGCGGGCTACTCTAGTAGATGCTTCGACAGGATGTCAAGAAAATGATGCCGAGCGGTCCTAAATCCCCATATTATCTTCCGGCTTACGCTTGGGTTCTTTGATACGCGGGATGCCGCGCCAGTCCCCGGCCATCCAGAATTCCGTCAAGCTGCCGAAAACGCCGAGCGGAATGGCGAGCGCCATGATGAAATACCAAAGGCTGTCGGTATAGCCGCCCAGGATCGACATGAGCGTGGCGACTATTTTTCCGGTGCCGCCGCCAAAAATCGCACCCATCAAAAGCCGGGTGTTGCGTTGTACGCCGTACTGGGTTGCGTAAATGCCCCAAAGAACGCCGACAAAAAAAGCCAAAAACGGTGCTAAAAAAACCGCGAAGATCGCGCCGGCTTCACCGCCGCGTAAAGACATCTGCTCCAACTTTTCTTTTTCCGTGAGACTGCCGACGCGGGCGTCGCCGCGGATCACGCGAAAGAGATAATGAACGGCTCCGTGAATGCCAAGGTCGGGACGCAAACCATCCCAGTAGAGGGCCACCTGGGCGAGCAGTTTTTCGCTAGCTGCCGGCTCCGGAAGCACGGGCCGCAGTTGTGCGCCCGAGTGAATCGTTACCTGCCGTTCGACGCGCGCGACCAACAGGAGCACGGTTCTCTGCCGCTCGGCATCGCTGAGAGGCAATCTCTCGAATGCGCCCCGTGCCACGCCGTCGATGGTTTCACCGCCGAGATCTTTAAGGGTCACTACGATGACGCTGTTCGCCGTTTCGGTATGAAAGCGGCGCAGGCGTTGTTCCAAATCATCGTAGCTGGCGGCTGGAAACATGCCGGCAAAATCATTGATGCCGGTCTTGAGCGGCGGCAACTCCACCGCCGATACGGCTGACCCGAAGAGCAAGCTGAAAAGTAATAAAGAGATGAAAAACTTCATTCCCAGCGGATCGACTGCCTGGCGCGGTCTTCAAGGTTGGCCAATTCAACTCGGGTCAATGGAAAACCGAATTGCTCGTTACGCATGCGCAAGCGCTGGCTCGAAATATCGGCGATGATGTTTGCGGCGCGCCGGAACGCCGCCGGATCGCGTATGAAATTTTGCAGCGAGCGTGCGCCGCTGTCCTTGTGCCCGATCTCATCACGCAGGATTGCCTGAAAAACCCGGGCGATCTTTCCTTCAAAACCTCGTTTGTTCAGACGGCTGCAGATTTGATACAGGGCCCCGCCGCCGCCTTCGGTCAGGGTGATCGCGGCGCGCTCCAGTTCTTCATCGCTTCGGATGATTTCTTTCGAGGTGATTTTCTGCGAGCCGTGCAACAGAGCCGCATAGCTCCTGGAATACTTGGCTCGAACCTTGGCGAGCCGGCGGTCTTGCGGCAGCCAGGTGAGGTCGCGCGGCGTGATCTTCTTGCCGGTGATGTCTTCCAGCAAATCCATGACCAACTGCGCGTGCTTGGTTTCGTCCGCCAGTTTTTCGGTGAGTTCGGCGTAATCGCGGCGTGCGACGCTTCGGCCGACGTGCGGATATAGAGCGGCCAGGGCATCGATGATCGGCTTGATCGCCGAGTACTCCTTGAATCCCTGGGCTTTGAGCCAGCGCAGATGCTCTCGTTTGTGTCGACGTTTTTTGAAAAAGGCGCGCACAACCGCCGCCTCGGAGGCGCGATACGCGGACGCCAATCGATTAAGATCCATGTTCGGGTTGGGCATAGATTCGAATCGCTGCGGCTTCGCCGAGTCTTCGGCTCGGCTCAGGAGGACGACGGTACGGGAATGATGTCGCCGCAGTTTTTGCACGTGCGCAGTTTCTCGTCACTGGAGAACTTCTGATAGACCTTTCCTACCGGATCGGCACGGTAATCACCGACCTCGGCGGAAGTTTCATAAACTTTCTCGCCGCACTTTCTGCAGAACCATTTGAAGTAATCAATTTCACCCGGCCGGCGCTTGCGCTCAAAGACGATGAACCAGGAATCCGGCTCGAGTCGAGGCGAGTGCGGCACGCCGGCGGGACACAGCAGAATTTGGCCGGCTTTTATGTCGCTCGTTTGTTCTTGGCCGTCGGCTGTCCGATAGACCAGGTGCTGTACTCCCGTCAGTTGCAAGGTCACTTCGTCGGCCGGATCGATATGAAAGTCCCAACGTTCTTTGCGCCCGCTGCTCAAGAACGCGATAGAGTCCGAATCCTGCCACAACACGCGCCGGCCTTTGCCTTCGGCTTTCACATCTTCGACGATTTTGTTTAGATCGATCGCTATGAGCTGTTTCATAGGGGGACTATAGCGCCAACAAAAGCCCAGGGGCAATAGAGACTTGGTCGCCTTGACGCTGAAAGAGACGGAGTGATAAGTCTTGTAAGCAATCACGCAATCATGGAGGTGTTTCATGGCTGAGAGAGTTTGGGAGCGGTTTCTGACCGAGCAGGATAAGGCTACTTTGGTCGGCAAAGCGGAACGGCGTATTGGTTTTGGGGAGCGGCCGGCGTTGTTGCTGATTGATCTTTATCGCTGGGTGTTCGGCGATAAGCCGGAGCCGGTCACTGAGGCAATTAAAACATGGCCGGGGAGTTGCGGATTAGCGGGTTGGAACTCTATTCCGCATATCCAAAAGCTGCTGGCCAAGGCGCGCGAAGTGGGGATTCCTATCATTCATGTTACTGGCATGGACGGGGTAGCGGTCGAACCTTGGGCTTTCCGGCGCGATACAAAAAAGCGCGCGACCATGAGCGCCGAAGAGCTTGATCGCTTTCGGCGCCGTTACGACATCGTCGATCAAGTAAAACCAATCCCCGGTGAAACCGTCTTCAAGAAAGTCTCGCCCAGCGCCTTTTGGGGCACGCCTTTGGTCGGGCACCTCAACTTTCTCGGCGTCGATACGATCATCGCTTGCGGCGAGAGCACGAGCGGCTGCGTGCGCGCCAGCGTGGTCGACGGCACAACCAACCGCTTGCGCATGGTGGTCGCCGAAGAGTGCGTGTTCGACCGCCACGAAGCCTGTCATGCGATCAATCTTTTCGACATGAACCAGAAGTACGCCGACGTTCTGCCGCTCGAAGAAATTCTCAAATACCTCGACGCCTGGCGCGCGGAGAAGGCCGGACAGGTGGGTTACGCCAATGACGGCATGGCTTATCTGAAAGATCTCGGTATTGGAGAAGAGTATAAAGGATTGCGGTAAAAAATGGTTCAATGTTCCAGGTTCAAAGGTTCAAGGTTTCTGATGGAGATGCCGGCCCTTGAACTTGGAACATTATTAAGGAGTTCATAAGTATCTAGACAACAGGGGTTTGTTGGACACGAAGGGACGACTCGTTCCAAGCCCAGGCAAAGCGTCTGAGCGTCATCGGCCACCCGCCGAGCCACGCCCCGAGTGCTTAATTTTGGGCGTGGCTGCGAAAACGTCCTTTGAGTCCTGATGCCTGAGCTTTCCACGACTCGCCCCTTCGTCCCAGTATGTCGACTAACTAACGAACTTCTTAGTAACTTTTAGGTCGGCCGTCGTTTCAGCCCCGTCCAGGTGACCACCAAGACCACCGCCGAGATGAGCGCCATCGCCTGAAAACCGTTTTGGTAGCCTAAATTTTCGATCAGAACACCGCACAAAAGCGGCCCGAACATCTGTCCCACCGAGGTCGATGCGCGCGAAAGGCCGAGACTCAAGCCTTTAGCCGCCGTCGGCGCCGCTTGCAGCGCAAAAGTTGTCGAACCGACATTGCTAAAACCAAAACCCAAGGTCATGATCATCAGCGGAATCAACAGCGTGAGAAAGCCGGTCCCGTAAGTCAGCCAAATAAACATCGGGATACCGAGCGCGACGCCGACAAGGATCACTCTCGACGCTTGGATTCGATCGGCCAATAAACCTCCGGTAAAACGTCCGGCTGTATCCGTCAGACGTGAAATCGATACCATCGTGCCGACGACTTCCAGACCGATGCCCCGTTCGTTGACGGCAAGAAACGGAAAGGCGACCCGGGTGACGCCGACAAGAAAAAAGAACGACTGGCAGACGGCAAGACAGGAAGCCAGAAAAGCAGGTTTGCGCAGCAGGTTCATGCTTTCCCGCCATAGCGTTGTCGATGAATCCATGTTGGTTACATGGTAGCGATGCGCGCCGCCGAGCAGGACCAGCACAAGCGCGAGCACTTCCGGCACCGCGTAAAGCAGAAAAAGCGCGCTCGGCCCCAACCATTTGCCGATGAAACCGCCCAGCAAGGGGCCCAGTGTGAAACCGATCCCCAATGCCGCAGCCATCTGACCCTGCACGCGTCCCTGGCGCTCCGGCGCCGACCGATCGAACCCGATCTTTCTTAACGACAATGCGAACATCGCTTCGGTCAAGCCGAAGATCAAAAACACGGCGAGAAACACCGGCATGATATCGCGAAAAATGTAACCGATCACACTTATCGCAAAGCCGATCGTGACCGCGGCAATCAACAAAGCACCGGAGCTGAAGTAAGTGGCCATCAATCCCGAGAAAAGATCCGAGCAAACGCGCCCGGCGCCATTTGCGAGGAGGGGAATGCCGACCAAAGCGATCGAGTAGCCATGTTCCTTCATAAAAAACGGCGCCAGCATTGCGGCGCCGGAGGATCCGGCGGTTTGGCAGATCGCCGCCAAGCCAAAGAATGCTATGGGAGAAATCTTCATGGCGCGCGATTATAGCAGGTGGCGCGCGCTCGGCACATCACGGCTCCGAGATTTTTCGCTGTGGACAGGCCGGTTCGGGATTGATAAAAGAACACCGTATTCCTCAGACCGCCCGGGCCGTAACGAAAATGATGCCAAAGACAGGACTCACCGCAGAGGCGCCAGAGTTCGCAGAGCGCGGACTATTTCTTGATAAGAATTCTTTTCTCGGCGTCCTCCGCGCGTCTCCGCGGTGAATACTCTCGAAGGAGTCGATCAGAGAAAAATGGAAATACCGCAGATTCAAATTCACGATGCCAAGCAGAAGCTCGATCAAAAGGCATGTCTGTTCGTCGATATTCGCGATCCGGGTTCATATCGCGCTGCGCATATTCCGGGCGCCGTGCATCTCCACGACGGCAACATCCAGGAGTTTCTGCAGAACACGGCAAAGGAACAGGCGGTCGTGGTTTACTGTTATCACGGCAACAGCAGTCTCGGCGCCACCGCGTTTCTGATCGAGAATGGTTTTAAAGACGTCGCCAGCATGAGCGGCGGCTTTGAAGCGTGGCGGCAGGTGTTTGATACGGAGAACAGTTTCTAGTTCCTGGTTTAGGGTTTCTAGTTTTAGAATTGGCAACCGGGAACTCGAAACGAGAAACTAGAAACTTAAAACGACCGAAGGGAGACTATTATGGGTGTCGTACTAGGAAGCGGTGATTACCGCTATGAAGTGATCGAAGGGTGGGGCAAGTTGCCCGACGAGTGGACGTATCGGGAAGTCGCTGCGGTTGCAGTCGATAGCAAGGATCAGGTCTATTGTTTCACGCGCGGCAAGCACCCCGTGATCGTTTTCGACCGAGAGGGAAATTTCCTGCGTGCGTGGGGGGACGGAGTGTTCAAGCGCGCACACGGCGCAACCATCGGCGCCGATGGCACGATCTTTCTTACCGATGACGGCGATCACACGGTGCGCAAGTGTACGCTCGACGGGAAGATTCTCATGACCATCGGAGTGCCGGGAAAATGCGCGTCCTATCAATGCGGCGAACCTTTCAATCGTTGCACTCACGTCGCGTTCTCGCCGCGCGGCGATATCTACGTCTCCGACGGCTACGGTAATTCGCGCGTGCACAAGTACTCGCCTGACGGTAAATTGCTTTTGTCGTGGGGCGAGCCGGGCTGCGATCCCGGGCAGTTCAACATTGTGCACAATATCGTGACGGACAAGGACGGCTGGGTCTACGTCGCCGACCGGGAGAACAACCGTATACAGGTTTTCGACGGCAATGGGAAATACGAAACCCAGTGGAACAACATGCATCGGCCCTGCGCGCTTTACATGGACGCGACCAAGACCGAGCCCATCTGCTACGTCGGTGAGTTGGGGCCAGGCTTGGGTGTCAACAAAGACGCGCCCAACCTCGGCAATCGCGTCGATATTTACGACAAGAAAGGCAAGCGCATCGCGCGTCTCGGCGATATTCATGCCGGTGAGAAACCCGGGCAGTTCATCGCGCCGCACGGCATCGCCATTGATTCACAAGGCGATATTTACGTCGGCGAAGTATCCTGGACGATCATGGGGCAACATTTGCAGCCGCCGCGCGAGCTGCGCAGCCTGCAAAAGCTCAAGAAGCTGGCGGAATAAAACCGTTCAAACGTTCAACGGTTCAAAGTTCAACGTCTTTATTCCCTACCTGGAACGTTGAACCTGGAACCTTGAACCGGGGGAACCGCTTGCGTTCCGGTGATAACGGCTAGGGGCTACCGGCGGGTCGCCCGGGCAAGGAG
>Ga0075314_1000015_pt1 | contig 27313 bp, 29 predicted proteins | sample MayberryNE_Catta_6_FD_120055 | JGI IMG/M metagenome (GOLD analysis project Ga0075314, IMG submission 120055) | Natural and restored wetland microbial communities from the San Francisco Bay, California, USA, that impact long-term carbon... | ecosystem: Environmental > Terrestrial > Soil >... | reverse complement strand
CGTGGTGACAATAACTTGCACCTGGGCCTGAAAATAACCTTCTCCGTCCTATGCCCGCAATCTCCAGGGCTCGGCCCTCGGTCGCTTTGTTAGTTACTTAATTATGGACTCCTTAAATAACTCTAGAGAAAGTTCTCCAGTTCAAAGCGGTCGCTGCCGACCGTACGTCCCTCGATCCGCACAGAATCTCCCTCGCGCAGGCGATTGAAGCGATCGATGACCTGGCGCGGCGCGTTGAACGGGACCGCAACGATAACCAAGCGATTCCGTTGATCGCGGACCTCGAAGGTGCCGCGTCGCGCATCGATGTATTCGACTCGACCGTCGATCCGATCGAAGCGGCCGCTGCCGGCGCGTCCACTGCGATCCTGTACGCTTTCTCTGACCGTGATGGTATCGGTGTAGCTTCGGCCCCCGCGATCTTGCTGAACCCGCGCCGCCACATAGTCGCCTCGCTCCAGATTGTCGACGGAATAATTGCGCTGACGATAAATGACCTGAGTCCGATCATCGTAACGGAGAACTGATGTGCGTCCGGAGTCCGTGCGGATTTCGATTTCTTGCGCCCGCGTGTCGACATACTCGACTTCACCGTTAACATCCCCGCCGCCAATCCCGCCGTAGTCGCCAATGCCGTCAATGTGTCCGATTTCGTGACAGCCGGCGAAAGCCACCGCCACCAAAATGACGATCCCCATCAGCCTCGTTGCTGATTTCATTTGACCTCCCTGCCCCGGAACTGCTTGATCGGGCGGACGCTGGTGCGAACAGATACTTCAACCATCGGTTTAGATTATCTATGATTTGCCTTTACTCAAAACTTGCTCCCAAGTTCTCTAAAATCATCTGGTCTGATCGACTCCGAAAGGCTCGTCCTTATTGGACGAACGGTGGCACAACGCGTTACTTGCTCGATGCGAACTTCCCGGTTCCAGAAATGAAAATAGGAGAAACGAAGGAGATCCTGTACGACCTAGCGCACCGACCTAAGACAGCCCGGATCAAATTACACTGGAAGGCTACAAACTATAAAGGGTCGCCGCATTGGCGCCCATGAGTTTCTCTTTGAGCGTGTCGGAAAGATCTTTTCGCTCCATAACTTCTTCGACGGTGTGGGGGAATTTTGAATCGCTGTGATTGTAATCGGTGGCAAAAACAAGCCTCTCCGCGCCGACGAATTCGGCGACAAAGGGAAGCGTCTTCTCTTCCATCTCGAAGGCATAAAACATTTGGCCGCTCTTCATGTATTCGCTCGGCGGCTGGGTGAGCCACGGCACGGTTGGCTGAAGGATCTCATAGTGTTCGTCGAGCCGCTCCATCCAGTACGGTACCCATCCACAGCCGGCTTCCATGAAGGCAAATTTCAAGCGCGGAAATCTTTCCAGCAAACCGCCCGCAACCACGCACAGCGAAGCGATCATTTGCTCGAAGGGGTGCGCCATCGCGTGGGTGAAGAAAGGGTGATCGAAGCGCTCTGTCCCCGCCGGCACACCATCGCCCGCGCCGACATGAATACATACCGGCACGTCGAGGCGCTGCGCTTCGGCGAAGAACGGAAACAGATCAGCATCGTCAAGATTTTTTTTGGATGCCGATATCGGCGGCGCCGCGACGGCGACAAATTTAAGCTCTTCGACCGCACGGCGAAGCTCTTTCACGGATTCCGCCGGATCTTGGATGGCGACTGCGGCCACGCCCTTGAGACGGCGTGGATCGGCGCTGCAATAATTCGCCAGCCAATTGTTGTAGACGCGTGCAATTGCGCAGGCGAGATCCTTGTCTTCGACGAACGGCAAGCTCAAAAACGGGGAAGTGCCGAAGAGGACCGCAGTGTCGATACCTTCCAGGTCCATATCTTTCAGGCGCTGCTTTGGATCAACCATGCCCGTGGTCGGCTGGGGATAATGGCTGCGCGGCGCGCCCACGAAGCTGCAGGCTTTGCCCACCGGCTTGGGCGTGAGTTTTCCATCGATCATGACGAAAGTGAAGCCACGGTTGTCTTTCACGGCTTTTGGCGCGCGCGAACGGTAGGGCGCGTCGATTAGATCCGCCCAGGGAATGTCTCTTTCCAATACGTGACCGTCGGCGTCAATAATGCGCATGAATGACTCCTCAGCTGGCTGATTCGATCTTCGATTTAATTACCGTAGCCTCGGAAAAATTCCAAACGAGCGGTTGAGCCACGCGCGCAAGTTTAGAAACCCTTCAATTTCGGACAGAGCGGTCGGCGCAATTATTTTATCTCCCCAGGAAATAGCTTCGATGCGTAATCACGATTGACTTCGCGAATGAGCGTATTGTCATAGAATCGCTTGGGATCCAGTTCCGCGGCCTTCGGATTATTGGCAAAATCCAATACGAGACGAATCGCTTCCGGATCGACGGTCATATCTTTGTTCCAGACCTTCACGCCGTTGCGATAGCTGTCTTCCAGGAGTTTGGTGTCGCTGATTTTACTTGTTTGGGCGAGGATTTTGTGCGCGTAGACCGGGTCATCGAGACAGCGCTTGATGCCGTCGAGATAACCCATCAGAAAGATTTTCAAGGTGTTCGGGTTTTTCTGCATGAAAGATCGCGCCACGCCCGTGCCCGGCCCGATAATTTTCAATCCTTTTTCATAAAAGTCGATGATCACGGGAAACCCTTTGCTGCGCGCCATGTCGGTTTGCGGGGGAGTGATGATGACGCCATCGGCGTTGCCCAACAGAAACGTCGAAAGCGCATCCGGCGGACCCTTGTGGTACAGGAGTTTGATATCCTTGCCGATTTCCATGGCGTGCTCTTTGGCGCTTTTGCGCATGGCGATCTCGCCGAAGGCGCCGACGGAAGTGGTCGCCACCGACTTGCCGCGCAAATGGTCAAATGACGTGAGTCCTTTTTGGCCGAACAAAACCAATGTGCTGCGATCCACCGAAGCGGCGATATAGATCAGATCCGAGCCGCCGACGTTGGCGTGAATCGTCGAGGCGCCGCCTTGATAGATATCGACTTGGCCGGAGAGCAGCGCCTGCGCCGATGCGGTGGCGCTGAGCGTCGTCAAGTTCACCGTCACGCCCCGTTTGCTGAAGTAGCCGGCTTGGTTGGCCAGGAGCACGGGTAAATAGAGCGGGCCAGTGGCGGCGATGGCGACTTCAAGGCGATTCTTCTCGGGTTTCAGATCGGTTTCCTGCGCCGCCAGTAGCCGATTGTTACCGATCGGCAGCAAGCCGCAGAGGATCAGCGAAAGCAGCGCCAGATGCAGTTTACCAATTTCAAGTAACATCTCATGTCTCCAGATTGAATCCGCCGTACTCACTTGGGCGCGAGGATCCCAGCCAGTTTGGTTTTCGTGGCGGAACTGAGTTTGAAGAGATCGTCGACGATCTTTTTCACTTCTTCGCCGGTGAGCGGATTGATGTCGAGATTGGCTTTCTTGGCTTCCGCGACGAATTCCGGATCGACCAGAGTCTTGCCAAAAGCATTGCGCAGGATTTGCAAGCGGTCTTTCGGCGTGCGGGGTATCGTAACATAGACTCGGACGATCGCCGCTGGATCGATGGCGCCGGCTTTGAGCAGTTGCCGTGCTTCATCGGTTTTGGCCAAATCGAGCGCCATGGGCACGTTGGGCAGATCGGGGATTTTTTTTGCGGTCACTTGCAGGACCACTTTGACGTCGCCGGCGGGAATGGCTTTGCTCCATGCCACTCTTAATGTTTCCCAAGCCCAGCAGGCGCCGTTGATCTCTCCGGCGTCGGCGGCGAGACGAATCTCATTGGTTCCTTTGTAACCTTCGACCAGCTGCACCGGCAATTTCAGCGCGGCGCCGATGATGCGCGCCACATCGCTGGTGCTGTTGCCGGGGCTCAAGCCGCCTAGTTTGATCGGTGATTTCGCGGCGAACCATTGATCCATATTGGCGACGCCGCTCTCCTTGCGCAGCGCGCAGACGGTGCTGTCCTGCACCGGCACACCGAGAAACTCCAGTTCTCGGACTTCGAAATCAATGCCCTTCATGCCCAGGACTCTGCCCAGAATCAGGGCACCGTTGAACATGCCGAAGGTCAGGCCATCAGGCTTGGCGCTGCTGTGGAGATACTTGGCTGCGATCAGCGTGCCGGCGCCCGTCATGTTTTCAACCACCAGAGCCGGATTACCGGGAATATGCTTGCCCATGTGGCGCGCCATGGCGCGCGAGTAGATATCGAACCCGCCGCCAGCACTGCCACCGACGATGACGCGAATGGTTTTGCCCTTGTAGAAATCTTCGGCATGAGACATTCCCGCCGCAGCGATTGCGATGATGACACTGATGACGATAACTTGGATGCGCATAATCGATCCCCTCCCAGTTTGCCTCATATCGGTGAACGGTGCTGATTGTCAACGCGTCGATCAGGTCTGCCCCGCACGGTTGGAAAAATTCGGTTGACTGTATTGCCTGCTTTCCAATAGTTTGTAGCGCTACGTGCAAGGAAGGATACCCTGATGAAAAAGCGTTTAGCCGGAATGATTGGTTTGGCGGCGATACTTACTCTGGGCGGAGCGGCGCGGGTCGAGGCTGGCGCAGCCGGAGAAGATTTTTACCGCGGCAAAGTGATTCGCATGATCGTCGGCTTTTCGCCGGGCGGCGGATTCGACACGTTCGCTCGCACGGTGGCGCGCCACATGGGCAAATATGTGCCGGGAAATCCCAGCGTCATCGTTGAAAACATGACGGGCGCCGGAAGTTTGATCGCGGCAAACCACGTTTACAAGGTCGCCAAACCCGACGGTCTTACCGTCGGCGCATTTAACGGCAACCAGATTCTCGGTCAGCTCGTGGGCGCACAAGGGATCGCTTTCGACGCGCGCAAGATGGAGTGGATGGGCGCGCCGGGTTATAACCACGATCTTTGCCTGCTCAGCCGGAAAACCGGTGTCACGAGCGCCGACGAATGGCTGGCATCGAAAACGGTTTTTAAACTCGCGGGCAGCGCACCGGGCGCGACCACGGATGATGTCGCCAAGGTTCTCAAGGAGGCAATCGGACTGCCCATGCGATTGATCGCGGGCTACAAGGGCACCGCCGATATGCGCGTCGCGGTCGAATCGGGGGAAGTCGACGGCATGTGCGGCTTTTCCTGGGTCTCGGTGCGTACGACCTGGCGCAAAGCGCTCGAAAACAATCTGGTCTCGATCATGCTGCAGAGCGCGCCGAAAGCGCATGCCGATCTGCCGAAAGTTCCGTTGACCATCAGCTTTGCCAAGACCGCGGAAGCGCGCCAACTCGTCGAGGCCGGTGTCCATCAGCCCAGCGCGATTACGTACAGTTATTCGATTCCGCCGGGCACACCGAAGGATCGGGTGCAGACCTTGCGCCAGGCATTTTCACAAACGGTCAAAGATCCGGAATTTCTCAGCGAAGCCGGCAAGGCAAACTTGGAAATCGCGCCCGCCTCGGGCGAGGAGATCGAGCAGGCGATTCACAAACTGTTCAAGACGCCGCCGCCAGTGGTCGCCAAGCTGAAAGAAATCTTGAAATAGGGGATGGGATTGAAGCGTTCGCGTAGAACCCGAAGGAATGCAAACACGAGCACGGTCACGAACCCGACGCGATCGAGTCGATCGACCGCGACGAAATCGGGCTGTCGTCGTCCGACGTGCTAGAGGATTGACTTGACCGAAGGCCGTTCTTTCATGCGCTGGAGCCAGGCGCTCAATCGAGGCAGCGACGGTGCCGGCAAGGCGCCGTAGGCTTCCATGCGCAGTGCGCGCGGCACTAGGGCGATATCGACCAGGCTGAAATCATCGAGAAAAAAATTCCGATCGCCCAGCGCTTCCTCGAGATACTGAAGCAAGCCTCTCAAGTTACAGTGCTGTTCTTCGATGACCGCCGTCTTGCGCTCGTTTGCCGGTTTGAGCATCTCGCCGCGCAACGCCCAGTAGGACTCATGCATGTAGTTGAGCGCATAATCGATCAGTACCCGGCCGCGGCCCCGCAGGTAAGGGTTTTTCGGCATCAGCGGGGGGTTCGGGTATTTTTCATCAAGATATTCGTTGATGATGCAAGACTCGAACAGAACCTGTCCGTCATCATCGATCACTGGTACTTTGCCGTACGGATTGAGTTTCAGAAACTCAGGTCGCTTCTGATCTTTCTTGGCGAGGCTGAGAGTGACCCGCTGGTAGTCTAGGCCCTTCTCGTGCAAAGCGATTTTGACCCGGTCGCTGTTCGACGACGGCACCGCGTCATAGAGTTTAATGCCCATGATCGGACTCCTTGGGGTGATTGCACATCAAAATACCAGATTTCAAATTACTATATTCCAAATTGACGCTGGCGGCACGAGCAATTTTCGGATTAGTCAGGTAACTGGCTGTTTTGGTTTAGTTAGGTGATGAGGGTTTTCTGACAACCTTGAGGTGTCGTTGACCCCGAAAACCAGACCGTTTGAGTTGTTCAATCCAACGAGAGAGTTGTTTCGAAATATTTTTACATCGTGTCGTCAGATCAACGATTTTGGATTTGTGATCCGTTGTCAGCTGACGGAATCTTTTCTTGAATTTGGGGTTTGTAATCTGGAAGGCTAAACCCGGCGGCTGACCAGTGCGACCGAGCCGATAATGAGGCTGGCGGCGAGCAGAATCCGCGGTGAGAGGATTTCGTTGCCGAGTAAATAACCGAGCACAATCGCCACCAGCGGATTGACATAAGAGTAGGTTGCTACCAGCGGGATCGGCGCGACGCGCAGCAGCCACGCGTACGCGACAAAGGCGGCCGGGCCGATGACCGTCAGATAAATCCAAGCGGCGGCGGAGCGCGACGACACCGCTGCTAAATCTAAATCGTTGAATTCGCCGAATGTGTAGGCGATCGCAATCAGTACGGTGCCACCGACGAGCATCTCGATCGCAGTGGTCATCAACGGCGATGCGGGTAGCTTGGCGGTCTTGGCGAAGATCGATCCGATCGCCCAAAGGCACGACGCGATCAAGACCGCGATGGCGCCCTGAAGATTTTCCACGCTCGCTTGATTGGCGGTCCAGCCGACCAGCAACACCGCGCCGCAAAAGCCGATCAGAATGCCGGAGAGCGCACTTGGGCCGGGTCTGCCGCCGCCGTGACGAAGCGTGTCCAAAAGAATCATCCACAGCGGCACCGTAGCGACCAATAAAGCCGCAAGACTCGACGGTATGAATCGTGCCGCCCAAACGACGCCGCCGTTACCACCGACGAGCAGAAAAATGCCGATGATCGAAGCGTTGCGCCATTCCGCAGGTGTCGCTTTGCGATCTTCGGCGATGTGGCGCCAGGCGAACAAGAACGCTCCCGAAACCGTGAAGCGCGCCGCCGCAGATAAAAATGGCGGCACGGTTTCGACGGTAAAACGGATTGCCAGATAGGTCGAGCCCCAAATGAGATAAACCGCCGACAGCGCCAACCAAACGGAGAAGACCGAGGCGCCATAGGGCGGCACGGCCGTAGTCCGGCTCACGAAGGCCTGCCTTCGAGGCACAGCAGCCAGCGATTGCCGCGGCGCGCTTCCCACAGGCGAACAAGGCGAGAGCGATTAGACGGTACGCGTCGGCTGAGCGACCAGCGGTTTGTAGGGATACCCCGGTGCTGGATCAATGCGAGCGGTCAAGCCGGCGCGGCCATGCCTTTCTTTTTTAACTCTTCGGTGGCATTCGCGGTTTTATCGATGGCAGCGATCCCCATACCAGCGAGCACTTGCGGCGCTTTGGTGAACTGGCAATCGTCATAGGGTACCACTTCGATCCGATTGCCCCAGGGGTCGAGAATATTGAGCCGGTCGTTGATGCTCTTGATTCCGAGTTTTTCCATGACCCGCTTGACGGCCTCGCGATCGTCGACCACCAGGCCGAAGTGGCGCTTGGTGTCGGCCGTCTGACTTCGCCCGCGAGTCAGCTGGATGAACTGGTCGCCGAGATCGATAAAGGCGTTGTGATCGCTTTTGCCGCGCAGCGTAAACTGAAACAGCGCGCCGTAGAATTCCAAGGCCTTGTCCAGATCCTCAACTTCGAGCACGACGTGATTGATTCCGAGTGCGCGCGCCTTCCGTTCGGGCCTGTCCTCGTTCATCGCTTTTCTCCTTTCTTGGCGTTGCTGACGGTTTTTAAACTCTCCTTTTGATTGTTGAGGTGACGCTCCATGGCGCTGCCGGCCAGCTCCGGGTTTTTTTTGAGGAAGGCATCCATGATCTGATCGTGCTCGCGCATCGAATAGTCCAGATACTGCGGCTGGCGAAGCGAGAGCGTCCGGGTCTTCTGCAGTTCCTGCCGTAGTTGATCGATCAAGCGGTAGAGGCGTTCGTTACGGGCGATCTCTGCGATCAGACGATGAAAGTCATTTCTCGTGTCGAAGTAGCGAATCACATCGCGCTTGTGGCAGGCTTCTTTAAGCGCTTGATGCAATTCGCGCAAGCGCTCGACTTCATCCGGCCGCGCGCGCTCGACCGCGAGCCGAGCGGCTAGCCCCTCGAGCGCGCCGGCGATCGCGTAATAATCTTCGATTTCTTCGCCGCTGGGTTTGCTCACCACGACTTCGTTGTCCGGGCGAAACGTGACGTAACCCTCCGATTCGAGCGCGCGCAGCGCTTCACGCAACGCCACCGGTCCAACTTTTAGCGAAGCTGCCAGTCGGGTTTCGCCAAGTACCTCGCCGGGAGCAAGCTTGCCGCTGACGATCGCTTCCTTGAGCTTCGTGATGAGAAGCTTGGTGAGCGACTTAAAACGCTTCTCGGCGCGCGCCGCGCCGCGTTCCAGCATCACCTGCTGTCTCCGATTCGGCTGTCCTGGGGCGGGTTCGTCGCTGGTTCACCGCGCCACAGCCGAGTGAACGCCTCCTGGACCTTTTGCAACTGACTTTTTACCGTGAACAGGAACACTCCGTCTAGGCGCCGGACGAATACCTCGCGTCCGATCTTAAGTTGGGTATCGTCCTCGCCTTGGGCCATGAGGAGGGTGCCGTCGCGCGCTCTGATGAGCGCCAGCGCAAGCGGCGGCAGAAAGCCGTCTGGCGTGACGTGGACAATCGTAAAGGTCTCAATGGTGCCCTCGATGACATCTCCCGGTGGCCGCGATTTCTGCTTAGGCGGCGTCGCGGAGGGGGGTGCGGGGGTCCACAAATTCTGCACAGCAGGCGCACCGGGACGCTCCAAAATGGCGACGAAATTGTTGGTGCCGAGACCGCCGGTGCTCTGGGTCAAAGCGCGCTTAAATTCGCGCTTTGCCGCCGCTTGGCCCTTCAGGAGTTTGGCAGCCTCGACAACTTGCGCCAATCCGCTAGCGCCGACCGGATGGCCGCGCGCCTTCAACCCGCCCGAGGGATTGATCGGTAATACGCCCTCGACGGCGGTTTTGCCGTCAAGGGCGGCGTAGCCGCCTTTAGCCGGCGGAAAAAATCCCAAGTCTTCGCTGGTGATAATTTCAAATGGTGTGAAAGCGTCGTGGACCTCGGCGAAATCGATCCCTTGCGGCGATGTTTCCGCCATCTCATAAGCGCGCCGGGCGGCGATGCGCGTGGCCGGAAACGAGGTGAAAATTTCGCGGTCCTGGAGACTGATCGGCCCGGTGCCTTGGCCAATTCCCGCCAGGCGCACCTCCGTGGGATCGCCGGTCAACACCAGGGCTGCCGCCCCGTCGGTGATCGGCGCACAATCGTACAGGCGCAACGGCGTGGCGATAAATTTGCTCCCGAAGTAGTCCCGCCGCGTGATCACGCGTTGAAACTGCGCCAATGGATTCTTTGCACCGTTACGATGGTTTTTCAGCGCGACAGCGCAGAGCATCTTTTCCAAGTTCGATTGCGAAAGGCGAAATTTTTGCCGGTATTTTTCCGTGATCATTGCGGCCAGCGCCGGCATGGTCGCGCCACACAGGCGTTCCCGTTTATCGATGACCTCCGCCAGGATGCGCGTGGTCGCGCTCGTGCTCAGATGGGTCATCTTTTCTCCGGCCAGCACCAGGACCCGGCGGTAATGACCCGACGCGATCGCTTGGAAGGCCGCCATGAGCGCGGCGGCGCCGGCCGACGAGGCGGTTTCGATCCTGGTGGCGGGAATTCCGGTCAACCCAAGCACATCGGCGACCTGCGAGGCGAGGTTCGCGTCGCCGGTAAACTCCTCCGGATTCATGGCACCGATGTAGAGCGCGTCGACCTCGCGGACCTGCGCGTCGCCAAGCGCGATCTCGGCAGCCTCCGATAAAATCGCGGCAAGGGAGCGCGGATCTTTGCCGAATTTTGTCATGCCGATGCCGGCGATATACACCTCTTGCATATAGACTCTTCGATCTTAACGCTCTGTTGGAGCCATTCCAACTGCGCCGCTGAATTCGCCGTGAGAATCGGCGATTGGGTTGACCCGCGCAATCCAGTGGCGGCATGCAGCCTTCAATTTATCGCCGCGACTTGACCGAAGGTTCAGAGTCTTCGCGAAGCGATGGAAAAGACTTTCAGGGATCCGGGCTTCCGGCAGGACTTCATGAAACTGATGGGGCGGGAACCGACGCCGCTAACCGGGAAGAAGTGCAAAAGGCTGTACGCGAGTTGCCGCGCGATCCGGAAGTCATAGCGCTTTACAAAAAGCTCGCCGATGCCGGTCCGCTGCCGCCGCGCTAAGCGCTTGCCACTCACATCTTCATCTATCGTATTAAGTTCGGCCGAGAGATGCGCAGATCACCGGCCGCGACAATTGCGCTGCCGAAGGCTGTGCTAGATCGCCTAGAGACGATGGGAATGAGTTATCCTGAGCTGATTATCGATCCGGGCGCAGGCGAACCGACGCATGTATTCTTCGGCTTCCAGCGCGGTCGAAAAACTCCGTTGGCTAGTGAATTCAAAATTCTGCCCGTCGGTAAAGTCAATATGCCCGTGCCACGTCCACGCGTCGGTTTCGCGGTCCTTGCGCACTACTCCGACAAAAGTCTGATTGCGATGAGACTCGGTGATCTTGTACCTGGAACGTTCCTCTGGATTATTTCTCATGCTGATCACATTAGTGCTTGGCCGCTGCATTAGCAAACAAAATCTTTTACAAAACTTGTGGCGCGATTAGCTCTGCCGGAGACATGGTCATGGACGACCGTTGCTTCCATTGAGCAGGGCTCGACCGCGGCCGGTGAGGATGACCTCGGGATCCTGGTTGGATTCCTGACGACTGAGTTGAATGTAGCCGTCAATCATCGCATCCTCCCAGATCGTTTGCCTCGGGCAGTGGCTCTGCCATGCTTCCATGGCCTCGCTGTAGGTCCGAGGGCGGGTTGAAATCCAGGATAGAAACTCGATCATCAACAGGTTCGCTGATTCCCCCATGAGCCACCTCTAAGTTGGAATATTATAATGCCACGCGTCTAGGTCTGACAATGAATACCAGGATAAAGGTTTTGCAATGGCTGAAACGAAATCGCCTGTCGATGACAGACCGAAATGTAAACCGCCAAGGTCCATCAAACCGCCGCTGATTCGCTCTTGGGTTCTGCTCGAACGTACAGTTTAGGCGGAGCCCTGTCGAAATATTTAAACAGGGCCGGACACAGCCAACCCTCCATACTGAACTGAGGAGAATAATACCAATTGCCGCCGTATTCTTCCCGCCGCCAGCTCAGCTCGACCGTATAGCCGGGAAACGGAGTCGAAGAAAATAGCAGGCGAAATCCTCGTTCCGCGTCCGGGATTGAAGCGACCAAACGATCGATCATGCAGTCGATACCGGCGACGAAAGGTTCTCGGGTCAGGCCCACTCGCGGATCGTCGAAGACCCACATTCCTTCGTACTTGTAGGGTGCGATGACGCCGATGCTATTCATGGGCTCATGCTGCAGTCATGCTATGACGCTGTCGATCCATACTACTTTGCCAGTTTGTTTAAGCTTCCCTTGCCGCCGGCGACTTCGGATCTATGTACGGCTGCCAGCCCCTATTCCAGCTCAGGTACTCCAGAGCCGTGAATCTCTTCTTGTAATCATAAGCGAACGGCTCGCGGTAGGCATAGCCCGGATAATAATAGTGACAACCGCGATCGCGTGAAAATTGGATTGAATGGAGCATCATCAAGATCCCCAGACTCCTTTTTGCCTCTGCCGGATCGAAGATCGCATAGACCGCGGAAGTCGCGGTCTGTCCCACGTCCAGAAATGTCACCGCGATCAGTCTGTCGCCGTGATAGATGCAGAGCTCGAGGTTGACACAAGGGACCGAATCAGGAACGGGCGACAAGAAGTTGTCAAGCGAGGTGGGAAGGTTCTCTTTGAAGCGCATCCGGTGCTTTAAAAAGAGAGCTTGTTTTTCCTTATCGACGAAGGTCGGGCGAATGAGCAGCCTGGTGTGGCTATTCTTGACCAGGACCCGCCGCTGACTGCGCGTCAGAGTGAACCGCTCCAGATTGATCCTCAGCGGTAAAACCGTGAATTGCTTTCTTCCATGGACGGCGATCCGATAGCGAAAGAACAAAACGCCGAAATGCCGCCATCCTTCGGCCCAGAATTGGTCCATTTCCACCGGCGAGGCAGCCAGGTAAAGAAAGCTCTGATCGTCGTTTGGGGAAGTCATAGCCATTTGGAATCGAGCGACACCGTGACCCGCGACAGCAACAGTCTACCGTGTGCAACTACAGATTCAAATTCTTTGTGGGTGTGAGGGATCTGGAGATTCGGCGGTGAGCGCGATTTCGATTTTTATAAACTCGCCTCAGAAGCACGGTTCCATCGGCTTTGACGATAAATCGCGCATCATCCGGATGGCCGCCTCAACGCCCTGATAATAGCCGGGCAGGTGACGGATGACGCGGTAGCCTAAGCGCTCGTAAAAAAGTTGCGCTGCTTCGTTGTCCGCGCGCACCTCCAGCGCAACGCTGAATATCCCCGCGACAACGGCGCATTTTTCGAGCCACTCAAGAAGTTGACGCGCAATGCCCAAGCGCCGAAACGGCGGAGCCACTGCCAGGAGATCCAAATGCGCGGTATCGTCCCCGTAGCGCATGATCGCAAAGCCGACCGTTTGATCATTGATGCGCGCGACGAGCACGTTAACATCCGGATCGCGAATACTCGCCGCGACCCGCTCGGCGGTCCACCTCCAGCGCAATCCGTACTCAATCAACACCCGTGACATGTCGGCGATGGGCGAAGCATCCGCCCGCCGGGCCAGCTCTAATGATACCTCGGAATGTGTCATCGGTTTCACTTACGAACAGTAGTCTATCAGGAATTAAATTCTTGTCAGGATCGCCACCCTCGAAATGGGACCCTCCGTCCAGCGGGTGGCTGAACTCCGCTGCAGGTCATTCATCCGGCCTGAAGTCCAGCATTCCTTGAATCTCCAGGCCTTCGATCTCTTGGAGAGTTTTACCGGCGATGCCTTGTAAATCACCGTACATACCGACCGTGGCCTGCATGACGCGATCGATCTGTTCCTCGCGCTTTGCCCACTGACGGGTGATGGCCTTTTTTTCGCGGTCGAGATCTTCTTTCATAGATGAGAAAGCTTCGACAATCGCTTGGACACGCTGGCGAAAGCGCGGGCCCGTGAGATAGCCGTAAACCATCTCCATCTTGGTTTGCTGGCCTTGCGAAGCCTGGCGCGCACAGGCGACCTCAATCAATGTTTGTCGGAGTGAGAACGCCACCGGCAAAGCGACTTTGGGATCGGCAACCCAGACGCCGTCGACGTAGCCGAACGTCTCCACATCCTTGGGCAAGGCTTGGCTGATGATCACGGCGATCTCGGCTTTGGCAGCGCGCTGATCTTCGCGCAGCTTGGGCAGCCAACCGTCACTCCAGTTCTTCGTCCGCTTAGACTCCCACAGGATCGTGCCGCAAATCTGGTTGAGGGGGCCAAAGACGCGCTGAAGCACATCGCCGCCGAACTCGCCCTTGGGCACAGGTTGAATCGTGTCGCGGGGAAATTTCGCGGCGAGCAGTGCTTCGAGCTCCAGTTCTTGAACTTCTCCTTGGAGTTGCTGCGACCCCTGTTCGGCGCGGCGTTTAAGATCTTCGATCTGTCTTTGCATGGCGGTGATGGTTTGATCCTTCTCCATCACTTTAAGTTTTAGTTCTTCTTCGGCTTCTTTTTTGGCTTTTTCACGTTCGGCGCCGAGATCGGCCTGAACCCGTTTCTGGACCGTTAAGTCCAACTCGCGCTTGGCGTCATCCAGCTCGCGCTGCTTGCGGATCAGCTCCGCTTGGGCTTTCTGCGCCTCGGCGAGCTTTGCATCTCGCTGTTTCAAAATTTCCTGCAGCGTGCTCAGCTCCCGAATCTTCTGGTCCAGGTCGTTACCCAGCGCGAGCCTGGCTTTCTGGCCTTCTTCGGCAGCGATGCGGCCGCGCTCGAATTGAAGCTTTTGCGCGACTTGTTGGTCAAGGCTTTGTTTGGCTTTCTCCAAGGTTTCCGCGCGCTCATTTAAAAGTTTCTCGCGCTTCGACATGTCGGCGTCTTTTTGGGTGAGACGTTGCTCGTAATCGCGCCGGACGGATTCGAGCAGCGGAGCGGCGAGAGATTCGGTCAGTTTGATTTCAATCTTACAATGCGGACAGAAGACTGTGGGTTCGGGCATGAATTACTCCCTCGTTCGTGTTCGTGAACGCGCCGATATTTGCCGGAGCTTAGCTAAAAGTGGGGAAAGTGCCAAGACACCTCGCGGGAACCAGAAGAGTGAAGAGTGAGTAGTAAGGAGTGAAGCGTGGGCGTCAGTGCGGAATCACTGCGAAAAGAAACTTACGGCAGCTTGTGATCGGCCGCGTGGCGCGCGTAAACGTCGCTGCGGCGGTTTTTGAGCAGTGGCAATTGTTCACGGGTTTCGCGCAGCAGGTTGAAATCCAACTCGATGATTTCCATACATGGTTTTTCGTCGAGGTCGACCACGGTGCGGCCGAGCGGATCCGCCGCCATGCTGTGGCCGATGTAGATATTTCCGGCCTGATCGGGCGCGATGACGTAACAGCCGTTTTCCAGGGCTCTGGCTTTGATCATCGTCTCCCAATGCTGCACTTTTAAATCGCCTTGCACCCAACCCGAGGGCGCGATCAAGACATTGGCGCCTCGAAGCGCCAGCATGCGCGCCATTTCGGGGAACCGCAGATCGTAACAAATCATCATGCCGAACCGGCTCTCACCGGATTGCATCAACGGAGGGAGGTCCTCGCCACGTTGAAACTTGTCGGACTCCTTGAAGCCGAACGCGTCGTACAGATGCAGCTTGCGATAGATCGACGGAGTGTTGCCGAGGGCGTCGATCCATACTGCGCTGTCGTAGACTCGATTCGGGGTGCTTGAATTTTCATAGATCGTGGCGACCACGCCGATGGCTGCGGCCTTGGCTGCGGCGCGCAGCGCTGAGACAAACGGGCCGTCTACCGGTTCGGCTACGCGCGCCAATTCTTCAGCGGTCTGACTCACGGGCGAGAACGCCATTAAAAACTCCGGGAAGGCGATCAGCTCGGCTCCGTTATGTTTGGCTTCTTGGATCAGACGGACTGCCGTGCGGAGATTTTCTGACTTCTCGGTGGAGGATTCGACCTGGGCGACGGCGATTCTGTTCATGGCGATCAGGATCAATTTACAGGTAAAACTCAAAGATCCAGGATCCGTTGGACTGGAATGATCTCGATTGGGCCAGACCCAATACTCCATCACTCCACTCTTCCATCACTCCACTCTTCAGTAGTCGAGCTTGTGCCCAGACTTTTTCTTCTCGATGTTGGCGAGGACTTTGGCGCCGAGGGCGACATCGGCCACGCCTTGCCCGGCGTTGTTCTTGTAGAAGGTGATTTGTTCCGCCTTGGTGCGGCCTTCCTTTTTTCCCGCCAGTATCTCGCCGATCTCAATCAGTTGCTCCCAGCGTATGACGCCGCGCTGGACCGGGTCAAAGATATCGGCCTGTTCGTCCTGAACCGCTTGTTGGATCGAAACGATGCCGTGGACCTGGCTGCGTGCCAAGGTGGCGTCGTCGATCTCGCGCCGCTTTGCGGCGGTAAAACCGCCTTTGACCAAACCGACGTTGCTGCCGACGATAGTCGTTACATGCTGGCCGGGCTGGAGCCAACTGCCGTCGAACACCGGCACGCTCGAGTTGGTTGCGGTTAGCACGATGTCGACGCCGCGTAGGGCTTCTTCGGGAGACGCAACCGGCGTGATGTTAAGATTGGTGACCGGTCCCATTTCCTCGACGAATTTTTTGCGGTTCTCGGGGTTACGGCTGTAGACTTTGACGTTTTTGAGCCGGCGCACCTGCATGAGTGCGAGCAGATGATTCTTCGCCTGGCCGGCGGCCCCAAAGAGAGCGAGACTGCTCGCGTCGGGCCGGGCCAAGAGATCGGTGCCGACGGCGCTGGTAGCCGCCGTGCGCAGGCCGGTGACGGCGATGTTGTGCGGCAGTTCCGCGCAGGTGATCTCGCCGACGATGATGCCTTTGAGCTCGCCTTCGGCGGAGTCGTAGAGCACGATCACCGGGTGATTAAGGCGCGGATAGACCTGCTCCTCGGCCATCGGTTTGACCCATTCGCAATGGGTCATCAAGCCGGTGGCCTTGGCCGCAGGCACCCCCCCTTGATGCACGCTCACGCGGACGCCGGTCGGGATGTGAATTCTCCTGCGCGGCGCGTTAAGCTCAGGGTTCTCGCCCCATTCGCGAAAGCCCAAGCGCACGGCTTCCACGGCCTCAGACATGGTCACGACGCCACGGATTTCCTCCGGACTTACCAGTAACGGCTGCATCCCAGGTACTCCTTCAAATCGTCGGCGCGACTTGCGGGCGCGCGATGAGATCCTCGCCCCAGCGTTTAACGTTGGGATAACGTTCGTCGATGGCAATGCAGTAGCGTTCCTGGCGGGTGTAGAAGGGAATGAACGTGATGTCCGCCAGCGAGTAATCGTCGACAAGATATTTCTTGCCTGCCAACTCCTTATCGAGTGTTTGGAGATGTTGATGCATTTTCTCGCGCGCCTTGTCCGGCTCGCGATTGTGCGCGAGGTCGGAGGCCGCGGGATGAATACGGGTGTTAAGAAAATCGATCCAGATGCGCACTTTCGAGCGCTGGAGAAGATCGGCCGGCAGGAGACGGTTTTCGGGAAATTTCTCGTCGAGATATTCGTTGATGATCGCCGATTCGTAGATCACACCGCCGCCGTCGACCAGCACAGGGACTTTGCCGTAAGGGTTCCGTTGCACCAGGTCGCTCGGTTTATTTTTGAGATCGACTTCGATGAGCTCGTAGGGAATTTTCTTTTCGGCCAGGACAATCCTTGTCCTGTGTGCGTAGGGTCAGGTGTGGCACGAATAGAGTTTCACGTTGATACCCTCCTCTAGGTTCAATAGCAATAGGGTTCAAATCGTTCAAGTCGTTCAAATCGCCGGATGAATGCAACAACGCGCGTCCATTCTTCTAAAACGATTTGAACTGATTATGGAGTCCGGGAACGGAGCCGATCCTGCAGCGTGTCGCCGACGACATTGAGAGCGAGCACGGTGAGCATGAGCGCTAGACCGGGATAAGTCGTCAAATGGGGCGCTACCAGCAAGAATTGCCGGCCGTCGTTGAGCATCGATCCCCAAGACGGCGTCGGCGGTTCGACGCCCAGGCCGAGGAAGCTCAAGCTGCCTTCCGCGACGATCGCCGCTGCCAGGCCGAAGGTTGCTTGGATCATGAGCGGCGGCAACAGGTTGGGCAGCAAATGACGCCCGATGATTCGCCTCGGCCGGCAGCCGAGGGCGTGGGCCGCCTGCACGAAGTCCCGCGCGCGCAGCGAGAGAATCTCGCCGCGCACGAGGCGGGCGTAACCGGTCCAGCCAATCAGGCACAGGGCCAGGATCACATGATCGAGACCGGGACCGAGAACCGCGGTGAGCGCGATCGCGAGCAGTAAGCCGGGAAAGGCCATCAAAATATCGACCAGGCGCATGAGCAAGTGATCGAGCCAGCCGCCGAAGTAGCCCGACAACGACCCGATGATGAGGCCGATCGATAGCGAGAGGGCCACGGTGGCGATACCTACGAGGAGGGAAATCCGACCGCCGTGCAGCGTTCGGCTTAAAATGTCGCGGCCGAGTTTGTCGGTGCCGAGCGGATGATCATTGGAATAGCGCATCAAATCCTGTTCGAGATTTTGCCGCAGCGGGTCGTACGGCGCGAGCAGCGGCGCGAATAGCGAACCGGCAGTAAGCAAGATCAACGCCGCGATACCGGAGTAGAACCAGAGTTTAGTCGCCATAGCTGACTCTTGGATCGATCAGCTTGTAGAGCAGATCGGTGGCGAAATTGATCACGACATAGGAAATCGCGATCACCAGCACGCACCCTTGCACGAGCGGGTAATCGCGCGTTTGAATCGCCTGCACGGTCAAGCGCCCGATGCCGGGCCAGCTAAAAATCGTCTCTGTGATCAGCGAGCCGGCGAGTAGGCCGCCGAACTGCAGGCTCATGATCGTGACGACGGAAAGCGAAGCGTTGCGCAACACGTGCTTCAGCCAGATTTGCTTTTCCGGTAATCCTTTGGCGCGGGCGGTTTGAACGTAGTCCTGATCGATCACCTGCAGCAGGCTGGCGCGGAGAATGCGCACGAGGATCGCCGACATGCCAAGACCGAGCGTAATCGCCGGGAGCACCAGATGATCGAAGCCGCCGCGTCCCGAGACCGGAGTCCAACCGAGCTCGATCGAAAAGACGATCATCAAAAGCGGGCCGAGCCAAAAATTGGGCAGAGAGAGACCGAGCAGGGAAAACGTCAGGGCGGCGCGATCGATCCAACCGCCCCTGCGAATCGCTGCCAGGGTGGCGAGCGGAAACGAGATCACAAGCGCTGCGATCATGGCGCACAAGGCGAGTTGCAGCGTCGCCGGCAGGCGCGAGCGGATGATCTCGCCGACGCCGGCCGGTTCGTAAAGCGAGCGGCCGAGGTCACCGGAGGCGAGATTGACGAGAAACGCGCGGTATTGAGCCGCCAACGGACGGTCGAAGCCCAGGCTTCGCCGCAGCGCTTCCTTGTCGGCGGCGGAAGCGGTCTCGCCAAGCATGACTTCGACCGGGTCGCCGGGAATCAAGTGGATCAGCACGAACACCAGCGAAACCGCTCCGAGCAAGGTGGGCAGAAACAGCAGCAATCGCTGGAGCAAGAAACGCTTCACGTGGCGGTGGCTAACCGAGCCTGGCTTTTTTGAGCGAGATCAGATCGCCGTCCGGGTAGGGGACAAAACCGCGCAGCCCGGGTTTCTTTACAATCACATTCTTCCACCACCACAGCGGAATGTAAGGCAGGTCCTCCGCCAACAGCCGTTGCACCTCGCGATAAATCCTTTGCCGTTCAGTGCGATCGAGGGTCGCCCGGCCGCGCTCGAGCAGCCGATCGAGCTCGGGATTATTGTAGCGGCCGCGATTATCCCCATCGGGCGGCACGGCCGTCGAATGAAAGATTTGATAATAAACGTCGGGATCTTCGATACCAACCCACGCGAGCGAATAGAGATGAAAATTGCCCCGCTTAACGTCGCTGAAAAAGGTCCCCCATTCGTAGCTGCGCAGCTCGATCTCGATGCCGACCCGCATGAGCTGTTCCTTGAACGCTTCGGCGAGCCTGCGGCGCAGATCGATGTTGGTCGTCTTGAACGACAAGCGAAAGCGCGCCAGCGGCCCGTCGCCGTCGGGATCGGGATAGCCGGCTTCGTCGAGCAAGCGTTTAGCGCGCTCAGGATCGTAGGGCCAGCGGCGCGCGCCGTCATCGTAGGCCCAGTTGTGCGGCGAGAGCAGACCGCCGGCTTCAGTGGCGAGATCATTGAGCAAGTGGCGGATGATGGCGTCGCGATCGATCGCGCAGGCGATCGCCTGGCGAACCTTTTGCCGGCGCAAAATCGGGTGTGTCAGATTGACGCCGATATACTGAAAGGTCGTGCCTTGGTGCATCTCGATGTCGGCGCCGGTATTTTTCTCGAGCCAGGGAAGCATGTCCGGCTCGAGGTCGTTTTGCATGAAGTCGATGGCGCCTTGCTTGAATTCGAGCACGCGTACCATCGCGTCGGGGACATTCTTGAAAACCAGACCGGCCAATGGGGGACGGCCTTCCCAATAATTAAGATTGGCTCTAAGCGTGACTTTCTCGCCGGATTGCAATGCTTCGACTCGAAACGGTCCGGAGCCCGGCGGCGGCCGATGCTCGGAGTCGGCCCCCGCGCTCGACCCCGCCGGCACGATGCCTAGAGTAAACTGCTCGACGAACGGCGCGTGCGCGAAGTGCAAATGAAAGCGCAACTGATAGGCGCCGCTTTTTTCGACCGCGCGCAGCGGTTTTAGTGGACCGCGCTTGGGCGAGAGAGAGTCGGGGCTCAAGATCGATTCGTAGGTGAACTTCACGTCCGCCGCCGTCAGCGGCCGGCCGTCGTGAAATTTTACGTCTTTGCGCAGCTCGAAAAGATAGGTCCGATCGTCGAGCATGCGCCAGTGCTCGGCCAATTGCCGCCGCAGGACCGAGCGCTCATCGGAGTGCAAGAGCGAATCATAGATGAGATGACCGACGCGCACGGAATTGGCGTCGGTCGAGTAGCGCGGATCGAGCCGCAGCGGATAGCTTTCAATGCCGACCACCACGTAGCCTGGCGGCCGATCGCCGGCCGGAGACCGGCAGCCGTTGAAAATAAGCAGCAATCCGAAAATCACTGAGAGAAATGGGCAATGGTAGCGGCCAGGCAAGACAATACTCACGAGAGATTTTGACTGAAAATAGCCGGTTTACTAGGATCGGTCAAATTTTTCCGGCTCTCTTGAATTGCAGTGATTCAGAGACATCGAGTCTCACCGTGGATCCGCTGGGCGCCCTCTGCAGTCTGACTTGAAGGCGGTTCGGGTTAGCTTATAATGAGTTTGCCTTATGGACGCGATTTTACTTAAGTTGACGGCCCTTATCTATTTGTTTGCCGCCGGCAGCTTCTTCCATTATTTGTTTCGCGGCGAAACGGCGGCGCGTTTGCCGACGGTGCTGCTGCTTTTGGGATTCGTCATCCACTCGGTTGTGCTTGCCAGCCGATTTGTTCAAGAAGGATTCGCCGGCGTCGCGATGATGGGCCACGCTCTCCTGTTCAACGGATGGCTGATGGTCGGGATTTATCTGCTGATTCAGATCAAGTATCACTTGGCGATCCTCGGCGGCATCATTGCGCCGCTCGCTTTTCTCATGACGTTTGCGGCGTTCGCCGTCGGGAAGGGAGCCGCCGAAATACCGCCGGCGCTGCAAACTTACTGGCTGCCGGTGCATGTGACGCTGGCATTTCTCGGCAACGCGGTGTTCGCGCTCGCTTTTGGCGTGAGCCTGATTTATCTGTTGCAAGAACGACGCCTCAAACACAAGAAGATGACCGCGCTGATGAAACGCTTCCCGCCGTTGGAGTCCCTGGATCGTCTCAACTATATGCTCTTGGTCTGGGGTTTCCCCCTGATGACTCTGGGAATACTGACCGGAAGCCTGTGGGCCGGAATTCACTGGGGTAACTACTGGTCATGGGACCCGCGGCAGATTTCCTCGGCGATTGCCTGGCTGTTTTATGCTGCTCTGCTGCATGGGCGGATTACGGCGGGACTTAGAGGAAAGAAGGCCGCGCTTTTGACGATGTTCGGATTCTGTGTGGTGCTTGGATATTTTCTGTGGGGGGACGCGCTCTTCCCCAGCCGGCACGGAGGCCGGTTCGAATAACGCGTGCAGAAGGAAATCGTCATTGTCGGTCTGAACCACCGCAGCGCCCCCATTGAAGTGCGCGAGAGCGTCGCGTTCGAACACTCCTACGTCTGCGACGGGCTGGCGCGGCTGCGCGCCTATCCGACGATTCTTGAGGGCGTCATTTTATCGACCTGCAATCGCGTCGAAGTCGTTGCGGCCGCCTCGGATGGCCGATTGGCGTTCAGTCACATCAGCGAGTTTCTCGACGACCAGAAGGCGCAGCGCCACGCGGCGTCACTGGACGACCATATTTACGTTTATCAAGGCGCCGACGCGGTACGACATTTGTTTCGCGTCGCCGCGAGTCTCGATTCGATGGTCGTGGGCGAGCCGCAAATTCTCGGCCAGCTCAAACAATATTACGATGCCGCGCAGCAAGCCGGCACGGTCGGCGCGATCCTGCACCGGCTGTTTCATCGTTCTTTTTCGGTTGCGAAACGAGTGCGCAACGAAACCGCTATCGGCAGCGGCGCGGTTTCGGTGAGCTCGGTGGCGGTCGACCTGGCCAAGCGCATCTTCGACCAGTTCGACGACAAGACGGTGATGTTGATCGGCGCCGGCAAAATGGGCGATCTCATGGCCCGGCACCTGCAGAGCCATGGCGCGCGGAGTTTGATGGTGACGAACCGGACATTCGAGCGGGCGGTGGCGCTTGCTGAAAGGATTCAGGGGAGCCCGATCCGGTTCGAAGATTTTTCTCGCTATCTCAAGTTGGCCGATCTCGTGATCGGCTGTGCGGGCGCAGCGGACGTGTTGATCGATGCCACAACGGTGGAGCGGGTGCTGCGCGAGCGGAAGCAAAAGACGATGTTTTTTCTCGACATCGGCGACCGGCGCAACTTTGACGCCAAGATCAACGACCTCGACAACGTCTATCTTTATAATATCGACGATCTGAAGAGCGTCGCTGAGGACAATCGGCTGGAGCGCTCCAACGAGGCCGAGAAGGCCGAGGGAATTGTACTGGAAGAGGTGGCCAGTTTCGTGCGCTGGATGGACTCGTTGGAACAGGTGCCGACGATCACCGCTTTGCGCGATCGCTTCGAAGAAATTCGCCGGCGGGAAATCGAAAAATCGCTAGGCGGAGGTCTCAAAGATCTGTCCGCGCAGCAGCGCGCCGCGCTCGACGATTTGACCACGGCGATGATCAACAAGCTGCTGCACGGCCCGATCTCGCAGCTCAAGCGAAATGCGGAAGACGGCGACGACGCGACGCTTTACGTGGCGGCGTTGAAGCGGCTTTTCGATCTGGAGAGGAAATGAGCCGCATCCGAATCGGCACGCGCGGCAGCGCTCTCGCGCTGGCGCAGTCGAATTGGGTAAAGTCGCAGCTCGAGCAGCATTACCTGGAGACCGAGGTCGAGCTACGCATCATCAAGACCAGCGGCGATCGATTCGTCGACACGCCGATTCAGAATCTGGGCAATAAAGGCGCGTTTACCAAGGAAATCGAGGATGCTTTGCTGGGCGGCGAGATCGATCTCGCAGTCCATTCGATGAAAGATCTGCCGACCGAATTGCCGCGCGGGCTGGCGATCGCCGCGATGCCGAAAAGAGAAGATCCGCGCGATGTCTTGGTGACACGGGAAGGAAATGGCCTGGACGATTTGCCTCCCGGCGCGGCACTCGGGACGGGCAGCCTCCGCCGTAAAGCACAGCTGCTGCATCACCGGGCCGATTTAGCGGTCGTGCCGATCCGCGGCAACGTCGATACCCGGCTGCGGAAGTTGGACGAAGGCCTGTTCGACGGACTGGTCATGGCGGCGGCGGGCTTGAGGCGTATCGGCCGCGCCGATCGGATCAGCCAATTTCTCGGCGACGAAATCTGCGTGAGTGCGGTGGCCCAGGGAGCGTTGGGCCTCGAGTCACGTCAAGACGATGCGCTGCGCGAGCGGCTGGCGTTTCTTCACGACCCCGCGACCTCTGCGGAGATTGCTGCTGAAAGGGCGATGCTGGATCGCCTCGGCGGCGGCTGTCACGTGCCGATCGGCGCGCGCGCTACGATGACCGGGCGCGCGTTGAAAATCATCGGCGTCGTCGCCAGCGTCGACGGCAAGCAGCTATGTCGCGGTGAAGCAAACGGTGCGGCAGATCAGGCAACCGAACTCGGTGATCGCCTTGCCACGGAACTGTTGAGCCAGGGCGCGGACAAGCTACTCGCCGGCTTCGCAAGTTGACATAGCATGGACAGGCCCCATCCAGAGCAACCGTTGGCGGGAAAAAGGATTGTCGTGACCCGGGCGGGTGCTCAGGCGTACAGCCTGGTGGAACAACTTCAAGAAGCAGGGGGGGAAGTCTTTGAGTTTCCGACTATAGAGATTCAGCCTCCGGAGAGTTTCGCTGCCTTCGACGAGGCCGTTCAAAACATTGAGCGCTACGATTGGTTGATTTTCACGAGCGTGAACAGCGTCACGCCGTTTTTGGCGCGACTCCGCTTGGCCGGCAAATCAGCGGCCGCCGTCAGTTCTGTGCAAGTCGGGGCGATCGGTCCTGAGACGGCGAGGAGGCTTGCCTCCTCGGGAATCTCAGCGTCGTTTGTGCCGGCACGCTATCAAGCCGAGGGTCTTCTCGATGCAGTGAAACCCGAGACCATGAAAGGGAAGCGGGTGCTGATTCCACGGGCCGCCGAGGCAAGAGAAATTTTACCTGAGACCTTGCGTGCCTGGGGCGCTTGGGTCGACGTTGTCATCGCTTATCGGACCGGGTGCCCCAATGTCGATGTCGGACCGCTGGCCGAACTGTTGCGCCGGCGCGAGATCGATGTAATTACTTTCACTAGCTCCAGCACGGTGACAAATTTCGTCCGTCTCTTCGGCAATAAAAATTTGACGGAGATCGCCGGCGCAAGCGCGATTGCCTGCATCGGGCCGATTACGGCCGAGACCGTTGCGCAGCGCGGCGGTCATGCCGACATTGTGGCAGGGGAGTTTACGTCCGCGGGGCTCACTCGCGCGATTGTCGAGCACTTTCGATCGAAGCCGGTGTCGCCGAATCGTTCTGCCGGCGCGCGAGAGAATTAGGTCCGGAGCGCTATATGGATTTTCCGATCTATCGGCCGCGCCGACTGCGGCGCAACGAAAAACTGCGAAACTTGATTCGCGAGACGGCGCTCGAGCCCGGAAATTTCATTTATCCGCTCTTTGTCGCTCCGGGAAAAGATCAGGCTCAGCCGGTTTCTTCGATGCCGGGGATTTCTCAGCTGACCATAGACCGCGCCGTAGGTGAATGCCGGGAAGTCGCTGCGCTCGGAATTCCGGCGGTGATACTGTTCGGTATTCCCGAGCGCAAAGACTCGACGGGCACCGAGGCCTACGCGGATACAGGCGTCGTACAACAGGCCATCCGCGCTATCAAAGAGACGACTCCTGATTTGCTCGTGATCACGGATGTCTGCCTGTGCGAGTATACGGATCATGGCCACTGCGGGCTGATCGAAAACGGCGACGTGGACAACGATGCTACGCTCGAGCTGCTGGCTCGCGAAGCGCTGTCACATGCGCGCGCCGGCGCCGACATTGTGGCGCCTTCCGACATGATGGACGGACGCGTCGGGGCGATTCGAAGGATTCTCGATGACAATGGCTTTGCTCGGACGCCGATCATGGCCTACGCGGCCAAATACGCATCGGGTTTCTACGGTCCATTTCGCGAGGCGGCCGACTCGACGCCGCAATTCGGCGACCGGCGTTCCTATCAAATGGATCCGGCCAACGCCGCGGAAGCGCTGCGCGAAGTCGCGCTCGATATCCGCGAGGGCGCCGACATCGTCATGGTGAAACCCGCGCTTGCTTACCTCGACGTGATTTATCGAGTGAAGCAGAAATTCGGCTATCCGGTGGCGGCCTACAACGTCAGCGGCGAATATTCGATGATCAAAGCGGCGGGCCAGAACGGCTGGATCGACGAGCCGAGGATTATGATGGAAATTTTATTCGCGATCCGGCGCGCCGGTGCGGACATGATCCTGAGCTATTTCGCCAAGGACGCAGCGCGATTGCTTCATGGAGGTTTTTAGCTCCGTAATACCTGCCGATCCAACGTAGGGGCAGGTTTCAAACCTGCCCCTACGCTAAATCAGATTCCACAGGTCTTTGATTTTACGCTGAAGCGTGCGCTCGCACTCGGCTTCGCGTCCGTCGGTATGAACCTGGGTTTGAGACAGGCGAAAGATCAGCACTCGAGCGCCCTTGGCCAGCCGTATCAGGAAGGTGTTCGAATCCGCGTCGAACTCCACCGTAGCGGCCACCGCTGGATCAACCCGCTCCGTTATCTGATTTGCCCAAGACTGAAGTTCGGGGATCGCTGCTTCCCGGCGCCAGCCGCTCAACATGATCGCTGCGAACGCGCGTTATTTTTTCTTGTATAAATTGTCGATAAAGCCGCTCTGGTCCAACTCACGGATGAAGCTTGCGTCGACGAACTGTTCCGGTTTGGCGCTCTTGGCTCTGGGATCGCGCTCCGCCAGTTCGTCGAGAACGGTTTTGAGCCCTTCGAGGCTGGGGTATTGTTTTTTGGGATACATGGCCTCGGTAAGAACATTCTCACGGCTCTTTTCCAAGATTTCCCGGTCAAGGCCCCTGCCCATGTAGCGGTCCAAAGTCTTGATCGTCGCTTCTTTGTCCGTCCACATCTTGTGTACCGCTTCGACATGGGATTTCACGTAGCGCCGGACGATATCGGGTTGCTCCTTGATGAATTTTTTCGTGGTGACTGCTCCCGTGTGTTGAAACACCAAGCCCATTTTCGCGACATCGGCGACGACCGCGAGGCCGCGTTTTTCGGCCAGAAAGCTCGAGGGGGGGTTGATGACCGCGGCGGTGACCTTGCCCGTCAATATTGCATTCATACGATCCGGTCCGCTGCCCACCTGCACGATCGTCACATCCTTGCCGGGAGTGAGATTGATTCTGCGCAATGCGAAGCGCGCGATCGAATCGGTGGCCGAGCCGAAGCGGCTGATCGCTATCGTGCCGCCCTTGAGCTGCTCGGCCGTCTTTATGCCTGCCTTGCCCATAAGCACATAATTGAGCGAGGTGACGCCGGAAGCGATGTAAACCGCGTCCGACCCGGCTAAAACGCTGCTGACCATTCCGGGGCCGGCGACCTGGGTGATCGGCACATCACCGGAGACGAGTGCGAGAATCGCCGTGCTACCGCCGGTAAAAAAAATTGTTTGAACGTCCAGTCCGTTCTGAGCGAAGATGCCGCTGTCCTTGGCGATCCATGCCGGCAACTGGTCGGCGCTAAGGGCACTGTAACCGACATTCAAGCGGGTCAGCTGGGCGCCAGCCTGCGAATGAAATGAGAGCAGAATGAAAAGTAACGCAACGATGCCGTAACTGGTTTTCTTCATCTTTACCTCTTTCCTGAATACTTGTGGCGAAATACTACAGGAGGGAAGCGGCAGAAACAAGAAAGCCCCGGCCAAACGGCCGGGGCTTTCTTGCAAAGGGGAAGTCTCTTTTAAAATTACTCGGAATACGATTTGGCGCGGAACTGCTTGTGGCAGGCGCCGCACGCATCCCCGATCTCTTTGACCTTGACTCCGATATCGGCATCATTGCGGGCCTTGGCCGCTGCGGCAAGTTCGCCCGCCGCTTTGCCCAGAGCCTTGGCGTCCTTAACAAAATCGTCGTGATT
>Ga0075314_1000009_pt1 | contig 30816 bp, 28 predicted proteins | sample MayberryNE_Catta_6_FD_120055 | JGI IMG/M metagenome (GOLD analysis project Ga0075314, IMG submission 120055) | Natural and restored wetland microbial communities from the San Francisco Bay, California, USA, that impact long-term carbon... | ecosystem: Environmental > Terrestrial > Soil >... | reverse complement strand
TCATGGAGCCGCCGGATCTTTGGCAGCGCTACATCGATCGTAAGTTCAAACACCGGGCGCCGCGCGGGGTGACCAGCAGCAACGTTCGCGATCTGCGCATGGTCTATCCCGACGGGCGCGACTGGGCACGAACAACGACGCGCCATAACGATTCGGCGCGAGGCCACAACTTCGAAAGAAACCAAGAAATCTACCGCGCCCATGCCGAGCGCGGCTGGACGCCCGCGGTTCAGCTCGAGGCCATGGACATCGAGGGCATCGAGGTCGCGGTGCTCTATCCCACGCGCGGCCTGCGCGCGTTGGTCGTCGACGACATGGACAGTGAGTTCGCGGCCGCGCTCGCGCGCGCTTACAACGATTGGCTCTATGATTTTTGCAAGCAGGAACCCAGCCGGCTGTTTGGCGCGGGTATGATCTCGCCCTACGATATGAATGATGCGGTGAGCGAGGCGCGGCGCTGTGCTGAGCAGCTGGGGTTTCGCGCGGTCTTTTTACGCGCCAATCCGCTGGTCGACCATCGCTGGCACGATGATTACTACAAGCCGTTGTGGAGCGCTTTGGAGGACTTAAATCTCGCGCTGGGTTTTCACGAGTCGACAGGCACGGGAAAAAATCACATCGGCGCGCGCATGGAGCCCAACCTGATGCTTCGCCGCGTTTATGGTCAACCGCTGGAGCAAATGATGGCGTTGGGAAGCTTTTGCGGCGGTGGCGTACTGGCACACCACCCGCGACTGCGCGTCGCTTTTCTCGAAGCAAATTGCAGTTGGCTGCCCTGGCTGCTTTGGCGATTGGACGAAGGCTGGCAACTCGAAGGCGATGTCTGGGCGCCCGATTTAACCATGACGCCGAGTGAATATTTTAAACGCCAGTGCGTGGTCTCGGTAGAACCGGACGAAGCCACAGTCAAAAATGTGATCGACCACTTGGGCGGCGCCGGTATTGTTTTCTCCACCGACTATCCCCATGGCGATTCAAAATACCCCGAAGCGGTCAATCATTTTTTACGACTGCCGATAGGCGAGGACGATAAGCGGAAGATTCTCTGGGATAACTGCGCGGCTTATTACGCCATGTGAGCGCGTGATTGATAGAAAGTCCGGAGCCGCTTCAGCCGCAGCTGAAGCAGCTCCTTGTTGAATTAACGGCGCCACCAGGGATGACGAAAGTCGCGACCTCGCACGGCACCGTGCGGATCATTATAACTGCTATGACAGTGGCGCCGTTTATCGTCTGGATGGAGTTTGCGTTCATGCTTGTGGCAGTAATAGCCGGGGTCTCCGCGGCGCGCGACGGGACCGGAGTTGTGGCGCCACACAGCGTAATCTTGGCGGCTCCGCCCATCATGGGAAAAAACCACCCCGGGTAACAGTATCGTTCCGAGAACAATGGCCATGAATGTTTTTTTCATCACCGGGATCTCCTTTCCTGCCTTTTAGACTCGGTGCGGAAATTAATGTTAATGGAGGGAATGCTGCAGAGCAGCTGCGCGGAGTTAAGCCGCAGAGATCTAGCCCGGATTATTCAGGCACCGAGGAAAACACACGAAAGAGTGTGAGACGAGGAGTAAGCTTCGTAGAGAGCGGGCACGAGAGCGCAAAGCTAGACGGATTTATAGAGCGCTTGGCAGTCCTGTGCGTTTCCGCTCGATGGTCGCGACCGCGGTTAAGTTTCCAGGTCTCCTCGAGGCACAGGCCCGTTGCCCGCGACCGGAGAGGCTTGCTCCTCGCCCGCAAAGATTGCGAATAATCCGGCTAGGACACTGAGAGGGTCGAAAGACGAGAAAAGTCAGGCGCGCGGGCAGAGTTTAGTCGCGGCCACGACCGCGACGTTGTTCGTTGTATCTTTGTTTGAGTCGCTCGCGTCGGTCCTCCGGCAAGCGCTGCCAGCGCTGCCACTCTTCGCGCAGATGTTCTTTATCTTGCTTAGGCAGATTCTGCCACCGCCGGTAGTTCCGTAAAACTCGCTCTTTTTCGGTCGGCGTGAGATGTCGCCAGCCGTCGTCCGCGGCCACGGCGTTTTGCGCACCCAAAAGCAAAAACAAACCCAGGGCTATAAACAATATCTTTCGTGTCTTCATCACTATCCCGTCGAAAACAAAATCACGCAACTCCGCCTGGCAGTGCCGCGTGTTTCGAATCGCTATTCAGCGCTTCGGTCTGGTCATCCTGATTCTCCAGCTTGCCCAATGCCTCGAGCATGTCCATCGACTCGAAAAATTCCAGTTGTTTTTCATCAGCTAAAATCTCTTGAGGAATTCTTTCCGGTCGAGGCTCGACGAACAAGCGCAGATTGCCTTTTCCAAACACCAAACCGACGATGAGCACCGCCACAGCCGCCGTGCCGAAAGCCGGTACCATCCACGTCCTCATCGGTTTGAACAGCGAGCGCCACCAATATTTCCGCTCTTCCTGCTCGGCCAGCTTCGCCACGGTTTCGCGATAGTAGCTGTCCCAGAAAGTTTGCGGCATCTCCTTGGCGTCTGCCATTTGCGGCAATAGGCCGTGCAAGTCTTCGAGAAAACGTCTGCAGCAGTCGCAGGTGGCCAGATGTTCCTCGACCCTCCGTCTCTCGGCGTCGCTGTTCTCACCATAGTAGTGCAACACCAGGTCTTCTTCGTATTGCCTGCAAGCGGTTTCCAGAGGCGCGCTTTTTTTCATAAACCTTCTCCCTAGACAAATTCCACTAAACTCTGGCGCAGCGCGGCCACGGCGCGGTGGAGATAGACTCGTACCGTGCCTTCCGTCGTTTTCATAACTTTGGCAACGTCCGCAATCGATAATCCCTGATGATTCCGCAACAAGAATGCCGTGCGTTGTTTCTTTGGCATGGTTTCCAATGTCTTGTCCACTCTTCGTTTCGCCTCGCCGGCGATCGCTTGCTGATCCGGCGCATAGGTTGAGTCGGCGAGTTGGCGCTGCTCGGCCGGTTCATCGCTCGTATAGTCGAGAGACTCCCAAGCCACACGCCGGCGGCGGCGCGCATGATCGAGGCATAGATTGACCACGATCCGATAAAACCAAGTATAAAAACTTGACCGCCCGTCAAATTGCTTGAGGTTCGCGTAGGCGCGCAAGAAAGCGTCTTGCGACAGATCCTTTGCCGTCTCGGTATCGCGGGTGAAATTAAAAGCGATGTGATATGCCTTTTCCATATATCGACGCACGAGAATTTCGAAGCAATGCCTGTCGCCTTGCTGAGATAAAGCTACCAGTTCTTCGTCGCGCATTTGTTGCTGGTCAGCCATTTGTGTCTGATGCCGCAAGCTTTACCACGCCTTACACCTCAATTAGACGCCAAAAGGCGGCAAAGGTTAACAGCGGAAACAGGCGTGGGCAGCTTGGCTTAAGCCATTGAAATCTATTAGGGATTTCCTGAGGAATTAACCACCGGCCCAGGACCGGACCGGTGGTTCAAGAGCGAGCGCTATTGGCCAGTCGCCAGTGCGATCACATCTTCGATGATGTCGAGAATTCGGTTGGTTCGCCGATCGATCAAAATAACATCGCGTTCGAAGATCACTCGTTCCCAATAATCGGGTAATCCCGGCAATTGGCGATCGAGATCAACGGGCAGCGGATCGAGACGTTTCTGCAGGCCAGGCGGGAGTCGGCCGTTTTTCTCGAGATGTTTCTGCAATCCCGGCGGAAGGTTGCCGCCGCGCTTCGCTAAGCCGGGCGGCAGGCCCTTCCGCTTGCCTTTCTTGCCGCCGCGATAATAGTGCTCGATAATGCGCCGCTCCTCGGCAAGGAAGTACGCCGGTCGTGTGACGTCCGCCCGTGCCGAACTTTGATTAACGAGGCCTGCCACGGAGCAGAAAGACAACATCAAGAAGGCCCGCCTTTGCTTGTCCACTTTAAACTCTCCTATGGGATGGTCCAATGAAGCGACCTGATGTTTGAGTCCCGGAATTTTCATGAATTCTCTCCCTCTCGTTTCAACCGATGCCTAAAGCTCGCTCGGTTTGAATAATGATTTCAGTCGCCGTGGCGCGATCTTTGAAGAAGATCCCCTGCTTCGCCACGGTGCGGATGCGCGTCGTCCGAACGCTGACCATCTCGAGCTCGATCTCGATTTCACGATCGTTGGTTACGGCCCTGATCGCTTTACCTTGATCGATCTTAGAGGTTGCTTCGACTTTGATACCCATGCGATCGAGGGCGGTCCTGGTGGCAGTTTCGACCTGCGGCAGGGATGCCGTGAAAGTGCGGTAGGCTATCCCGTCGAGGGTATAAGCGACCGAGGTGCCGGTCGTAACACCGGCGCCGACGCCGAACAGCGTTAATCCCACCCCGGCGCAGCCGTACAAAAATATCAATGAGACGAAACTAGCGAAGACAGCCAGACGCGATTTTGTGCTTGCCATATGGCAGCTACCATAGGCAATTAACGAGCCAAAAGCGGCGGAATGTGAATTAACGGAAAATTTGGCGTCGCTTTGTGTCTGGGACCACAATTCAGCCCCGGCCGGCAGACAAGAATGTTGCCTAGCGGTAATTCTTACGGGGGCCAAGCCCGACGTTAATCGCGTTCAAGTAGTGCAAAACGTTCAAGTCGTCGGAACAAGCGAACCGGACGAAAACGATTTAGCTTGACGGTGCTAACGACCACCAATGCCGGTGATTTTGATGCTGCCGTGCTTCGATTTGTACTTGCGATTAAGGTTGATGATGATGCCGGTGAGTCCTTCGATAACATAGGCACAGCTTGCCGGTCCACCGTCGTACGCCATCGCGCCGATTCGCTCGATGATTTGCATCACCTTTTGCTTGGCTTCGGCGCTGTCGCCGCAGACCAAAACATCGCCAAGCGGGGCATCAACGTCGCCCAAATCGACTGCGGAAATGTTATGCAACGCGCCAATCACCGGAGCTTCGTCGCCGATGATCTGCTGGGCTTCCTGCAAAGCGGAGCCGGCCGGCGGGACAAACGGTTGTATTTTTTTAAGGGGCACGACGCTATCGATGACGATCTTGCCCGCCAACTGGCCCTTGAGATCCGACACCATCTGCGCATGTCCCTCGTAGGGCACCGCGATGACGACGAAATCGGCGCCCGTGACGGCTTCGCGATTAGTCGTTCCGACCAATTCGCCGGCGCGCAGTTTGGGCTTCAATATTTGAACGGCGTTTTTGGCCTTCTCGGCGTCGCGCGAGCCGATGATGATCTTGACTCCCGGAGCGCCCAGGCGCAGCGCCAAGGCACTGCCCAGGTTGCCGGTACCGCCGACGATAGCCACGCTGAATTGATCCATAAAGACTGCAAGCACTAGCGAAAGAGATCTTCTGCGTCCGGGCGCAGAAGCTCCTGCACTGAAGCTTCCTCCTTTTTTTCCGTTTCGTAGCCGCGCACGATGACGACCGGAATGCCGGCGCGCTTGCCCATGACCAGCTCCGCAGCGGCCGCGATTTCATCCGCCACCGCCGCGAACGCCGCCTTCAATTGATAGCCGTGGCGGTCGCGCGTTCCGCGCTCGTCCTTGATCGGTTTAAAGCCGGCAACGCCGACTGCCACGTCGACAGTCCCCAAGCGCCACGCCCGGCCGAAGCTATCGCTGACGATGACGCCGGGGCTCCTGCCCAACCGGCGTTGAATCTCAGCGCGAATCGCGCGCGCCGAGCGATCCGGGTCCTCGGGCAACAACGCCACTTGTTTCAGCCCGATGTTGGATTGGTCCACCCCCGCGTTGGCGCAGACAAAACCGTGATGGGTTTCGACGATCAATGCCCGGCCGCCGCTACGGATGACGCGGCGGCTTTCGCCCAGTATAACTTCAACCAGCTCAGGCTCTTTGTCTAACTGCCGGCCCAATTCGTGAGCGCGCGCTGATGGCTTCACCTCGCCGAGGCGGACGATGCGTCCTTCGGATTTCGAGATAATTTTTTGCGCCACCACCAGCACGTCGTCCTCGGTGAGATCGATCTGCTGGCGTACACAGGCGTCACAGATCAGCGACCCGATGGGATCGCCTGGGCGAATTTCTCCCAATCCCTCCAGGCCGATCAACTCGAGCCGCTTCATACGGACTGGGCACGCCGCTGGCCCGCAGCTTCTTCCCCGGCCATTAAGCGCCGCGCCACGGGCGTCGCTTCACCGTCCGCCAGATCATACGCAAGAAACCTTTCGAGATCCGCCGGCTCATCGATATCGAGGGCAATATTCTCATTGATAATAAACCGCGACGGCAGACCGCGCGCAGTCAGCTGGCTCAAGTGAAAGCTGAAGCTGTCGTAACCAAACCGCAGTTGGATGATATCCGGCGGCGCCAACAGCAGCGCATTGGTACCCAGACGGTCATGCGACGGCACGAGCCAAGCGAACGGCATCTCACTGCTCTCGGACGCTTTTATTAAGATTTCGTCGATGTCGCGCGCCCGTAGCAGCGGCAGGTCGCCGGGAATGATCAGCACGGCCTGACGACCGGCACTTTTTAATTGCGCGCGGGCAAAATCGACGGCGCTGGTCTCCCCGTTTTCCGCGTTTTCGCGAATCACTTCCGCGCCGGCAACCGACGCAATGTCTGACACTCGGTCGTCACCGGTGACCACGAAGCTCGCGGCCAGTCCGCGCGCCATCCGCACCTGCGCCAAAACGTCACGGAACATAACTTCGGCCAGAAGCTCGCGCGCGGCGCGGTTCAACAGCGGGCTGAGTCGTTGTTTGGCGTTACGGAAACCCTTCACCGGGATCAGTGCGACAACATCCATGCGCGGTCCAAAGGAAGGTTTGTAGACTATTTTTGGACCCAGGCCAAGACCTCGCGCGCGAGGCGTTGCTTTTCCGCGCGAGTCGGCATGCGAATGTTCGTGCAGACGACTTCAATGTGCAGACTTTCAATCCGTTGCGCCAAGCACGAGTCCTCTTCGGCAATCAAGAAGGCGTCAAGAAAATCATCATACCCTTCGGCGACACCCGACGCCGATGGCTCCCGTCCGCTGGCGAGCATGAGTTTATGCGCGGGTCCGGAGATCGCCCTTGTGCCAATCATCGGACTGACGGCGATGATCCGCGCGGCGGTTTCCTTGAGCGCGGCGCGGAGCCCCGGCACCGCCAGGATCGGCCCAAGGCTAGTGATCGGGTTGCTCGGGCAAACAATGATCCCTTCGGCATCTCGAATCGCCTCAAGCACGCCAGGCGCGGGCCGGCTTTGCGCGGCGCCTGCAAAGTCAACCGCCAAAACTTCCGGCGTCCAGCGCTCTTTGACGAAGAATTCCTGAAAAGACATCTCGCCTTCCCGCGTTGTTATTCGGGTTTCGATCCGGTCGTCGGACATCGGCAAAATCTTCGATGTAAGACCGAGAGCGCGTCGAACCTGATCGACAGTGTGCGAAAGTTTACGTCCTTGCCCCAGCAACTTCGTCCGGACGATATGCGTCGCCAGATCCTTGTCGCCGAGATTGAACCACGTCTGCTCGCCCAATCTTTCCAGCTGTTGCAAAACAACGAAACTCTCGCCGCTGATGCCCCAGCCTCGCTCTGCGTCTATCAAGCCAGCCAAAGTATACAGGATCGTGTCGATGTCCGGCGCAACGTACAGGCCGTGAAAAATAGCGTCATCGCCGGTGTTGCAGATGATGGTCAGTCCGGCGGGGTCGAGGATCGAAGCGAGACCCTCGATGAGTTTCGCGCCGCCGGTGCCGCCCGTGAGTGCAGCGATCATCAGGGGCCTGGGATTGACGAAGTGCCAGAATATGGAAGAGTTGGTAAGCGCCGCAGCGGGCCTTTGTCCTTTACCAATCCGTCGGGGCCGCACAGGCGCTCGATATAAGGAATCAGCGAGCGCGGAAGATATTTGTCGCCTTGCTGAACGTATTCCGGATAAATCGGCAAGCGCGCCCTCAGGTCGAATCCGGCTTGCGCGCTTTTTTCTTGCAGCAGCCGCAACGCCGGCCACGGCGCTTCGGGGTTAATGAAGTCCGGCGTTAGCGGCGACACCCCGCCCCAGTCATTGATCCCCGCTTCCAAATAAAGCTCGTAGCCGTCCGGTGTCAGATTAGGCGGCGTCTGGATATTCATTGTGCCGCCAAGAATCAGCCGCGCCAAAGCGATGGTTTTCCCCATGTCGTCTCGCGTAGCGTCGGGATAGGCGCGCATCGGGGTCGTCGGCTTGGCGCGAAAGTTTTGTATGATGACCTCTTGAATGTGGCCGTAGCGCCGGTGCAGCTCGCCGATGGCGAGCAGCGAGTCTATCCGCTCTTGCCAGTTCTCGCCGATGCCAATGAGAATGCCCGTGGTGAATGGGATGCGCAGCTTGCCCGCCGTCTCCAAGGTGCGCAAGCGCACAGCCGGCCTTTTGTCCGGCGCGTTATCATGAGCGCCGCCGGGAAGCAGCAAGCGTTCGCTGACGCTTTCGAGCATCAGACCCATGCTCACGTTCACTTCTTTGAGCCGGTGGAGGTCGGCTTTGCCCATCACGCCGGGGTTTGAATGCGGCAGCAGCTCGCTTTCATCCAACACGGCGCGGCAAGCCTGGTGTAAATAATCGAGCGTGCGCTGATGTCCACGCGCGGCCAAGAACTGTTTCATTTCCGGGTAAATCGCTTCGGGCTTGTCGCCCAAGCTAAACAAAACCTCCGTACAACCGACCCGTTCACCCTGGCGCACCACACGCAGGACTTCATCCAAGGTCATCGTCTTCGCGCCGGCATCTTCGGGTGCTTTGCGAAATGTGCAGTAACCGCAGAAATCGCGGCACAAATTGGTCAGCGGCACAAAAATCTTAGGTGAAAAAGTTACGACGCGGCCTTTGTGCCGATCACGCAGTTGCGCGGCCGTCCTCAAAAGACTTTGCAGCTCGTCGCCTTCGGCAGCGCCGAGCGCGAGCGCTTCCGCGCGACTGGGCTGTTTGCCATCTAAATACTCGCTTAACACCGCTCGTATCCCTGCTGCTTGAATATCGGATCGCCGCTTTTGTTTCAAATCGCCTCAAGGGCGCATTTTGGAGCGAGCCAGGTTGCCCTCACGACTTTCGCTGTGCTACCTGTTGAGCGTTGAAACGAAACCCGAATTGCGGAGGTAAACGCTTATGGACAACTTCGATCAAGTACTGGTCATTGACGCCGATGGCCACGTTTACGAAGGCAACGTCGATCTTGCGAGTCGGATGCCGGCCAAATGGCGCTCACAAGCGCCGGTTCGATTGAAGGACAACGAAGGTAATTCCCGGATCTTACTGGAGGGACGGCTCTGGTCGGCATCGCAAGGCCTCGGCCCCGGTGTTTCCGGCCCGATGACAGAAAAGGCACGCGGCTTTCGCGCTGGCATGGTCGATCCCGTCGCCAGACTCAGTGACATGGACGCAGAAGGGATTGATGTCGCGATCCTATTCGGAACGCAGATCGCGCTCACGGTCAATGGCTTGATGAATAAGGAACTCGCCGCCGTGCTCTGCCGGGCGGTGAATGACTGGCTGATCGAATATTGCTCCGCCGATACCACGCGCCTGCTCGCCGTAGGCTTGATTCCCTGTCAGGATCCGCCGGCGGCTGTGAAAGAGTTGGAGTATCTAAAAAAAGCCGGCGCGATCACGGCGATGCTGCCGACCAACGTTTACGGTTTGAATAACCTGGGCGACCGCATGTTCGACCCGATCTACGACTGCGCCCAATCATTGGAAATGCCGCTCAGCGTCCATCCGCAAACCGGCCATGACGGCGTGCTCGGCGTCTCCGGCGTCATGGGTGCCGGCAGCGAGCGGTTTCGCAAGTACGCCTACGTGCATATGACGGCGTTTCCTTTCGAACTGATGATTGCCATGATGCACATGATCGGCGAGGGCGTCTTCGACCGTTATCCGAAGTTGCGCGTCGGTTTCATGGAAGGCGGCGCCGGCTGGCTGCCTTTCTGGGCTGAGCGCTTCGATGAGCATATTGAAAAGCTGGCGCCGCAGATGCCCGATCTCAAACGCCGTGCGAGCGACATCATCCGAGGCGAGCAAGTAACACTCACGTGCGAGTCGGAGGAAACTGGCCTCGACCGCGTCTTTGCCGCGAACGGCGACAGTACCGTGATGTACGCTTCCGATTATTGTCATTGGGATTGTCATTTCCCTTATTCCGTAAAGGACGTCGTCGATGGAGCCGATTTGACGTTTGCACAGAAAGAAAGACTATTAAGTAAGAACGCCGTCGAATTCTTCAAACTTAAAAATCTGCCCCAGCCGAGCGCGCTCAAAATCGCGCGGCGCAGCTGGAATGGTCAAGAAGCCAAAGCGGCTAGCGCCTAGGAGGAAAACCATGGCCCTTGGAAGATTTTGGTCTGCCGTTCTGTTGGCCGCCGTGTTGTCTATTCCAACGGAAGCGGCCGCTGCGGAAAGTGTGCAGAAAATTCGCATCGGCTTCCCCTCGCTCGCTTTTTCTTACATGCCGTTTTATGTGGCCCAGGAAAAGGGGTTTCTGAAAAAGCACGGGCTGGAAGCGGAATACATCCAGATGCGCACGCCGATCCAGCCTCAGGCCGTGATCAACGGCAACATCAATTTTTTTCCTTCGGTATCCACCGGTATTTCCGCAGCGGTTGCCGGCCTGCCGCTGACCATCGTTCTCAACTTCTGCGACGGTTCGCCGTGGATGCTGGTGACCCAGAAGGAAATCAACAAGCCCCAGGATCTGATCGGCAAGACCCTGGCGGTCTCCGGCATTAGAACGGCGCCGTATTATTATCTGCAGGCCGCCCTGAAAAAGTGGGAAATTCTCGAAAAGGATGTGAGCATTATCAGCACCGGCGGGACTTCGGATAGTTTCCTCGCGCTTACGACCAACCAGGTGGCGGGCACGGTCTTGACGCCGCCCTTCGACGATAAGGCGGTTTCTCTCGGTTACAAAAAGTTCATGTTTCTCGGCGACCTCGTCCCAATCCCCTATGTCGGCGTCGTAACCTCGCAGAACCAGATCAAAAGCAACCGCGAGACGGTCCGCAAGGCTCTTGCCGCTTTGATGGACTCCGTCGCTTGGATTCGCGCTAACCGCGATGAAAGCGCTAAAATGATTGCGGTCAAGTTCAAGGTGAACCAGACCGAGGCAGAGCAAACTTACGCGACGTTAGTCAAGATCATGAACAAAGACGGCCGGCTTAACTCGAAAATCGCCCGCGGTTATATCGACTTCCTGCGCCAGGACCGACCGATTCCAGCGGATTTCGACCCCCAGAAGCTGCTCGATTTTTCGCTCTTGCCGGCCAATCGCTGAGGCACACGCAACCATGATTCAAACCAGGAGCGGTACGCGCGATTCAATAGCAATCACAATGGCCGTTGCTCTGCTTGTCGCCTTCGTGTCGCAAGTTGATGCCCAATCATGACGTAACATCAAAGTCATGCTCGAAAGTCGCCAGACCGGCACAAGCAGCCGTGAGGGAATCCAAGGTTCGGGAAGCGTTATTATTCGACGCGGCACGGTGCAACCGTCTGGCCGCGTCACAGGCTCGGATCGCCAAACCACCGTTCAACGCTCGAGCGGCATCTTCACGTTAGTGGCGGACGGCGGCGAATCGATTCTCATGGTGGCGACCCGGGTGCCGCGGGGAGCGAGGTAGTGTATTACTACGATCACGCGGTGGGTGTCGGCGCCGTTGAACGGCGCATTGTCTTTACCGACGTCGGCACTTCGCTTCGCGTCAGCGCCGCAACGCTGCGCGATGGAAAGATTCAGTTACGCGTGACGCCCAGGATCAGCTATTTCTCAGTGGACCGCCCCGGCGCCGTCGATTTCACCGCAGCCGCAACCGACTTGGTCGTGCCCAACGGCCAGCCGGTTTCTTTGGGCGGCTCGACGGCGAATCTGCACGAGATCACCCGGCAAATCCTCGGCCACCACGACCACGCAAGCAGCAACGAGACCGAACTGGTCGTGACCGCGACGATTGAGTAAAACCAGCTTCACTCGGCGGATCTCAAGAATGATCAGGCAAGCTTTTGCCGCCATGTGCGCGAGGCGTCGGGCAAAGTCTTGACAAAAACGTCTTAGCTTGATGACTTAGAATCAATCCGACTGGCGAGGAGGAATCTCTATGGGATTCAACGGGCATACGATCATTGACGGCGACGGCCACGTCATCGAGGAATGCAAGGAAATCATCAACCATATGCCCCAGGCTTATCGCGACAAGTACGACACCCATAGTTTCTTTAATCCGTTTCCGCCGCTCGATCATCTTCACTCTGCCAATTTGCACGATTTCCAACCCGGCGCGTTCAACAAAGTGGGGCCCGACGGTTGGGTCGATTTTTTGGAAGACGTCGGCATCGAAACCACTGTGCTGTACACCACGCTCGGACTTGCCTTCGGCAAGATCGTCAGCCTTGATTGGGCGATCGACGTGGCGCACGCCTACAACAATTGGCTCCATGACACCTACATGAAGCGCAGCCCGCGTTTTAAAGGCATGGGGCTGATTGCGCTCCAAGAGCCTCAAGCTGCTGTGGAAGAGCTGAGGCGAATCGTCAAGGAGCTAGGCATGTGCGGCGCCATGCTGCCGTCGACGGGAATCCAGGCCAATTTGGGCGATCAGCGTTACTGGCCGATCTATGAAGAAGCCAACCGGCTCGGCTGTGCCATCGGCGTTCATGGCGGGGCTCATGAGAATCTCGGCCTGGATGATCTGAGCCCGTACGCTCCTGTGCACTCCCTGGGTCATCCCTTCGGCCAGATGATTTCCTTCGGCGGCATGGTCTTCAACGGTGTTTTTGACAAGTTCCCGAACGTGAGGTTCGGCTTTATGGAAGGCGGCGTGGCGTGGATGCTCGTTTGCCTGGAACGTTTCGACCGCTCCTGGGAAACCCACATCCAGCACGATCCGCGCAAACGCTTTCTCCAGCTCCGGCCCAAAGAAAAGGTCAGCGAATATATCGCGCGCCATATCGACGCCGGACAGATCTTTGTTGGCTGTGAGGGCGAAGAACCCGATATCGCGCATGCGATCAAGAGAATCGGCAACAAGCCTTGGGTGTTTTCCAGCGACTATCCCCACGAAGTCAACAACGAATTCTGCAAACACGAGATCAACGAGTTTCTGGAAAATAACGAGATCAGCGCCGCCGACAAAGCGGCCTTTCTGCACGGCAATGCGCGCCGGTTTTACAATCTCGGAGCCGCCGGCCTGTGAGTCCCGAGCCACGCATCGGGCTGATCATCCCGTCGAGCAACAGCCTGACCGAACCGCAGTTCAACCGCTACGCTCCGCCGGGAGTGGGGATCCACGTCACCCGCCTGCGCATGACCGGCAAATGGCGCAAACCGTTGGCTGAGCTGAAAAGCTCCCTCGTCGAGGCGGCCGAAGCGCTGTCCGACGTCAAACCGGGGGTGATCGTTTTTCATTGCACGGCAAACTCGATGGAGAACGGCTTGGCGCATGAAGCTAACATCGTCGATATCGTCGAGAAAGCGAGCGGCTGCCCAACCTTCTCGACAGCTCAAGCGATCACCCGGGCATTCGATCATTGCGGCATCAAAAAATTGGTGCTCATCAGCCCCTATGTCAAAGCCACCAACGAGCGTGAGGTAAAATATCTAAGCGAAGCCGGCTACACGGTTTTGCAGGAGTTGGGGCTCGGCCTGGAAACCCATGCCTACGCCAAAGTGACGCCGGACGAATGGAAAAAGATCGTCAAGGAGAACAGCCGGGCCGATGCTGAAGGCTACTTTCTCAGCTGCACCAATACGCGCATGGTCGAGGCGATTGACGATCTGGAGTCGGATCTTGGCAAACCGGTGGTGAACAGCAATCAAGCGACCCTTTGGGCTTGTCTCACGAAGCTCGGCATCAAGCCCAACCGCGAAGGACTCGGCCGTCTGTTTCGCTGAAGTCAAATCAACCGGCTGGTTCTAGCCAGCTCGGTCAACTTTTCTCTCAAACCGGTATTTCTTTTTTCGACCCGCAGGTTTCGGATCGCCATCGCCAGCGCTTTTCGGCTGCCGACTAGGACGACCAGTTTTTTGCCACGCGTCACTGCCGTGTAAAGAATGCTGCGGTGCAGCATCAAATAATGAGAGGTGTGCAGCGGGATGACCACTGCCGGATATTCGCTGCCCTGACTCTTGTGCACCGACGTCGCGTAGGCGAGGCTGATCTCTTCGAGCTCATCGGACTCGTAGTCCACCAGCTTGTCGAGAAAATCGATTTTTGCGCTACCGCTTTCCCGATCGATGGCGACGATCCGGCCGAGATCGCCGTTAAAGACTCCCTTGTCGTAATTGTTGCGCAGCTGCATGACCTTGTCGCCGGCGCGCAGGATAAAGCCGCCGCGTTCGAGCGACTGCCCGAGTGGATTTAGCAGGTTTTGCAGCTCGCGGTTCAGATTGATGGTGCCGAGCATGCCGCGGTGCATCGGCGTCAGCACCTGGATCGTTTGAGCCACCTCCGTAGGCTCCAACTGCAAAGATCGCGGAATGCTCTCGCAGACCAGTTGCTTCACGCTGCTGAGAATCTCATCCTCGGTGTCACGCGCGATGAAGGCGAAGTCACGATGCTCCCCGGCTGCTCCGAAAAGTAACGTTTGGCCCTGAAGAATCCGGTGTGCGTTGCCGACGATCAAGCTCTCGCGGTCCTGCCGGAAGATACGCCGCAGAACGACTTTGGGGACGACGCCGGAATCGATCAGATCGCGCAACACGCTGCCCGGGCCGACCGACGGCAGCTGATCGACATCACCGATGAGAATCAAGTGGCTGTGCGGCTCGACCGCGCGCAGCAAATGATCCATCAGCGCCAGATCGACCATTGAGGTCTCATCGACGATGACATAATCGACCTGCAATGGATTGTCCTGGCTTCTGTTAAAACCGCCGTCTCGTGGGTTGTACTCGAGCAGGCGATGAATTGTCAGCGCATCTTCGCCGGCGCTCTCGGTCATGCGTTTGGCGGCGCGCCCGGTCGGCGCACCCAGGACGAAGCTGATCTTGGCCCGGCGCAGGATGGTTAGCAGAGCGGTCAACAAAGTCGTTTTGCCGGTCCCCGGGCCGCCGGTGATAACCAGAACTTTCTCCCGCAGAGCCTGTTCGGCTGCGCGCACTTGGTCTTCGTCCAAAATGACGGCCGCAGCCCCGAACAGTTCAGGACTGGTGAGATCGACGGCGCCGCGCGCGGCTGCGCGATTCCATAGACCGCTGACCTTCTCGTTCTGAATGCGAGACGGCGTCGACAACAGCCTGTGAAATGCGGACGCTACGCGTCTCTCGGCGTGGTAAAGCTCCGCCAGGTAAACCTGTGTGACGCCGGCATCACCCGCTTCTTGAAGCACTAAGCTCCCCTTTGCCGCGAGTTTGCCGACCGCAGCGTCAACCGGATCTTCTTCAACTCTTAATAACCCGGCAGCATTGCGTCTGAGCGAGGCGAGATCAGAGTAGCAATGGCCGCGCTCGGCTAATTCGCCGAGCACATGCAAGACCCCGGCTTGAACCCGCAACGGAAAATCGCCGCGAATGCCGATATGATCGGCGAGACGGTCGGCTAGCAGAAAACCAATCCCGTGCACTTGCCGGGCCAGAGCGTAGGGATTCTCGCGCACTTGGGCAATGGTATCGGCGCCAAAAACCCGGTAAATCCTGAGCGCGAGCGAGGCGCCGACGCCGTGGCCTTGCAGAAACACCATCACATCCTGCATGCCACGCTGGGCTTGCCATGCTTCCATGATGCGGCGCGCGCGCGTTTCGCCGATACCTTCGACGTCCAGAATTCTTAACGGTTGATCGGACAAAACCCGTAGCGTGTCGAGTCCGAAAGCTGCCACGAGCCGCTTCGCGTAGCTCGGCCCAATCCCTTTGATCATGCCGGAGCCGAGATATTTCTCGATGCCTTCGAGGGTCGCCGGATCGACCTTCTCCCAGTGATCGACCTGAAATTGCAAGCCGTAGCGCGCATGGCGTTTCCATACACCGGACACTTTGATCTCTTCGCCTTCGGCGACCGGAAAAATCGTCCCGACGACCGTGACCCCGGGGCCGCCTTCTTCATCGAGACGCGCCACGGTGTAATGGGTGTCCGGATGCTGGTAGGTAATCCGGCTGACGGTGCCTTGAATAGAGGCTGTTTCGTTGTGTTTTTCGCCCACCGGCAGCTCCCGTGCAGCATCCTACTTGAAACTCCGTACAGGGTAAACGACAGCGCTTGCGTTTTGCAGGACCGGCGATAGAATTCATCTTCAGGCTGTCGATGTCCAGCTCCACTCCCAATTATTGGCTGTTCCTGTCTGACTCTTTTGGTTAAAGCGCACAACAATCCCGCGGTTTCGGCGTTCCTCGGATCGAATCCCAGGAGAGGGAAACGATGAATATAGGCGACTTTTGGCTCGAGGCGCTGCTTATTTTTCTGTTGATTCTCGCCAACGGATTTTTTGCGGCGTCCGAGATCGCAGTGATCGCCATGCGCAAGAGCCGCATCGACGCGCTGGTGGAAAAGGGTGTGAAACGCGCCGCCGTCATCGCACGGCTCAAGAACGATCCGGACCGTTTTCTTGCAACGGTGCAAATCGGCGTTACAGTGGTCGGCTCGCTGGCTTCCGCTATTGGCGGCGCGGCCGCGATCGGCTACTTGAAACCGCAAATCGTCTCCCTGCCGTTCAGCTTTGCGGAGCGATGGGCTGAAGCGATTGCCTTGCTAATCGTCGTCCTGCCGATTTCCTATCTCTCCCTCGTCCTCGGCGAGCTCGTGCCAAAATCCCTTGCCTTGAGACACTCCGAGCGGATCGCGTGCTTTGTCGCCCGCCCCATCGAGTTGCTTGCGCGCGCCAGCGCCGTAATCGTGAAAGCTCTGACGGCGTCGAGCAACGCCGTGCTCCGGCTGCTCGGCGGTAAGGATGTCGAAGGCGCCAGTTTTATTTCAGTCGATGAAGTGAAGTCGTTGATCCGCGAAGGAGCCGCCAAGGGAATCTTCAACGAAACCGAGCAAGAGCTGATCCACAGCGTTTTCGAATTTGCCGACACACCGGTCAAAGCGGTGATGATTCCGCGCACCGAAATTCACGCGATCGCCGCCGACACTTCACTTGCCGAGGCGGCCAAAAGTTTCGTCGACAGCGGGTTTTCGCGGATTCCCGTCTACGAAGGCGAGCTCGACAAGATTACCGGCATTCTTTACAACAAGGACGTCTTTAAAGCGCTGCAGGAAAACAGCGACTTCCGTATTCGCGAGCACCTTCACCCGGCGTTTTTCGTGCCCAGCACGCTGCCGATCAGCGAGCTTTTAAAACAACTTCAGCGCCGGCACTTGGCCATGGCCTTGGTGGTCAACGAATTCGGCGAAATCGAAGGGCTAGCCACCCTTGAGGACCTAGTCGAGGAAATCGTCGGCGAGATCCGCGACGAGTACGACCGCGAAGAACGCGGGCCAGTGGAACGATTGCCCGACGGCTCGATGGTGATCAAGGGCTCGGCATTGCTCAAAGACTTAAAGACCGAGTTCGATCTGCCCTTTGACGAGTCGTCGGAGTATCACACGCTTGCCGGGTTCATGCTCGCCAAGCTCAAACGCATACCGCGCGGCGGCGAATGGGCCGAGGAAAACGGTTACAAGCTTACGATTGTCGACATGGAAGGACGGCGCATCCTCAAGATCAAACTGGAACAAACCGCGCCAGCGTGAACCGAACGGCACCCGGGCGCGCGAAAATCAGTACGAACGGATTTCGACTTCGTTACCGTCGGGATCGAGGAAATAGACCGAAGTCGCGCGTCCGCGCGCGCCCCAACGCGACACCGGCCCTTCGCGCACCCGGATCTCGTTGGCTGCCAAGTAACCAACAATGCCGGAAAAATCTTCGGCGCCGACCACCAGGCAGAAATGGTTGAGGTTACCTTCGTTCTTCGTGCCGCCGGCGTGAACGGCGGGTGAAGGAAGCGGGAACAAGTCGATAATGGTCGCCTCATTGATGCGGACCGACGGAAACCCGACTTTGCCGGCTCTAAAATCCTCGACACGCTCGCCCTGCAAACCCAAAACTTCTATGTAGAACCTGAGCGAACGCTCGATGTCACTGACATTGAGCACGATATGGTCCAGCTCGATAATTTTCGGCCGTGCCATTATCAACTCCTTTCGTTCAGCCGCGCTGCGACGGCGGCTCAGCGGCGATTTTCGACATGGCCGCGATTAACGCTGCTATTTCCTTTGGCGTGCCGACCGTGACGCGCAAACAATCTTGCAAGCCGGGCACGTCGAAATAACGCACCAGAATCTTGTGACGCTTGAGCTCCTCGTAGACCGGTTTGAGATTCTGCCCAGGCTTACGCGCCAAGACAAAATTAGCATGCGAGGGATACACCTGATAGCCCATTCGTTTGAGCGCGTACGTAAGTCTTTGCCGGCTGCGCTGAATGCGCCGTGCGTTGCGGGTCATCCACGGCAGATCCTGCAAAGCCGCGCCCGCCGCCACCAGACTCAAGCGGTTTAAATTATAGGAATCCTTGACCTTCATCATGCCAGCGATGATTTCATCCGAGGCGAAAGCGAGACCGATACGCATACCCGCCAACGAAAAAGATTTGGAGAAGCTCCGCAACACTATTAAATTAGGCAGACGGCGGATCAAGGGAAGCGCAGATGAACCCTCGCTTGCGGCAAAATCGACGTAAGCCTCGTCGACGACCAAAACCCCGGAAACTGAGCGGGCTAGTTTTTCGATTTCCGGCAAAGGCACCATTGTGCCGGAAGGTGCATTCGGATTGCACAGAAAGGTGAGGATGGCGTTTTGCGCGCTGAGGGATGCGGGCAAGGAAAAATCCGCCGGGTAGTCGACTGCCAAGCGAACACCGTCTTGGATCTCAACCAGCGTGTCGTAAAGTGAGTAGGTAGGAACCGGAAACGCCACCCCGTCGCCCGGACCCACGAAGCAGCGTAACGCGATCGCCAAAAGCTCGTCCGAGCCGTTTCCGGCGATGATGTTTGCTGGCATCACCCCGTACACAGCCGCCGCTGCTGATCGCAAGCTGTCGCTCAGCGGTTCCGGGTACAGCCGTAGCGAACTGCGCAGGGCGCTCCGCAGCGCCGCGAAAACCTTGGGCGACGGCGGGTAGGGGTTTTCATTGGTATTCAGCTTGATGATTTCAGAGTCTTGCGGCTGTTCGCCGGGAGCATACCCAGCCAATCCGGCAATATTCGAGCGAAAACGCATCGGCATAGCGGCGGATTCTATCGGCCGGCATCGAGCATTTCAAACCCGACCCGCCGCTCCTAAACCATCAGGAGAGAGACAAATTGTCCAGCGATTGCCGTTCGCGTCCAAAATTATACTAATTTGGCCGATTTTCCGTTATATGTATCCTGGATCTGCTCCTTAAGTACTCAATCTGTTTTAAGTACTTAATCCGCTAATGGCCCGTTCGATTGGCACGGTGGCATGTTTTTGGCTTGTCCCTCAACCTCGGTCCAATGAGGAGCACAGCCAACACCCGATCTCTCCGCGAAAATGGATTTTCCAAAACACTCCAGATCCAGCCCCGCCCTCCTGCTGATCAAGGAGATCGATCTTTTACAGGCACAAATCCGCTCGATGGAGATCTGTCTCAAGCAAGCACAACCGGCGGGCGAAGACGGAATTAGTCGCATGGAACCACAGTATAACCGCGAATTGGCAGGCCTCCGCGCGGCCTTCACCAGCGTAGAGCAACTCCTTGCCGCCCATCCTCAGTCGCTTGAACGCTCGCGCTTTCTGGAACCGCAATCTCTCATCCAAGAGGGAAAATTCGAGCCTCACCCAACTGAACAGATTGCATTAAACCCCCGGCCGAACGAGGGGATTACAACCGAGGAGTTCACAATGGACATGGAGGATCGTAACAAGCAGCTCGTCGGAGACCGAACCGCGCCCCAAGAATCCGGCACGGCGCCGTCCACCGTCGAGCAATCGCTTCGGAACGAGATCGACCGCCTGCTTCACGAAGCGCAAGAAAAAAACCGGATCTTGCAGGACCGTAATGACGAGTTGGTTCAGGTCAAGGCCGAAATGGATAGATTGCAGGAGCGGCTCAATCAAGTGGAGTCGTCAACCAGCCGGGCACAAAGCGCGATCGCCGGCGACGTTGAGCGGATGCAGACGGAGTTTCAGGCCCAGCTTGCTTTGTTGCAAGCCGAACTCAGCCAGAAGGAATGGGCGCTGGAGGACAAGCAGGCAGCGGCACGTGGGCTCGAGCAAAAGTACCGCGAAGAGATCGAGTCATTGCGCCGCCAGTTGGCACAGCGTGAAATCAATCAGGTGCGCGACGAGTTCGTATCAGACGCGACGCGCGGAAACCGTGCTCAACAAGAACAATTTGCACCGCCGCAGAACGGAGATCTGAGTGCAGGAACAGTAAATCTGCGCAAAAGACAACGGCGCTGGCGTAGCGGGGTTGGCTGGAAAAGGCGTTGGCGCGAGTAAGACAATTTCACATGGCGTCGCCGCTGGACGGTGATGGATTTAGCTAACGGAACAAATTAGGCGTGCGGTCTCATTCAAACGAAGGTTGCACTGCCAAAGGACGATTATGCTGCAGACAGAACGCGTACCGACAGGAATCGTAGGGCTCGATCACCTAATCGAAGGAGGACTGCCGAAAGGTCGTTCGATTCTCATCACCGGAGAGCCGGGAACGGGAAAAACGATATTCGCGCTGCAGTTTCTTGTCGACGGGCTGAGACGCGGTGAAAAGGGCATCTATGTGAGCGCCGATGAAAGCCCGATGGACGTGCTCGAACAAGGCGCCTCTTTGGGATGGGATCTTGAGCGGCACGTCGAGTCCAAAGAACTCGCGATTTTGAACGCTGGAACTTATCTTAGTTCGCTTCCCGGCGCCGGAAAGGAACGGCACGTCGATGTGCAGAAAGCAGTCAGCGACCTGGCATCCTTCGTCAACCAAGTGGGCGCAAAGAGAATGGTCCTGGATCCGGCGGGTCCTTTCGTTTTATTGCGCGATAGCGCTGCGAGGATTCAAGATCAGACACGCTTACTGGTCAAACTTCTGCGCACCTCGATGCAAACAACCAATGTCCTGACTTCCTACGCCGTTCCGCGCACTGGGGAGCGCAGTATGCACGGTATCGAAGAGTATCTCGTCGCCGGCGCCATCGTGCTTGAAATGATTTGGAAGGGCGATGGTCTCATACGCACGCTGATCGTCGAAAAGATGCGTTGTACCGCCGTGAAACCCACTCAGCTCGAATTTGATATCGCCAAAGGTGTAGGTATTACGATTCAGCCGCCCGCGTCAGCACTCTAACCGGTAAGCGCCTCGATTTTGGAACAGTTCTCAGGCCGGCGGATATCGAAGGTGAAAACGGAAATTTCCTCGGCTTCCAATCGAAGGAACTCCTCGACAGGAGCCAATTTCGTTACTTCCCGCATGTTTCAGTTTCACAGGAATCTCCCCGTCATCTCTCGCACCGCCTGGACGCCTGCCCGCCGGCCTCATGCTGAGATCGTCAAAAGGCCGCCATACAGGATTTTCCATTGTCCGCCAGGCGAGAGATTCCGACCCAACGAGAACATTCAAGCTTAGGCGGCGCTGCAAGCGCACGCGCCCTAGGAAAACCATTTTGCCCCGGGTTTGCATCCGTCCGTCCCAGAGCCCGTTCCTGCCAAATACCTTCTCCTAGCGCCGGCGTCCAGATACCTTGGTCTCGCCTCGTCTACCTGCAGTTGTTTTGAGCATTTCTTGACAGGGCGCCAAACGATGCTTAATTTTTCATCATACTACGAGGTGGATAATCAATGCGCCTAGATAAACTTACGATCAAATCACAAGAGGCACTGCAGCAAGCTCAAGGGCTCGCTGAGAAACGTAATCACCAGGCGATCGATGTCGAGCATCTTTTGTTCGCTTTGATGGGGCAAAAGGAAGGCGTTGTATTGGCGCTCTTGCAAAAGCTGGGGGTGCCGCTGAGCATGGTGGTCGAGCGCCTGGAAAGAGCCTTGGATCGTATGCCTCAAATCACCGGCGCCGCTGGCCAGACTTACATTACGCCGCGTTTAAAAAAAGTTATGGAGAGCGCCGAATCCGAAGCCGAAGCGCTCAAAGACGAGTATGTTTCCACCGAGCACCTGCTGCTCGCAATGGTTCAGGACAGCGGTGAGGCGGGCAAAGTTCTCAAAGAACAGGGCGCTTCCCGGGATAAAATTTTAAACGCACTCGTCGGCATTCGCGGCGCGCAAAGAATTACCGATCCCAATCCCGAAGAAAAATATCAGGCCTTGGAAAAATACGGACGAAATTTGACCGATCTCGCGCGCAAGGGGAAACTCGATCCGGTGATCGGCCGTGACGATGAGATTCGTCGCGTCATTCAGGTGCTGTCGCGCCGGACCAAAAACAATCCGGTGCTGATCGGCGAACCGGGCGTGGGCAAAACCGCGATCGTTGAGGGCCTGGCGCTGCGCATCGTCAACGGCGACGTACCTGAGGGATTGAAGGAAAAGCGGCTTCTCGCACTCGATCTCGGCGCGATGGTTGCGGGAGCCAAATACCGCGGCGAGTTTGAAGATCGGCTCAAGGCCGTGCTCAAAGAAGTCACCGAAGCAAGTGGCCAAATCATCCTGTTCATCGACGAGCTCCATACGATAGTGGGCGCCGGCGCAGCCGAAGGCGCCATGGACGCGTCAAACATGCTCAAACCGGCGCTGGCGCGCGGCGAGTTGCGCTGCGTTGGCGCGACAACGTTGGATGAATATCGCAAGCGCGTTGAGAAAGACCCCGCACTGGAACGCCGTTTCCAGCCGGTCTTCGTCGGCGAACCATCCGTCGAAGACACCATCGCGATCCTGCGAGGCCTGAAAGAACGTTACGAAGTTCACCACGGCGTGCGCATTACCGACGGCGCGATCATCGGCGCCGCCACGCTGTCGCATCGCTATATCAGTGACCGCTTTCTGCCGGACAAGGCGATCGATTTGATCGACGAGGCGGCGTCGCGGCTGCGCATCGAGATTGACAGCATGCCGATCGAGATCGACGAAGTCGAGCGCAAGATCCTTCAGCTCGAGATCGAAAGACAAGCGCTCAGGCGCGAGGAAGACAAAGCTTCCAAGGAGCGACTGGCGCAACTCGAGCGCGAGATTGAAAACTTGCGCGAAACCTCCAACGGTCTGAAAGCCCACTGGCAAAATGAAAAGGAGTCGATCCAGCGAATTCGCTCGCTCAAGGAAAAAATCGAGGCGACTAAAGTCGACGAACAAAAAGCCCAGCGCGAGGGCGATTTAAATCGGGCCGCGGAACTGCGCTACGGAACGCTGACGCAGTTGCAGAAAGACTTGGAAGAAGCGAATCAAAAGCTTACCGAGCTGCAAAAGAACCAAAAAATGCTTAAAGAAGAAGTCGACGCCGAAGATGTGGCCGAAGTGGTCGCCAAGTGGACCGGCATCCCGGTTTCGAAAATGCTTGAGGGCGAAATTCAAAAATTGCTCAAGATGGAGGATCGCCTGAAGCTCCGCGTGATCGGCCAGGAGAACGCCATCCATGCAGTGTCAAACGCCGTGCGCCGTGCACGCGCCGGACTGCAAGATGAGAACCGGCCGATCGGCTCATTTATCTTTCTCGGCCCCACGGGTGTAGGAAAAACCGAGCTCTGCCGGGCGCTCGCGGAATTTCTCTTCGACGACGAGCAGGCAATGGTCCGCCTTGACATGTCGGAGTTCATGGAGAAGCACTCGGTGGCGCGGCTGATCGGCGCCCCTCCTGGTTACGTCGGCTATGAAGAGGGCGGCTACTTGACCGAAGCTGTACGCCGCCGTCCCTATTCGGTCGTGCTGTTCGACGAGATCGAAAAGGCGCATCCCGACGTTTTCAATGCTCTGCTGCAAATTCTCGAAGACGGTCGGATGACCGACGGCCAAGGCCGCACCGTTGATTTTAAAAACACGGTCATCATTATGACGTCGAATCTCGGCAGCCAATACATTCAAGAGCTTGGCGCCAACAACCGTAAAGAAATGGAGCGCCTGGTGGGTGCCGCTTTGCGCGAGGCGTTCAAGCCGGAATTTCTTAACCGGGTCGACGAGGCGATCATTTTCAACAGTCTCGGCCGGGATGAGATCAAATCAATCGTTGAAATCCAGCTCAAGCGCCTGCGGCAAAATCTCGCGCATCGTAAGATCTCGCTCGAGCTCAGTGAGCGAGCCCAGGCGCTCATCGCAGAAAAAGGCTACGATCCAGCCTACGGAGCACGCCCGCTCAAACGCACGATCCAGCGAATGATTCAGGATCCGCTGGCGGTAAAGATCCTCGACGGTGAATTCAAAGAAGGCGATCTCGTCAAGATCGATGCGGTCGGCGACGAACTGGTTTTCAATCATGGGACTGCCGCCTCGCTCGACGACAGTTACGCGCAACAGACGATTCATTGACGTCGTCGTCCTGTTACGGTGTGCGGACCTGTATTTGCACGGGAACCCGTGACTTTTGAGCGAGGCGTGAGTCGCAACGAACATGTGAGTCTTCAGCAGTCTCGCTAGCCTAGATTGTCGCGATTTATTCATTTCTGCAGCATGATGACAGGGAGCAGCGATGGGCTTGCTCCCTTTTTTTTATCTGATGGCCGAAACGAACATTACCGACGAACAAAGGTCCCATACGCGCCTGGTGCTTTACCAGGTCTCTCTCGGACTCGCGCTCGTCGCCATCAATCATCGGGCGATCCAGATCGCTTTGCCGACCCTCACGCATGTTTTTCATGCGGACCTATCCTTCATCCAGTGGGTTCTCCTGGTTTACGATCTGGCGGTTATTGGGCTGGTGCTGACACTCGGCCGGCTGGGCGATCTGTTCGGCCGTAAATGGATTTATATCTTCGGCTTTTTGTTATTTGTCGTCAGCTCTGCGCTCTGTGGTTTGGCGCAAAGCTCGGGACAACTCATAGCCTTTCGCGTGCTCCAGGGCATCGGCGGCGCGCTCATTCTGGCTAACGGACGAGCGTTGGTTACGATTAACGCGCTTCCATCGGAACGCGGTAAGGCGCTTGGCATCACTTCGACGGCATACCACGTCGGCTATATGATCGGACCTACCCTCGGCGGTTTCATCATCGACACCAGCGGTTGGCGTTGGATTTTTTTCATGACCATTCCAGTCGGCCTGGCCTGCGCCTATTTTGCCTGGCGCGTGTTGCATGAAAGAGAAAGAGGCGCGGGTCGTGTCAAGATTGATATCGCCGGCGCCGGCTATTTGTTGCTCACCAACATCTGCTTCGTCTATGCGCTCAATCAACTGCCGCATCTCGGTATCGGCCATCCAGTCGTCTGGTCCTTTTTCCTTCTATCGCTGGCGACTCTGGCGCTGTTCATCCGCGCCGAGCAAAAGGCGGAAAATCCGATCTTGCATCTTTCGCTCTTTCGTAACCGTCTTTTTAGCGCCTCCAATCTTAGTTTGTTCTTCGTCACGGCGACTCAATCCGCCATTGGCGTGCTGCTGCCCTTCTATTTGCAAAATTTACGGGGATTCACAGCCACACAAATAGGCTGGATCATCATTGCCAGTTCCGTCGTCATCATTTTAATTGCACCGCTCGCCGGTTGGCTTTCCGATCGCTTCGGATCGCGTCTGCTTTGCAGCAGCGGCGCAGCAATCATCGTCGTGGGGCAGTCCATGATCGCTTCGTTTACGCTCCAATCGTCGATTTTCCAGTTGGTCTTGCCTCAAGTGCTGATTGGGCTCGGCTGGGCGTTGTTCAATTCACCCAACCAGAGCGCAATTATGAGCGCGGTGTCGCGCGATCAAGTGGGCGCCGCTTCGGGCATGACTGTGACCACGGCAAGGATCGGCGGCGCGATCGGTATCGCGTTATCGGGGGCGATCATGACCTATGCCTTGGTTGCCGGCGGCCTGACCGCGCAGCAGATCGAAACGCCTGGAAGTTGGTCCGCCGCCCCGCAGCAATTTCTCGATGCCTTTGGTTTCACTGTCCATTTCATCAATGCTTTCGCTCTTCTCGCTATTTTATTCTCGGTGCTGCGTGGCGGGCGGCAAGATTGATTCGACGTTCGATTTTCCGTTGAAGACCAAATCAGAGCGCGCTAGGATGTCGCGTCGCAACGGGTGACTCACCAGGCTTATCGGACTGGCAAGGGCCGACACTAAAAACGTGAACTGGTATCTCCACATCGACATGGACGCTTTTTATGCCTCAGTCGAACAGGTTCTCGATCCCAGCTTGCGCGGCAAACCGGTGATTATCGGCGGTCGCAACCGCCGCGGCGTCGTCATGTCGGCTTCTTACGAAGCGCGCAAATTCGGCGTCCATTCGGCGATGCCGGGTTTTCGAGCTCAAGAGCTATGCCCCCAAGGCATCTTTTTGCCGAACCGCCGGCGTGTCTATTCGGAGTTTTCCGAAAAAGTTTTTGCGGTCTTGGAGCACTATTCTCCCAATGTGCGCGCGCTTTCGATCGACGAAGGACTCGTTGATCTCACCGGCACTGACCGGCTCTTTGGCCCGCCGCTGAAGACTGCCGATACAATCATTCGCCGCATCGAAAACGACTTGGGTTTGCCGTCCTCCGGCGGGCTCTCGACCAGCAGAGTGACGGCAAAAATCGCTGCAACCTTGGCCAAGCCGCGCGGCCTAGTCTATGTGCCGGCTGGTTTCGAAATAGATTTTCTGGCGCCACTCGCCGTCGAAATGATCCCGGGCGTCGGTCCCAAGACCCACAAGTCATTCGACCAAAAGGGCATTAAGACCATCGGCGATTTATTAAGTCGCAAGGACCTGGCCGTGCGACATTTGGATCTCGCCGAGCTCTCGGAGCAGCGCCATCACCACCACGATCACTCCGTAGGAAACGAAACCACTCTCGAACGTCCGGTCAAGGATATTGCGGCCATGGAGCGCATCCTCTGGGAGCTGATCGAGGAGGTCGGCGGCCGTTTGCGCCGGGAGGAATTATACGCGCGCTGCTTGACGGTGAAAATCCGCTACACCAATTTTTACACGATCACCCGCTCGCGCACGCTGCCGTCGCCGACTTGTTTCGATAAAGAGATTTTCGCAACTGTTAGAGACCTGCTCAGACGAAATGTGGCCGAAGGCCGGTCGGTGCGTCTGCTGGGCGTAAGCGCGAGCGCACTGCAGAGCACCGGCTGGCAAGAACCGCTTTTGGATCGCGACCGGCGCAAGTCCTTAGAGCGGCTCTACAAAGGCATTGACGAGCTGCGCCGCAAGTATGGCGAAGCGACGATCGGCGCGGCCTCACCTCGCCACAAACCCGATTGATTTTCCGCTCAAAGCCTCTTACTGTTTTGTCGTCCATCGACATCCATGACAAAGACAAAGCATCCCTTTCTCGCCGCCTGCCGCCGCGAGCAGACTGTGTACACGCCAGTCTGGCTGATGCGCCAAGCCGGGCGCTACATGGAAGAGTATCGCAACCTACGCGCTCAACATGACTTTCTCGAACTGTGCAAACGCCCCGACCTAGCGGCAGAAATTACCGTCACTCCGGTTGAGCGGCTCGGCGTGGATGCAGCGATCTTATTCGCCGATATTCTACTGATTCTCGAGCCCATGGGGATCGGCTTGCAATATTCGAAAGGCGATGGGCCCGTGATTCACCGCCCGGTACGCAGCGGGAAAGATATCGATGCGTTGAAAAACTTCGATCCGCAGCAAGAGCTTTCGTTTGTCTACGACGCGGTGAAGAAGATTCGAGTCGCGCTTGACGACAAAGTTCCTTTGATCGGTTTCGCCGGTGCGCCATTCACGCTTGCGTCGTATCTCATCGAAGGCGGCGGCTCGCGCAACTATATACATACCAAAAGGCTTTTTTATGGAGCGCCCGAGACGTGGAAGCGTTTAATGGAACGCCTGGCCAAAGTGATTGCAGAATATTTGAATTTACAAATCGATGCCGGCGCCGAGGCCGTGCAGCTTTTCGACAGTTGGGCCGGCTGTCTAACGCCAGGCGATTACCAGCGATTCGCTCTGCCGTACACAAAAGCGGTGATCGATGCCGTCACACCGGGAATTCCAGTGATTCATTTCAGCACCGGCACGGCCGGGTCGTTGAAAAATATTAGGTCCGCGGGTGGCGACGTTATCGGTCTGGACTGGCGGGTGAATCTCGACGAGGGTTGGGCCACCGTCGGTCACGACATCGCCGTGCAAGGCAATTTCGACCCGGTAGCCCTGTTCGCCCCACCCAAGGAAATTAAAGCGCGGGTCGCCGAGATCTTGGGGCGCGCCGCGGGACGCCCCGGTCACATTTTTAATCTCGGTCATGGGGTGCTTCCCGAGACGCCGGTGGATCACGTGGTCGCGTTGGTCGACGCGGTGCACGAACTAAGCGCGCGGTAGAAAAATGGAGTCATGGAGTGGTGGAGTATTGGGCGCGGCCGGATATTCAATTCCCATAGCAACACTCCATGACTCCAGTACTCCATCACTCCACGTTGAAGCGGCAGTAACATCAGTTAGCGGCGCCCCAATTTGGATAAGGTCATGGCTCAGCTATATGACGCTATTCTCCTGATCGCCTTCGGAGGTCCGACGTCAGCCGAGGAGATTCGCCCATTCCTCGCCCGCGTTACCGAGGGCATCGCTGTCGAACCTGAGCGCCTTGAAGAAGTTGCACGCCACTATGAAGCTGTCGGCGGGAAATCGCCTTTCAACGAAATGACTTTCCGTCAAGCGCGCGCATTGGAACATTTATTCAACCAGCAAGCCCGGCATTCCCCTGTCTATGTCGGGCTGCGCAACAGCCGCCCGCTGCTTGCCGAGACAATCAAACAAATGGCGAACGACGGTGTCACGCGTGCGCGCGGTTTCATCCTCTCTTCCCATCGCACCGAGGCAAGCTGGGAGCGCTACCAGAAAAACATTGACGACGCCCGCGCGGAGCTTGGGGGTAAAGCACCAGAGATCGACTACTGCGACGGCTGGCACGATCATCCGCTTTTTATTGAGACCTGGGTAGAACTGATCCAAGCGGCTTACCGCGGGATCGTCACCGACCGAACACCGCTGATCTTCACCGCGCACAGCTTGCCGTTGGCCATGGCCGAGCGCTCCTCTTACGTAGAGCAGTTAAATACAACGGCGCGACTGATCGCTGGACGAATGGGGCAGCCCCACTGGTCGCTGGCGTACCAGAGTCGTAGCGGCAAACCGACTGACTCCTGGCTTGAGCCCGACATTCGCGACGCAATTCGCAAGCTCGCCGCCGAACGGCTCCATGAAATCGTTGTCGCACCGATCGGTTTTGTCTGCGACCACGTCGAAGTGCTCTATGATCTAGATATCGAAGCGAAAAACTTAGCCAAGGATTTGGGAGTCAACCTGATACGAGCAAGCTGCCCCAATGATCATCCGACATTCATTCGAATGATCGCTGACGTGATTGCCAGCGCCGATCGCGCCGAATGAAGAAACCATCTGTCACACGCGCTGTGAATACGCCGCGCCAATGAATAGCCCATCCAACGGATCCGAGCGTCATCGGGTATTCAAATTAGTCTTTGTTCCCTTGCTGCTACTTTCTCTGTTAGCCCAGTGCGCTCTCGTGTGGAGTCAATTGGAGTACATCCGGGATGGCTATTTCGATTTCGTGCTCTACTATGGTGGCGCCAGGATCATCAACGATGGAAAGGGCGCACAATTATACGACTCAGAGGTACAGAAGGAATACCAGAAGGGATTTGGCGTCGGCTATAAAGACCGAGATTTGCCGTTCAATCATCCTCCCTACGAGTTGTTGGTCCTTCTGATCCCTGCCAAATTTTCATTCCCTGTCGCCCACGCGCTGTGGGCGGCGATCAATATTTCGCTGCTTGCGGTAATGTTGCTCCGCCTATTTCCTTTCGTTGACGCCAGATACCGATTTTTGTTTGTCCTGATGCTGTTTGCCTATTTCCCCACCATCACAGGCCTCAAGTGGGGGCAGGATTCGGTAATCACGACTTTTCTGTTGGCCGAAACTTTTGTGAACCTCAAGCGCAAACGCTATGCCAGGGCCGGCAGCATATTGGCATTAGGCCTGTACAAACCGCAATTTGTTTTACCGTTGGCCGGAATTCTTTTGCTGCACCGCCGTTGGCCATCGGTATTCGGTTTCTTGTTTACGGGGGTGCTGCTTGCTGTGATCTCACTGGCGATGGTGGGATGGGACGGCCTGATCGGGTTAGTTGGATTGTGGGTGCCGATGATCGAGCGCGGTCACTTTGTCTGGCCGGAACTCATGCCGAACTTACGTGGACTGCTGTATCTGCTATTGGACCTTAGTGGGCAAACACGGGCAACGAACGTGCTAACGTTGGGTCTATCCATACTGACCTACGTTATAACTTTGCGCCTTTGGCAGCGAAATGCCGACGAACAGAATGATTTGTTTGATCTCCGCTTCGCGCTTGCCTTGGTAATGACCGTGCTGGTAAGTTTTCACTTGTACGGATACGACAGCACTCTGCTGGCGATTCCGCTAATTATGATGCTGAACCACGTCTTAAAAGATTCCGAACCATATCCGGTGCGGCACCGCGTGTTTTTAACTCTTCTGATTTTATTGTTTCTTCCGTTAGTGCCGAATATGCTTCTCAGCGCGTGGATGCTCGCCTGGTGGGCGCTGCCATTGCCGGTTCTTTTTGGTGTGATGGCTACGGAGATCTGGTGCCGGTCCGCGTCAGCCTCGCCGTCATTTCGGAGATAACGACAGGCGCATATCCAGGACAAACTCGCTTAAATTCGTATTTTCGATGTAACACCACCCTTGAACCACCGCATTCTGTTATAGGCAGGTAGACAACAAAAGGACATCGACATGGTCTTGGTATTAAAGAACGATCAAATGGAAAACTTGCTGCCGATGGCGGAAGAAATCGACGCTATCGAGTCGGCCTTTCGTGAGCTCGGCCAGGGCAAGGCCATGAATGCGCC
>Ga0075314_1000007_pt1 | contig 32546 bp, 29 predicted proteins | sample MayberryNE_Catta_6_FD_120055 | JGI IMG/M metagenome (GOLD analysis project Ga0075314, IMG submission 120055) | Natural and restored wetland microbial communities from the San Francisco Bay, California, USA, that impact long-term carbon... | ecosystem: Environmental > Terrestrial > Soil >... | reverse complement strand
GGTGAAGAAGGTCTCAACTATCTCTGCGCCGGTTTAAAATCGTTTTTCTCGCACAGCAAGCCGTACTTCAAGCGCTTCTCGGAGCTCGTCGAAGCGGGCGAGCCGGCCGAGAAACTGATGGAGATGGTTCGCGCCGCCGATGCCAGGGCTTCAGCGCGGCAAGCCGGGCGCAACGATCCCTGCCCTTGCGGCAGCGGCAAAAAATATAAACGTTGCTGCGGCGGCGCCCGTCCCGGCGCTTAACATAGGCTGACTCCGATTGCCCTGAGCCTTGTCGAAGGGTGTGCTGAATTCGTCTCGCGTCAACGTACTGCCGATGTACGCCTCCGCTTGCCGATTTTTCGCGCGCCTCGCCTCCAAGGCTCTTTTTTGAGCAGCCTGAAAGCGAGTTGACCATTATTTTCTGCTCCCTTTGCGTTCTTCGCGGTAAATCTCGTTCTTAAAATTTTCTTTGGAGTAACAGCATGACACTCTACGACGACATGATGGAAGGCGCGATCGACGTTCACTGCCACATCGATTTCGAATTCTCCGCCAAAGAGCGCAAACGCGAACCGGAATTTCTCTGGCTACCGAAAGCCGAGGCGCTGGGCATGCGCGGCGTGGTGTTGAAATCCCACTGGTGGCCAACCGTCAACGTGGTGCCGTACATTCTCTCATCCGTCGACACCAAAGTTGCGCTGTGGTCCAGCGTGGCGATGAACAGCACGGCGGGCGGACCGAATCCTTGTATCATCGATGCATGCGCCGAGTTGGGCGGCAAAATGGTCTTCCTGCCGACGTGGAGCGCGCGCAACGACGTCGAACGCAAAGGCTTCAGCAACCGCATCCAGTCCTACTACAGGAACCACGCGAAATTGGAGAACCCGAATTACTACTTTCTCGACGAGAACGGCAAGCTGATCGCGCGCGGTTACGAAATCATCGAGACGTGCAAGGCCCACGACCTGACCCTCGGCATGGGTCATGTGTCATGGCAGGAATCGATGGCCTTCATCGAGGCGGCGCGCGACATGGGCTATAGCCAGAGGATCGTCGTCAATCACGTCCAGAGCCACATCATCGGCATGCCCGTCGACGCGATGAAGCGCGCCGCCGAAATGGGCGCCTTCCTTGAAGCCTGCTGGAATGCATTGGCCCCCGGCCGCATGGACTCGCCGGATCTGGTCAAACAATTCCGTGCGGTCGGCCTGCGCCAAATCATCGCCAGCACGGACTACTTCCGCCCGTACAGTCCCAATCCTGCGGAGCTGTTTCGCATGTATCTGGGCATGCTGCACGAAGGCGGCCTGAGCCGAGGCGAAGTCAATCAGGTGGCATCAATCAATCCGGCGCGGTTAATGGGGCTGGCCTAAAGTGCCTTTGAACTGATGGAGTAATGGAGTGTTGGAGTGCTGGAGGACCAAAGGGCCAGGGAACGGGATCTGTCATTTCGTCCGAAGTGAGAAACATCCCTCGCTTTCGTTCGGGCTGGACAAGCATTCGCCTGTCACTTGGCGTCTTGGCGCGCGGAGTCTTTTCTTGTCCTGTTTTGTAAAATTACAATTTTTCGTCGTCCGGAATCACGTCGGTTACTAAATCCCTAATCAGCTGGCGCTTGGGCAGCGGCTCCACGGTAACAATGACCGGTGTCAGTTTCGCGATACAGGTGTATTCGACCTCGCCGTTAACCAGCGCCATGCAGGTCTTGCAGGCGTTGGCGTTGATGCAGCTGTAGCGGATCGCCAGGCTGCTATCCAAGTGCGCGCGAATCCAACGCAGGGCATCGAGCACCGACATGCCTTCTTCGTACGGCACTTCGAAGTTATCGTAATGCTTTTCCCCGCCCGGAAAACCGCGGCTGATACGCAAATGGGCCGTCTTATGCGCTTGACTAACCATGACTCGCCTCGCTGCGGTTAAGACGCACCGGCGCGATCCATCGAGTCAGTAATTCGCCGTCCTTTAGCTCCACCACCTGGTTTTTGAGGCAACGAGCGTCGGTGTTGGGAAAATCTTCGCGCTGGTGGGCACCGCGGCTTTCGGTTCGAGCCAGCGCCGAGCGCACGACCGCCTCGGCGGTCGACAGCATCGCCCGTAGCTCGAAGGCGTCATGTAAATCGAGATTGAATTGTACCGCGGCGCTGATTCGCAGGCGCGGCAGATCTCTCTCGCGCATTTCGTCGATACGGGCGAGCGCGGCCGTGAGTTTCTCTCCGGTTCGGAACGGTCCCGCTTGATCCCACATGAGCTTTTGTAGTTCTGCTTGAAGCGTAATCGGCGCGATTCCATTTTTTTGAGAATTTGCACGAAAGCCTTCCAGCCGTTGCCGCGATTCGTCTGCCGATTTCTCGTCCCATTTGCCGGACTCGGGCTTCGCCTTCTCGGCGGCGACCGAGCCGGCGCGCGCGCCGAACACGAAAGCTTCGGTGATCGCGTTGCCGGACAAACGATTGGCGCCGTTGGCGCCGCCGACGGCTTCACCGGCGGCATAAAGACCTTCGACGCGCGTCTGCATGCTCGCGTCCACTCTCACTCCGCCCATGTGATAATGCGCCATCGGACCGACCTCTACCACGGTCTTCGTCAGGTCAATACCGTTGGCTGCCAAGCGATCGATCACCGGCCCGAACGCACTTCGCAGCTCTGATTCAGCAATGTGGCGGAAGTCGAGATAGGCGCCTCCGTGGGGCGTGCCTCGGCCGGCTTCAACTTCTTTCAAGATCGCGTAGGCTGCGATATCCCGTGTCGCGTTGTATTGGCCGAAGTCCGTGCTGCCGTAGCGGTCGATAAACTCTTCGAATTGGCCGTTGAGCAATTTACCGCCGAGCTTGTAGCGAAACGGATCCCACATGATCGGGTCCATGCCGACCAGGCGCGGCGCCAGATGACCAATCGGAAAGAATTGCACAAACTCCATATCGATCAACTCCGCGCCGGCCCAGAGCGCCAAAGCGTAAGCTTCGCCGCCCATGTTGGCTGACGCGCTATTTCGCTCGTAGAGTTTCGTCAGTCCGCCGGCCGCAAGAATCAGCGCGTTGGCTTGAATCGTAATCAACTCGCCGTCGCCGAGGTTGAGAGCGATGGCGCCAATCGCCTGGCCGTCATGGGTCAGAATCTCGACCACAGCAAGATTGCTGACGCGGCGAATGGCCGGGATCTCGCTCACCTTGCGTCGCAAGGTAGCGGCGACAGCCGGACCGGTGTTGAGAAAATCAACATAACAGCAGCGTTTGACGCTGTGGCCGGGCGCCATTTCCTGTTTGATGTGACCGCTCTCGCGCGCCCAGCGCGTGCCCCAACGTTCCATTTCGAGAATGCGTTGCGGTCCGTCCTCGCAAAGCAGCGCCGCAAGCTCTTCATTGCACAGACCGCGTCCCGCTCTCAGTGTATCTTCGAGGTGCAGCGTGACGGAATCCGGCTCTTGCTGGCCCAACGCCACCGCCACGGTCATCTGCGCCATGATCGTCGCGCCGCCGCGGCCTACCTGACCTTTATCAACGAGGATGACGGAACTGCCGCGCTCGGCCGCGGCAATCGCCGCGTACATGCCGGCACCGCCGGCTCCGATTACGAGCACCTCTGCGGAAAGATCGGGCATAGTGGATTTCCACCCCACCGGCTGTCCCTACGAGAATTTAGCCGCGCGCGGCTCGCGCGCCGCTCTTTTGCAGCTCCTGAAGCGCTTTCCTCGCCGCTTGCTGCTCGGATTGCTTCTTGCTCCGGCCCTCGCCGCTTCCCAAAATTTTGCCGCCGACGGTGATTTCCGTGACGAAAAATTTTTCGTGATCCGGCCCGCTCTGGGAAATAAGGCGATACAACGGCGGGGCATGATATAGCATCTGGCTGATTTCCTGGAGCCGGGTTTTGTAGTCGTGCTGGCCGAGTTTCTCCGCAGTTACGTCGGCGCCGAAGTAACGCTCGACCACCCGTTGGGCGGCCTCGTAACCGCCGTCCCGGTAAACGCCGCCGAGCAGCGCTTCGAAGGCGCCGGCGAGAATCGAAGCTTTGGCGCGGCCGCCGCTGAGCTCTTCACCCTTGCCGATACGCAGCAAGGGCCCGAGCTCGAGGATCGCCGCTTTCTCCGCGAGCACGACGGAGTTCACCAACGCTGCCCGCATTTTCGAAAGCATGCCTTCGGGCTTGTCGGGATTTCGGCGCATCAACAAATCGCTCACCGCCAGATCAAGCACGGCATCGCCAAGAAACTCGAGAACTTCATTGTGGCCTTCGCTCTTCTGCCTTTCGTACGACACGTGGGTCAGGCACTGCATGAGTAAGGCGGGATCTTTGAAGCTATATCCCAGCTCTTTCTGTAACCGATTGAGTTGAGCGTCGCTATTCAAGGCGCTCCTATTGTGGGTGCAGACTTGCTGTGTCCACACGCGCGGTCACGTCCGGCTCATCGGCGCGACGGGCGTGAAGCCAGCCGTTTTGCCAGCCGTCGATCCGCACATGCATTTCTCGGTTCAAGAAATCATCGGCTCCAGTCACGACAACCGGTAGGTAATTTCGAGTGAACCCGCGCCGCAGACCGCAATCTTTAGCGATCTTTTCTTCGATCAGCACAGAAACCTCTGCACCGATGAAGCCGGCGCAAAAATCCTGTTTCTTGCGCGCGCCGAGCTCGCGCATGCGCCGCGCGCGCGCCTTCTTGATTTGCCCCGGCACGTGATTCGCCAGCGCCGCCGCATGCGTGCTACGCCGCGGTGAATACGGAAAGACATGAAAGTAAGTGAGCGGCAAGGAGTCGAAGTATTCCAGCGATTGTTCGAACTGCGCGTCGCTTTCGCCCGGAAAGCCAACGATGATGTCGCTGCCCAAAGCCGCTTCGGGCAAGCGCGCGCGCACGCGCTGGAGCAAATCGCGGTAATAGCCGGTGTTATAGTTTCGCCGCATTTGTTTGAGCATCTCGTCATCACCGGCTTGCGCACAAATGTGCAAATGCGGGCAGATGATGTCCGAGCGGGCGATCAAGTCGAGCAAGCGATCGGGCACTTCGCGCGGATCGAGGGAGCTAAGGCGCAGCCGTGCAATTACACCGCTAGCGGCGATCATTTCCACTAACACGGTCAGATCGAGCTTGGGGTTTAGATCCTGTCCGTAGCCGCCGAGATGAATACCGGTGAGAACGATTTCTTTATATCCCGCGCGACTCAGCTGCTGCACTTGTTCGAGAACTTCCCGCGGTTGAACGCTCCGGCTGAGCCCGCGCGCCGTCGGAATGATGCAATAGGTGCAGGAATAGTTGCAGCCTTCCTGAATTTTCAAAAAAGCGCGGGTGTGCCCCGGCAGCGCGCGGGTGCCGAGCACCGCCACCCCGCGTTCGCGTTTGACGTCGCTGACGGCGATCTGAGATCTTTCCAGCGGCGCGGCCTCAACAAAACGCAACAAATCGTCGAGACGGTTGAGCCCTACCACAAAATCGACATCGGCGATTTGGGCCAGTTCCTGGGGATTGACTTGCGCATAACAGCCGGTGATCAGAATCTTCGCCGCCGGATTCAAGCGCTTGGCTCTACGCACCAGTTGGCGCGCCTCCCCGTCGGCCCGGTCGGTCACCGTGCAACTGTTGATTACGTAGCAATCCGCCGCGTCCTCGAACCGGACGAATGAATGCTTTTCCTGCAAGCGGCTCTGAATCACCGCCGAATCGTATTGGTTGATCTTGCAACCGAGTGTGGCAAGCGCGATACGCATGTCTTCGGAATTCAAAATTAGAAGTTAAAATGCAAAAATGTCGCAGTCTTATCCGGTTTTTTAATTTTTACTTTTGAATTTTTAATTTCTTATTGCGCGCTCAATCCATCCGCCGCCGAGCACCTGTTCACCGCGATAGAAAACCGCAGCTTGTCCCGGCGTCACTGCCGCGATAGCTTCTTTGAACCGGACTTCGCAAGTTTGGTCACCAAGTGCTCGAACCATGCAGGCCACTGCCGGCGCGCGGTAGCGGATCTGCACCTCGGCTTCGATCTCGTCCTCGCCTGGAGCTTCGAGCCAATCGACCGACCGCGCAACCAGCGCGGTGGATGCCAGCTCTTTCTTTTTTCCCACGACGACCCGCTTGGTAGGCTCTTCGATGCCGACGACGTAGAGCGGCTCAGCGGCCGAAATTCCCAAACCCCGTCTCTGACCGACCGTCACGCTGTGAATGCCGCCATGGCGGCCCAAGATTTGCCCGGTCCGATCAACTACATCACCGGCTACGGCTTCACGCTCTTGAGCATAGGATTTTACCAGCGCCTTGTAATCGCCGAAGCAGATATCTTGACTCTCGGGACGCTCGGCCACCGCCAACCCGAGCCGGCGCGCCCGTTCGCGCACCTGGCTCTTGTGCATTTCACCGAGAGGGAAAAGTGTGTGCGCCAGCTGATCGTGCGACAGTGAAAAAAGAAAATACGACTGGTCCTTGCCGGGATCAGCGCCGCGAAAAAGTGAGAATTGCGACGCCGAGGGTGCGCATGCAACGCGCGCGTAGTGGCCGGTGGCCACGTAATCCGCGCCTTCTGCGCGAGCCCACTTGAGCAAGGTTCCGAGCTTGAAATCGCGATTGCACGAAACGCACGGATTGGGCGTACGGCCCTGAAGATAATCGCGCGCGAAAGGTTTCACCACAGTTTCCACGAATTGCCCGCGCAGATCGAGCATTGTATGGGAAATACCGAGCAGCTTGGCAACGTCGGCGGCGCCGCGATGATCGGAGCACACCCGCGGGCCCTGATTCTCTTCCCACATGCGCAAGGACACGCCCCGGACGTCGTGGCCCTGCTCGACAAGCATTGCCGCCGCAACCGAACTATCGACGCCGCCACTCATGGCGACGACAATCTTCTTACCCTGCGTCTTCATTGACTCTTCTGTACCGATTTGAACGCGTCCTGGCCTAACTCCCGGTATTCTTCAGCAGCTCTTTTACCTTGTTCAAAACTTCGTTTTCCTCGGCTGTCTTTTCTTCGAGGCCGCCCTGGCGAGCGCTCAGCTCGTCGACCTTTTTCTCCAACTTTTCAACGTAGTCGGCGAGCGCGCCGATAGCCTTGGCGACCGGATCGGGCAGATCGACCGAGTTGAGATCGATAATCGCCTTGCCCGCGGGCGTGTGTCTCGCCTCGATCTGCACGACTCTCCCCGGGATGCCGACGACCGTGGAATGCTGCGGTACCGAGCTGACTAACACCGACCCGGCGCCCACCCGGCTGTGGCGTCCAACCGTCACCGGGCCGAGGACCGCCGCGCCGCTGAAGATCGTAACCGAGTCCTCGATGGTGGGATGGCGCTTGATCGGCGCCGTCGACGTACCGCCGAGGGTGACGCCTTGATAGATCGTCACGTCGTCGCCAATTTCACTGGTCTCGCCGATCACCACGCCCATGCCGTGATCGATAAAACAGCGCCGGCCGATTTTCGCTCCAGGATGGATTTCGATTCCGGTGAGAAATCGGCCGATGTGGCTAACCAAGCGCGCCAGCGTGGTAAGCTGGCGCAGCCATAGCCAGTGTGAGAGCCGGTGGATCAAGATTGCATGGAAGCCCGGATATGCAATCGCCACTTCCCAGATCGATCGCGCCGCCGGATCGCGCTCGAAGACCGCTTGGATATCTTCTTTAAGCGTCTGCCACATGACCGAATGCCTGGGGTACTGGAGTATTGGAGTGATGGGGTGCTGGGTTAATACGCAAAAGCCAATACTCCATTACTCCAACACTCCAGTTTAAATTAATTCGCCCGGTGCCGCGAATCCTTGTAGAGCTTATAATCAATACTGTCGACCAGCGCTTGCCAGCTCGCTTCGATGACGTTGTGCGATACGCCGACCGTGCCCCAGCGGTGCTTGCCGTCGCCGGACTCGATCAACACGCGCACCACCGCGCCGGTTCCCTCGCCCGACGAGAGGACGCGAACTTTGTAATCGAGCAGCTCTACCTGCTCGAGTGCCGGATAGAACTTGGTGAGCGCACGGCGCAACGCCTGGTCGAGCGCATTGACCGGCCCGTTACCCATCGCCGCGGCATGCTCCGTGACGCCGTCGACTTGCACCATGATCGTTGCTTCGGAAATCGGCGCTTCGCCTTCCTTGCGTTTCTCGTCGATCACGCGAAAGCCGATCAGGTTGAAGTTTTTTCGCTTCTTTCCCAACGCTTCTTGAATCAGCAATTCGAAAGAAGCTTCAGCAGCCTGAAATTCGTAGCCCTGGCCTTCGAGCTCTTTGGTGCGGCGAAGAATTTCGCGCACGGCCTCGTTCTGGTCTTTCATGTCGATGCCGTATTCTTTGCCCTTGTAAAGGATGTTGCTGCGGCCCGAAAGATCGGAGACTAACACGCGCTGGCGATTGCCAACCAGTTCCGGATCGATGTGCTCGTAGGTCTGAGGGTTCTTGAGCACGCCGGAGACATGCAGCCCGCCCTTATGCGCAAAGGCGCTGTCGCCGACGAAAGCCTGGCGCTTGTTTGGATGGATATTGGCGAGCTCGTAAAAAAGCTGCGAAACCTCTCGGAGCTTTTTTAACTGCGCCGGCGTCACGCACTTTTTTCCCATCTTTAGTTGCAAGTTGGCGATCACCGAAATCAAATTCACATTGCCGCAGCGCTCGCCGAAACCATTGATCGTGCCCTGCACTTGGGTCGCGCCGCTCTCCACCCCCGCGAGCGTGTTGGCGACCGCCAGCTCGCCGTCATTGTGGCAGTGAATGCCGAGTGGTGTTGGGATCACGCGGCGCACTTGTTGCAGCGCGTCGCGCACCTCGCTGGGCAGCCGGCCGCCGTTGGTCTCGCAAAGCACAATCCAGTCCGCGCCGCCTTCCGCGGCTGCCTTGAGACATTCCAGCGCGTATTCCGGGTTGGCGCGAACGCCGTCGAAAAAATGCTCGGCGTCAAAAATCACCTCGTCGACGCGCTTTTTCATGAACGCGATCGAATCGGCGATAATCTCCAAATTGGCTTTCTGGCTGATGCGCAGATCGTCGCGGACGTGCAGGTCCCAGGTTTTGCCGACCAACGTCACCACCGGCGTCTCGGCGCCAAGCAGCATTTTGAGATTGATGTCCTGCGACGGCTTGGCGCCGAATTTTCTCGTCGTACCAAACGAAACAATTTTTGCATGCTTAAGCTTGAATTTCTTGATCTGCTTGAAAAAATCGGCGTCGCGCGGATTGGAGCCGGGATAGCCTCCTTCGATGTAATCGATGCCCAACTCTTCGAGCTTTTCCGCGATGCGGAGCTTGTCCTCGAGCGTGAAGGAAACATCTTCCGCCTGACAACCGTCCCTAAGTGTCGTATCGTAAAGCAAAACGTCCTTCATACCGTTTCCTGTTTTCCAATAAACGCCTCGTGCAGCACGCGCACGGCGAGTTCTGTATATTTCGCGTCGACGACGACCGAGATTTTAATTTCTGAAGTGGAAATCATCTCAATATTGATCCCCTCGCGCGCGAGCACCTCGAACATTTTCGCGGCCACGCCGGCGTGCGTGCGCATGCCCACGCCGACTACGGAAATCTTGGCCATGTCGGTGTCCACCCTGACGCCTTGGGCGTTGACCGCCGGTAGCGTCCTTTCCACGATTGCGAGCGCCTTTTTATGATCCGCCTTGGGCACCGTAAAAGTCAAATCGGTCGTGCCGTCCGCGCTGGCGTTCTGAATAATCATGTCGACCACGATGTGCGCCTCGGCGATCGGACCAAAAATCTGCGCCGCCAATCCCGGTCGATCCGGAACCCGTAGCAGCGTGATCTTGGCCTCATTTCTGTCGCACGCTACACCCGAGACCAACACGTTGTTCATACTCTCCTCCTCGTTTACCAGCCACGTTCCTTCGAGCTCCGAAAAGCTCGAACGGACATGTACCGGGACAGAAAAATTTTTGGCAAACTCAACCGATCGAATTTCCAAGATCTTCGCGCCGGTGCTCGCCAGCTCGATCATCTCGTCGTAGGAAATGCGCGCGAGCTTTCGCGCCTCGGGGCAGATGCTCGGGTCCGCGGTAAAAACGCCTTCCACGTCGGTGTAGATCTCGCACGCCTGGGCACTCAGAAAAGCGGCGAGCGCGACCGCGCTCGTATCCGACCCGCCGCGACCGAGAGTGGTAATATTGTCGTCCTCGTCGACGCCTTGAAAACCGGCGATCACCACCACCTCACCCGCCTTTAGCGAGCGCAAGATCTTGGTCGAATCGATGCTCAAAATGCGCGCTTTGCCGTAGGCGTTATCGGTGGCGATCCGCACCTGGTGTCCGAGGAAGGAGCGCGCGGGCTGTCCGGATTCCTTGAGCGCGAGCGTCAGCAAGGCCACGGAAACTTGCTCCCCTGAAGCGAGCAGCACGTCCCTTTCGCGCTCGTCGGGTATTTCGGAAATGTCATGGGCGAGCGCGAGCAAGCGATTGGTCTCGCCTGCCATGGCTGAGACAACTACCACCAACTCGTGCCCGGCGGCACGGGCGGCGGCGATCTTGGCCGCAACTTGCTTGATGCGATCGATCGAGCCGACCGACGTTCCGCCGTATTTCTGTACCAGTAACGGCACTGCTGACTTACCCCTTCTTCGCGCCGCTATTTAGATTTCCTGGAAAATCAGCAATGCAAAATCTAAATACTCCCGCCGCTCGCGCTCTCTTTCAAGCTCTCGAGGAGTTGCTCGTAGCGCTGGCCGTGCGCAGTAAACGTAATCTCCCGCTGCCCGCCGCCGGCATGAGCGAGCCTCACCTCAAGATAGTCGTCGACCTCAGCCGCCGGCAGGTATTCGAACCATTCAATGAGGCTCACCCCGTCCGCATATAGATACTCGTGCAGATTGAGCGCTTCGACCTCTTCTTGCCGGCCGAGACGGTAAAGATCGATGTGGTAGACCGGCAAGCGGCCCCGATATTCATTGATTAGGGTAAATGTAGGACTACGAACCCAGACCTCCGGACCGACTCCAGCACCGGCCGCAAAACCGCGTACAAAACAGGTCTTACCCGAACCCACCTCGCCGACTAACCCAATAATTTCGCCTCCTTGAACTAACCTTCCTAGACTTTTCGCGAAACCCACTGTGGTGCGGGAAGATTTGGATTTAACCGTCCACGAACCCATCACCAACGGGCCTCCCAGTGTAGAACTAGTATATTTTCGTGGAAAATTCGAGACTAAGAGACGGTCGCAAGCGCCTTCATCCCGTCGGGCAATCCTTCGATGACATCCGATGCGATCAGCCCGATTTCGCCTTTGGCCTCGGCGACTCGGTCACCGACGAACCCGTGCAAATAAACGCCGAGCTTCATGGCATCCGCGGGAGCAAGTCCTTGGCCCAACAAGGCAGCGAGCACGCCCGCCAATACGTCGCCCATGCCGCCGCTCGCCATACCCGGGTTGCCGGTCGGATTGATAAAAATTTTTCCTTCCGGCGTGGCGATCACGCTGCGTGCGCCTTTCAAGACCAAATAACAGCGCCGCTGCACTGCGAACGCCCGCGCGATTCCGACCCGATCGGCGTTGACTTCCCTAGTCGTTCGGCCGATGAGCCGCGCCATCTCGCCCGGGTGAGGGGTAAGCACCGGCGGAAACTTGGCATGATGCAGCCGGTCCATTTCCAGCGCTAAATTATTGAGGCCGTCGGCATCGATCACCCAAGGCTTGTCTAGATTTCTGAGCAACCAGCGCAGGCTGCTTCGGGTTGCGTCGTTGACGCCGATACCGGGCCCGAAGAGCACTACATTTTTCCTTGCAAGCAAGCGGTGCCAGTCATCGTCGCTCAGCGGTTCCATCTCTTCGGTTTCATTGCCGCGCAAGGATTCCGTCATCACTTCAACGAGCGCCGCGGCAAAAACATTATTCAGCGCTCGCGGCGCGGCCAGAGTGGTCAATCCGGCGCCGGTTCGCATGGCCGCACGGCACGCGAGAATCGCCGCACCGGTTTTGCCGCGCGAGCCCGCGATTGTCAGCACATGACCGTAGGTTCCCTTGTGGGTATCGGACTCGCGCCGGGGAATAAGTTGCCGAATCATTTCGTGCTCCAGGATCTCGGTCTGCGGCGCTACTTGCGCAACGGCTCGTTCCTCGATACCGATATCGGCGACAATCAGATCGCCGCAATGCTTAACGCCCGGATAAATAACTTCGCCCAATTTGGGAAATCCCAAGGCGACCGTCGTGGCGGCTTTAACGGCGGCCCCGAGAGCGATGCCTTGGTCGGTGTGGAGTCCTGAGGGAATATCCACCGCAAGCACCGGCAGGCTCGCCGCGTTGATCAGTGCAATCGTCTCGGCGAAGAGACCGCGCACCTCGCTCTTGATTCCGGTACCGAGAATCGCGTCGACGATCAGGCCGCTTTTGTCGATACGCTGCTTGAGCAACGCCACGGCACCGGTTCCGATCTCGGTTACTCTTCCTTTGAGCTTTAAATAAGCGCGCAGATTATGAGCCGCGTCCTGGGAGAGCTGATCTTTGCTAGCCAGAAGCGTAACCTCGCAAGGAATGCGTTTTTGCTTGAGCAAGCGCGCCGTGACCAGGCCGTCGCCGCCGTTGTTGCCTTTGCCGGCAACGATCAACACGCCTTTTTTGGCGTTGCGCGCAAAACGTTCGAGGATCGCCTGAGTAACCGCTTCGCCGGCGCGCTCCATCAACGTCAGACTCGAAACGCCATACCTCTGGATGGTCAGCCGATCCATCTCGCGCATCTGTTCGGAAGTGACAACTAGCATAGTTCAAGCAGTTCAAACGTAAGCCGCTCCATCAGTTTGAACAGAGCGGAGCGGTTGAACGGAACGAGCAAAGCGGGTGGTTGAACGATTTGAACTTTTAGGGTCTTGCTTTCGCCAGCAATTCTTTCATTTCGCGCACCGCTTGGCTGATACCGACCATTACCGCGCGGGCGATGATGCTATGGCCGATGTTGAGCTCGACGATTTCCGGGATTGTTGCAATAGGCGGGACATTTTCGTAGTCGAGGCCATGGCCGCCGTGAACTTCGAGTCCCAGCCTGCGCGCCAGCGTCGCTGCGTTGGCGATCGCCTGCCGTTGTTTCTCGCGCTCGGCTCCGGCGGTATTGCAGTAAGTGCCGGTATGAATCTCAATGCCATGGGCGCCAGTTTGGCGCGCAGCCTCAATCTGCACCCCATCGGGATCGATAAACAGGCTCACGTGAATGCCGCGATCTTGCAACCTCGCAACCGCCTCTTTGATCTTCGACCGATAGGCGACCACGTCGAGGCCGCCCTCGGTCGTCAGCTCCTCGCGCTTTTCCGGGACGAAGCAGGCATCATTGGGCCGAAGCTTTTCCGCATACCCCACCATTTCGAAAGTCACGGCCATTTCAAGATTTATCTTGGTACGGACGCTCTCGCGCAACCGTTCGACATCGTGTTCTTGAATATGGCGGCGGTCCTCGCGCAGGTGCACGGTGATACCGTCGGCACCGGCCTGTTCCGCCAGCAATGCGGCTTCGACGGGATCGGGAACTTGGGCGCGCCGCGCCTGGCGTACGGTCGCGATGTGATCAACGTTGACTCCGAGACGCATCATCGCCTACTTGCCGATCTCCGCGCGAATTTCGTTGGCGATTTCTTCAGCCATGGCGCGGATCATTCCTTCTTCTTCACCTTCCAACATGATCCGCGCCAGTAACTCGGTCCCGGAATAGCGCACCAGCAAACGACCGCGGCTGCCAAGAGCGCGCTCCACTTGGGAGATTTTGCTTGCCACTTTGGGCATCTCGGAGAATTCCCTTTTTTCCTTGACCGTAACGTTGAGCAACACCTGCGGCAATCGCTTCATGACATTTTTGAGCTCGCTCAGCCGCTTGTGCTGCTCGACCATCAGAGCGAGCATCTGCAGACAGGTAATGCCACCGTCGCCGGTGGTATTGTGATCCAAAAACAAAATATGGCCGGACTGCTCGCCGCCGAGATTGTAACTGTCGGCGAGCATCCTCTCGACTACGTAACGGTCGCCGACCTGCGTCCGGACGACGTCCAGACCTGCCTGTCGCATCGCCAACTCAAGCCCCAAATTGCTCATCACTGTAGCGACTACCCCCGAACCCTTTAAAGTACCCTTGCGCTTCATGTCCAGCGCAGAAATTGCCATGACTTGATCGCCGTCAAGAATCTCGCCGGTCTCATCGATGAAGACCGCCCGGTCGGCGTCGCCATCCAACGAGACGGCAAAATCGGCCGCTTCATGGAGCAGGAGCTCACGCGCCGTTTCCGGATAAAGTGCGCCGCAGCGCCGGTTGATGTTCTCGCCATCCGGTTGTACGCCGATTGGCAGGACCTCCGCGCCCAATTCGGACAAAACCTCGGGAACGACTTTGTACGCCGCGCCATGACCGCAGTCGACGACGATCTTCAAACCCTCCAAAGTCAGGTGTCGCGGAAAGCTGTTTTTCAGAAAAACATTGTATCTGCCGACCGCGTCGGAGACACGAAAAGCCTTGCCGATCTCCGAAGCGGTGGGTCTCGCCTCCTCGGTCTCCCCGCTGGCAATCATTTCTTCCATACGCGCTTCGACTTCGTCCGGCAGCTTGAATCCATCCCAGGAAAAAAATTTGATGCCGTTGTCCTGATAGGGGTTGTGGGACGCCGAAATGACCACGCCTGCGTCCGCCCGCATGCTGCGGGTCAAGAACGCCACGCCCGGGGTCGGCAGGGGTCCCACCAGCAAAACATCCGCCCCCATCGAGACGATCCCGGAGGCCAAGGCGGTTTCCAGCATGTAGCCGGAAAGGCGCGTATCCTTACCGATCAGGATCTTGTAGCGGTGTTTGCCATTTTCGTCGTTCTTGCGCGAAAACGACGGTACGCGACCGCGACCCCCAGGATCGGCAAAATTCAACTCGTGCAGCACCTTGGCGATGGCGCGGCCGAGCTTTAACGCAATTTCCGAGGTCATCGGTTCCTGATTGGCGACGCCGCGCACGCCATCGGTGCCGAACAGATGGCGGATAGACGGCTTGTTCTTCGCTTGCGGCTGAATCATTGCGGGACTCTCCTTCGAAAAACAGAATCACTCGTCCGGCTTGGTAATCCGCACGCGAAAGCGCTGCGGCTTTTGCTCAACCACCTGGATCTCTGCCGGTAAAATCGAATCGAGCGCCACCTGGTGTTCGCCGGCCGGCAGTCCTTTTAAATTCAAATAGACTTCCGCCGAAGTCAAATGCAGTTTTTCGACCGCGCTTTTCGGTCCGGTCACGCGCAGATAAACCGACTGCGGCGTCACGGTGTAGGCGCCTTTGAAATCTTTCGCGTGAACCTCGATACTGTCAAATTCGCGTGTGATCTGCTCTTCTTCGATCGTGATCGCGACCTCCACCTGGTCGGGAAAGATCGATAGGGGTTTGCCGTCATTGGACAAGCGCACTCTGCGCTTGATACCACTCCGGCTTTCCTCCACGTCGATCGGCACCGTCTCGATGGCCGCCAAACGGCGCACCTCTTCGGCCGGTCCCTGCACTGAAACATTCTCGGGTTGCACATGGATGTGCGCGATTCGGAAGCCCGCCATCGGCTTACCCGAAACCCGCACGGAGACCGGCAACGTGCGTTTGGCCACGGGTTCAAGTCTCAAATGTATCACCGGCGGAGTGATGCGCGCGACCGTGACGCCGCGCGGGACGGAGAAGTCATTGGGCGTCAATGGATAGCTCAACGAACCGGATTTGGCGCCGTCGAGATCTAATGAGAGTTTCAGGTTTTCGGCGTCGAGTGTCGAAACCACCGTGCGCGGCCCCATGAGGCGCAAAACCACGTAATCGAGGCGATTGTCCATGACCATTAGATCGGACGGGATGTTGCGGAACTCGAGCGGAACCTCGAGTGCCCGCTCAGTATCGCGATGGCCCGCGACCCACAGTCCCAGGGCGATGATCAGCGCGAGCGCCTTCAGACCGAAGTTGCTACCCGCCAACGAGACGATCTTTTCCCAGAACTGTTTCATCCCTTCAGCAGATCGTTCAGCGCCGAGCGCATTCTGACTCCGTCGATGTTCTCGGTCACATTACCGCCGACCACCAGCGCCGCTGTTCCTTCTTGCTCGGAAACCACAATAGCAACCGCGTCGGTCTCCTCGGTGACGCCGAGTGCGGCGCGATGACGCGTGCCCCAGGTTTTGCGTAGATTCGGATTGCTGCTTAACGGCAGCAGGCAACGCACCGCCGAGACCCGGCCCTTTTGAATCACCAGTGCGCCGTCGTGAATGGGTGAATGCGGCAGAAAAACACTCTCGACCAGCTCCCGGCTGACCCGGGCATCGAGCCGGGTGCCGATCTCCATGTATTCGTTAAGGCCGACTTCGCGCTCGATCGCGATCAGCGCGCCGACTTTCTTTTCGGCCAGCGCCATCGACGCCTGAACAACTTCGTCGACGATATCCTCGCTGTGTTGCACCATGCGCTCGGCTGCGGCAAATAGCGGTGCGCTGCCGACTTGAGTAAGAGCGCGGCGGATATCACTTTGGAATATGACGATGATAACCAAGATAATCGACCCCAAAAAGTTGTCGAGTATCCAGTTGAGCGTCAACAGGCCGAGGGCGCGAGAAGACACGTAGGCCACAAGAATCACCGCCAATCCGATGATCATCTGCATGGCGCGGCTGCCGCGCACGATCTGCAACGAACGGTAGACGAGAAATGTAATGATCCCGATATCGAGAAGATCTTGCCAGCGAAGTGGCTGGATCAGTTCCAACATGCAGTGTTTCTTGTCGCTCAGTGAGATCCGAACCGGATAGCGTCGGTCACACCCAGGGCTTTCGAAGTCTCCGCAACGTCGTGCACGCGGAGGATATTGGCACCCGCGAGAACGGCCGCCACGGCCGCGGCTAAACTTCCTTCCAAGCGATCGGCCGCTTCGAGATTTAGAATTTTGCCGATAAATGCTTTGCGCGAGACACCGACCAGAAGCGGTTGGCCCAAGGCGGCAAGCACCGGAAGCGTTCTCAACAGTTGCAGGTTATGATCGATGGTTTTGCCAAAGCCAATGCCGGGATCGAGGATGATCATCTCACGCGCAATACCGCCATCCATGATCTCGTACAGCTGCGCCGCCAGAAAATCCCTGACTTCTCGCGTCACGTCGGCGTATCGGGGTTCGGCTTGCATGGTGCGTGGCGTGCCCTGCATGTGCATCAACACCACCGGCACCTTTTCGGCCGCAAGCAGCGACGTCATCGCCGGATCGAATCGCAGCGCGCTGATGTCGTTGACGATATCCGCCCCCGCTTCCAAGGCCGCTCGGGCGATATTTGATTTGTACGTATCGATGGAAATCGGCAGGCCGACCTCGCGACGCAGGCCGCGCACCACCGGCAGCACGCGAGCAAGCTCTTCGGCTTGCGATACCGGCTGCGCGCCTGGGCGGGTCGATTCTCCGCCGATATCGATAATATCGGCGCCAGCTGCCGCCATGGCGACGCCATCGGCAATCGCCTGGACTGCGGAATTGCGCCGCCCGCCGTCAAAAAATGAATCCGGCGTCACGTTGAGAATTCCCATGATCAACGTGCGCCGCGTGAAGTCGAGATCGCCGTGCCGCGTTTGTAAATATCGACGCTCGCCGCCCCGGCCAATCGGCGCCAACGGCGCGAATGGCGTCGATTCAGAGCCCAATTCTTGCGCCTTTCGCTCAGCCATGGCAATCGACCCCGACAAAGATTAATCAAACCGAAGGACGGAGTAACTCAAGTCACGAGACACTCCCTCCCGAACCGAAGCATTGCGGCTTTCGGGAGAGAGTGAGCTTTGATTCGAACGGAGAGAGATTGGGGAGCCCATGCTCCCTGCGAAAGCCTAAGCGACAGCCGCGGCGGCCGACGGAGTAAGCGGCGCGCCACCGTTGCCGCCGAATTCCCGGACAATGGCGTCGATCTCGGATCCGTCCAAAACTTCCTTCTCCAGCAGCGTTTCGGCAACTTTATGGAGGAGCCTGAGATTCGACTTCAGGAGGTCTTTGGCTTTGTGATAGCTGTCTTGGATAATTCGTCTGACCTCGGCATCGATCTCGATCGCGGTGCTCTCGGAGTAATCCACCTTCTGGGTGAAATCTCTTCCTAGGAAGATCTCTTCTTCTTTTTTGCCGAAGGTCATCGGACCAAGCTTCTCGCTCATGCCCCACTCGCATACCATGCGCCGGGCAAGATCGGTGGCCTTCTCGATGTCGTTGCCGGCGCCTGTCGTCATGTGATTGAGCACCAGTTCCTCCGCGACCCGGCCGCCAAACAGGATCACCAGATTATTGAGCAGGTATTCGCGCGGGTACGTGTGCTTTTCGTCTATCGGCAACTGTTGAGTCAAACCCAAGGCCATGCCGCGTGGAATAATCGTCACTTTGTGAATCGGATCAGCGCCGGGCAGAAGCTTGGCGACAAGCGCGTGTCCGGCTTCGTGAAAAGCGGTGTTGCGCTTTTCTTCCTCGCTGATGATCATGCTGCGCCGCTCCGCGCCCATCATGACCTTGTCCTTGGCGAGCTCGAAGTCGTGCATATCAACTTTTTCTTTATTGTTGCGCGCCGCCAGAAGCGCCGCCTCATTGACCAGATTCTCAAGATCGGCACCGGCAAATCCTGGTGTCGCCCGTGCCAGCACGCCGATATCGACGTCCGAGCCGACCGGAACCTTACGCGTGTGCACTTGCAAAATACCCTCACGGCCCTTCACGTCCGGGCGCGGCACGACGACGCGGCGGTCGAATCGGCCGGGACGAAGCAGCGCCGGATCCAATACATCCGGACGATTGGTCGCGGCAATTAGAATAACCCCTTCGTTGGCCTCGAAACCATCCATTTCGACCAGCAGCTGATTGAGCGTTTGTTCGCGCTCGTCGTGGCCGCCGCCGAGCCCCGCTCCCCGGTGCCGTCCGACGGCATCGATTTCATCGATGAAAATGATGCACGGTGCGTTCTTTTTGCCTTGTACGAAAAGGTCTCGGACGCGCGAGGCGCCGACACCGACGAACATCTCGACGAAGTCCGATCCACTGATGCTAAAAAACGGCACACCGGCCTCGCCGGCGATGGCCCGAGCCAACAAGGTTTTCCCGGTACCCGGCGGGCCGACCAACAGGCAGCCCTTGGGAATCCGGCCGCCCAATTTGGTAAATTTCTTGGGATCCTTGAGAAATGAGATTATTTCTTGAAGATCGTCTTTTGCTTCATCGACGCCGGCGACGTCGCTGAACGTGACTCGATGTTGATTCTCGGTTAGCAATTTTGCCCGGCTCTTGCCGAACGACATCGCCTTGCCGCCCCCCACCTGCATCTGCCGCATGAAAAAGATCCAGACGCCGATCAGCAACAGCATGGGAAACCAATTGAGCAAAAGGACCATGTACCACGGTGAATCTTCTTCCGGTTTTGCGGCGATCTTGACCTTTTTGTCGCGCAAGGATTTCACCAGCTCGGGATCGTCTGGCGCGAAGGTTCTAAAGCGCTCGCCATTCTTGTACTCGCCTTGAATATTGTGGCCCTGAATCGTTACCTTCTGCACGTCGCCGCGATCCACTGCTGTCATGAACTCGCTGAAGACGATCTCCGGCTCGCGGCCGTGCTGCTTATTAAAGACGCTGAAGACGGCGAGAATAATCAACGCCAGAACCAACCACAGGGCGATATGTTTAGATGATTGACTCAACCGATCCTCCAAAAGTTACGAACGCAAAAAGAGTAACACACGAGACCACTTGGATCAATCTTGAGCTACCCTGAAATCCACTGCGCTCTAACATGCAAAACGGATGTGGTGCCTTTCGAGACAGAGCCGACCGCGCTCCGCCCATAGCGGGGAATCCAAAGAACCTCGTCACCGCTCGTCAGAATCGGCCAATGGGTTCGAACGGACAACGGTACCCGCTTTTCGATGAACAAATCCTTGACCTTCTTGTGCCCGCTCATTCCCAAAGGTTGAAACCGGTCCCCTGGGCGAAAATTGCGTACCGACAGCGACTCGGGGACCGTGGCCGCATCAAAGACAGCCTCCATCAGATCATCGGGAAGCCGGTTAAGCGATGCTGACATGCGCCTGCTGTGGAGTTCAAGACCAGCTTCAGGAATGGTCAAAACTACTCCCGTTTCCAGAGGATAATCGTAGCAAACCCGATGCGAGGTCCGAAACCGCTTGACCAGCCTCAGCGTGTCATATTCCCGGACGAGCTCCCAGCCCCCCGGAATCGGTGCCCGGCCCTGAGGCATCTTTTGAAGAATTAGACGCAAGATTCCTTCGATATGAACAAATTCCAGACCATCCAGTTTACCCCTGACCTGTTCGATCCAAAGACGTAAAATCCTTCTTTGTAGCGGTCGTGGTTCCACGAGAAAGACCTGCCGGGGCAGCCCGCCGTCAAAGAGCATTGCCCGATACCGGCTGCGTGCTAGATCATTCAAAAAGACATCTTCCTCCCGACAAAGCTCGGCCTGCTGAGACAGGCGCGCCGCCACCCGCCTGCCGACACGGCGTGCGATGAGCGGCAGCAGGTCCAGGCGGATCCAATTGCGCAGTAAACTAATATCTTGATTACTTCGATCGGCTCGGAATGCCAGGTGCCGCTCCGCCAGATATTGCAGAACCTCCGCTTTGGAGACTTCGAGAAGCGGACGGATCACCGTCAGCCCGCCCGAATCACCGCCGGCAATATCAAATAGATCCAGCGGCGACATACCGCCCAATCCATTCAACCCGGCGCCGCGCAAGAACCACATCAACACCGTCTCAGCCTGATCATCCTGGGTGTGCGCGGTTGCAACTTTATCGAGCTTCCGGTCGCGCACGACATCAGCAAAAAAACGATAGCGCTCCGCTCGCGCCAGCGCTTCGAGGTTGCCTTTGCCGGCCGCGGACTTCATCTGCGGTAGATCAACTTCCTTCAAATGAAAAACGAGAGCTAGCTTTGTCGCCAATTCCCCGACAAACCGCGCATCCTCTTTGGCGTCATCGGCACGAATCCCGTGCTGCAAATGCGCGACTTCGATCTGAAGTCGAAACTGTTCACGCAGCTCATGAAGAAGATACAGCAACGCCACCGAATCCGGCCCGCCGGACACGGCGATGAGGATTCGCTCGCCTGGCGAAAGCAGGTTAAATCGGTGAACCGTCGTCTTTACGTTTTGAATAATGCTCATTGTCGACAAGAAGAGTTTCCTGATTTCTAGAGATTAAATCAACTACGGATTCCTCCCCGATAAAAACTCGTCCAGCGGTGAATGAATTAAGGAAAGGATTGATGATTTTGAGAGATTTGAATTGCAGGAAGTCACGGATCGGCGAAACTAACTCCGTCGCGCCGTGCTCAAGCAGACATGGATCGGGGCCTTGCGTCATGCGATTCCGCTCGCTTCGACATTCAACGCAGGTGCAAGTTTAGTGTCCCGCTGGAGAAGAAAGGCATGTTTACAACGTGAGCTTTCCCGCGTACCCCGTCATTTCGACATAGCCATTCCCCGTCACGGGGGCGTTTTTGAACGTCCCCGTGATAGCCGCTGCGCCTTCCCAGTACGTCACCCGCGTGCTGCGGCTGGTGATCAGCTCCTGATCGGGAAAGGCCGGCACAATTTCTAAAGCGATCTCTTCCGACGGGATCGCGACTTTCCATCGCATCGGATAGTTGGCGCCACTCTTCGGACTGTTCCAGCGGTCCAAAACTTCGATGCGAAAGTCTTTGCGCGCGAGGTGTTTGGTCGTTCCGTCGGCGCTGACGAGAGAGCCGCTGGAATACGGATCGACCGAACCGTCTTTACGGCGCATCAAATACAGCATCAGCTCCGTTTGATTATCGAGCTGGATGCTGAACCAGTCCCATCCGACTTGCTCAGGCGCCAATTGATTGCTGCCGAACTCGTGGTCCATCCAACTCTGGCCGCTGACTTTCTCCTTCTTGCCGTCGACGATCAGCTCGCCTTCGGTCTGCATGCGCGTCAAAGAATAATAATACGACGCGCGCCCTTCGCCTTCGGCTTTTTGGCTATGTCCATCGTCGCCGTGCAACACCGGCGGTTTGAGCGATTTGAGCGAAAGACGCAGTGTCGTACCGCGATCATTGACGTAGATCTCGTGGTTTTTGTCGTCGCCTTCGACTTTCCAATCTTCATTCCAAACCGAATAGCGATCGGTCGCGGCGCCCGCACGGTCGCCATAACCCCGATTGATCCGTTCACGATAGCGAAATTTCTTTGCCGCGAACTCCGACAGCGCGAAGTGCGCCATGTAGAGCTCGGTGAACAAGGGTTTTTCTTTTAGATTCTTTTGCCGGTCGCGCACGCCGAAGCGAAAGAAAGTGACCTGATAGCCGTAGCGCTTTCCGCTTTCGGTTGCCAGATGGCCGGTGTAGTACCACCATTCGGTTTTGAAATCAGGATGGGAATAATGATCCGCCGGAAACGACAGCCTACGACCGGGAAGCGCGGGCTGATAAGTAAAGCCGGATGCAATCAGGAACACGCTGATCAGAGCGGCAACGAGGAAGCGCGCGTCACCCTCACCCTTCCCTCTCCCGACAAGGGAGAGGGTTAGGATTGAGATCAAGAGCCGAGCATAAAACGCGAATCCCAGATGCACGGTCAATTTTGTATTTGGATTCGTGATTTGCAGTGCCATTTTGAGTAATGTTATAGGGACGCTATGGAAAAACAATATGATCGCGAGAGCCTGCTCATAACCGCGCCGGAACTGCGGGCAAAATTGGGGTCGGCCGATCTTTGCGTCATCGACGTGCGGTCGGCGGAAGATTTCGCGCGCGGGCATATGCCCGGTGCGACTCACTTCGATCTTTTCGGCTTGAGTCTGATCGATACCAGCGAAGCGCCTTTGAAAGCCTTTATGTTCATGATTCATCACGTGTTCGAGCTGCGCGGCGTGAGCGAAAATAAACAAATTATTTTTTACGAGAACAACTCCGGCATGCGCGCGGCGCGCGGCTTGTGGTTCTTGGAATTTTTCGGTCATCCCGATGTGAAGATGCTCGACGGCGGTTTCCAGGCGTGGAAAGCGGCCGGCGCGCCGATAACAACCGATGTCACACCGCCCAAAGCGGCGGCATTCAAAATCGCCGAACGCCGCGACGTACTGGCCAGCGCCGACGATGTGCTGCGCTCGCTTAACAAGAAAGATATCGCCATTCTCGACACGCGCAGTAAAGGCGAATATCTCGGTACGCAGGTACGCGCGGCGCGCGGGGGCGCAATACCCGGCGCGATTCATATCGAGTGGACGGACAACCTCGCGCCCGACGGGCGATTTAAATCCGACGCCGAGTTGAAGGCGATGTACGATAAAGCCGGCATCACCCCGGACAAGGAAGTCGTCTCTTACTGCCAGGGCGGCTATCGCGCCGCGCACAGTTACGTCGCGCTGCGCCTGCTCGGCTTTCCCAAGGTGCGGAACTACATCGGCTCGTGGAAGGAATGGGGAGACCGCCCGGATCTGCCGATCGACACCCCTCAAGGACCAAAATGAACCGATTTCGCGCGCTCATTTATTTCGGTTTGGATCCTGACTGCCGGGCCGGCGACGATAACGCGGCAACGTAAAGCTTGAGATCAACAATTTGTCCAACAAGGAGCGAACATGCGCACTTTAGATCTCTTGGCCAGCGACTCTTCGCATCTACCTTTTCTCTACGTCTTCAAGGAATCCAAAGTGATGGAAAAGTACGGCTATGAGATCGATCTCCACCTCGTCGGCGGCGCCAAGGCGCCGACGATGGCGCACCGCGCCAAGCTCGCGCTCGCCGGCGAAATCGATTTCTTGAGCGGGCTCCACCATGAGACCTACCGCGAGCGCGCCAAGGGCGAGAAGCGGCTCACCTATCTTGCCCAGGCGCAGAACAACTGGGACGACCGGCTCGTCGCCCTGCCGGAGATCCAAAGCATCGAAGACCTCAAAGGCAAAAAAATCGTCTGCCACTCCAAGGCGCCGTGTGTCTCAGGCAACTTGCGGGCGGTGTTGCAAACTTGCGGCCTCGAACCCGAGGCAATCAACATTGAAGTCATCAATGACACCTCGGGTAAATTTTTGGATTTCGTCGATGAAATCACGTCTGGCAAAGCCGTCGCCGCGCTGGTCGATATGCCCTTTGATCTCTACGGCATCAAGAAAGGCCTTCATGTCGTCGATCTGCCGGATCGCCCGGTGATTCACAACACGACCTTGCTGGCGACCAGCGATTACATCAAAGCCAACGAAGAGGTTGTGAACGCCTTCCTCAAAGGTTTTATCGAGGCGTTGCACTTTTTCAAAACCCGGCCAGACGAAGTCGTACCGATCCTGAAAAAGAATTTGGCGAAGCGCTACGGCTTGGAAGAAGACGAATATTACATTCACCTGCAACGCGAATGGGCCAAGCTGCTCAATGAGAAACCCTATCCACTGCCGAGCGCGATCCAGAACGTTTACGATCTCGACGTCGGCAAAGATCCCAAAATGCGCCACATCGGTCCCATGGAACCCTGGGACCTGCACTACCTACGGAAGATCGACGACACCGGCTTCATCGATCAGCTGTATGCGTCGTGAAGTCATGACCCTTTGTTACGACAGGTCTGTGTTATGGCGCGTGTGGATGCTGGATTCACAGCGCTAACCCGCCGGCTCATCGTCAGGGGCTTGCGGACCAGCAAGCGTCAGGTGTTAAAAACTCGGCGATGACTCCGACAGTTAAGGAAGCTCGATAATTAAGGGACCATCACGCGTCGGGTGCGGCTGCAGCAATGGCTCCGCGCCGCTGCTCGCCAGTGTTGATGCAGTAATTTTCCAGAGGTAGATCAGATGAGTATCGCCCGCCGCATCCGGGTAAGATTCCGTCATCTTCGGCGTCCAATCGCCCATGTCGAACGTGTAAGAAACTATTCGTGCGCCGGGCTTTAGATGGGTTTTTAATTGCCGGCGAACCGCAAGGTTGCCTTCGTAGGATAAATAAAGCGTGACCACGGAGGCGGGCGACAGATCCGCCGTGCGAAAATCCTGCTGGCGAATCTCAACCAGTTGTTCCACACCTTCTCGGCGGGCGTTTTCTCGCGCCAACTTGACCAATCCCGGATCGATCTCAAAGCCGACAGCACGGATGCCGTATTTTTTTGCTGCAGTAATCAGAATCCGCCCGTCGCCCGATCCCAGATCATAGATCACATCGTCTTTATCAATCGCCGCGAGCGAAAGCATGCGCTCGACTACTTGTTGCGGGGTCGGATCGAAGGGCGCCAGGCGGTCACGACCGCGTCCCGGCACGTCTTCAGTTGAACCTTCAACATAACGACGTTCGGCGCGCACCACACCCGGCGCCACTTCGGTGATCACGGTAGTCGTACCGGCGAAGTGAGGCACATCGATGATGACCAAACCACGATCTCCGTGAAAATGCCGAGGCCGATGCGGATGATGCCGGTTCTTTCCGCGAATCGATCCCGCCACCCGATCGGTGACCTGTCGATCCCCAACTGAGTTCTTTGTCAGGGGCTTCGGTTGGGCCTGCTGAACCGCTACGCCCGGCTGGTGAATGGAAGCCTGTGGATGATTCTGTGTTCGTTGAAAGCTTTGCCGCGGAGCGGCGCGTGAAGAGGACCACGCGCGGGCGCTACCCATGCCCTGGGTCGAACCGCGAAATCCCTGACCGTGAACGATCCCCGAAAATAATGGAAGACAAACCGCAGTCAAGACTAACGCCACAAATTTCATACGAGTTCCAGTGCCGATCATAGGAAGGTCGGACAGGATAAGTCAACCGTCGGGATGAATGCGGGCCGTGCTGCGGGATCTCCACAACCAGGCGGAGAAATGGCGAGACCAGGTATATCTAGTTCGCTCGGCTGACGAACATGGCGTCGTCCGCTCGCACGAAACCGGGCGGTTTGCCGTGCCTCGAGCGGATCTCAAGCCAGCCACTGCCTGAGCCCACTACCGTGATTTCTGTCCCTTTCGAAATCTGGGCGACGACTCGGGCCGAATCCGCTGGTTGCTCATAAACCGGCGTCGAGCGTACCGTTTCGTATGTGCGCGGCTCCATAGCGCGGCTTAAACGAGCCGTAACGGCTGGTTTGGCTGGAGGGCTCACAGTGGCGACTGCCGGCCGAGGTGCGGAAGCAGCAACCCGGCGCGCTGACAAACGTTCGATCTCACGATTAGCATCCGTCAACTTGTGCTGCGCTGCGGCTAGATCCTTTTGGCGTTCGTCCAATTGGGCCTTCAAAGCTTTGATCTCCCCTGATGTACCCTGATTTTCTTGACGTAATTGGGAGAGCTGCGACTCGAGATTCTGAATCCTTTGGTCTTTTTCCTTGAGCAGATTTTCTTGTTCGGCAAGCAAAGCCTTCTGTTCAGCCAAGACCGGCCCCAAATCATGCCGCTCCACGTTTCCGCCGACGAGGTAGACACCCAACGCGAAAACAAGCAATCCTAAAGCTAGAATCGCTTTCGATTTCAACGTCATTTTTGCCTTTTCCGGCAAAGCCGTGGGTTCGTCAAACTCCGCTCCGTACCGCGGCCACTCCGGCTCCGCCGATAGGACGAGGTCGGCCTTGCAATAAGGACAAGTCATAGCCTCCATGGAGATGCTATTGGCGCAATGCGGACACAGTCGTGTCTGAAATTTTGGTTGTCCCATCTAAAACTTTCCCGTGTTTTGACCCGGGGGCTGCTCGCCCTTCAATTCAGGTCCTCTATTATTAAATGCCTCCAAACAACCGTCAAGGCTTTTGCTGTTTAGACGTGGAAAGCAGCAAATAATCGCCTTGCTCCGATAATTCGCCTGAGTTATACAACCGCTCGGAGGATTTTCAATTCATGGCCGTCATCATCAGCGAAGAGCAAACCAGAAAACTCATCGACATGGCCCAAGCCGTCAAGCTGCTCGACAAAATGTTCCGTGATCGCGCCGCCGGAAAAATGCGCAGCGTGCCGCGCCGCCGTCTCAAGGGGAGCCAAAAGCAGCTCAATATGATGGCCGCTTGGCACCAGGATATGGATTTGATCTGCCTACGCGCCTACGCCGGCGCGTCGAACACGATCACGTTCTATAACGGCCGCACGGGCGCGATCCAGGCGATCATCAACATGGGATACCTGAGTAGCCTGCGTACCGGCGCCGCCACCGGAGTTGCCTCAAAGTATCTTGCCCCTGCCAGCAGCAAAGTTCTCGGGATCGTCGGTCCGGGTTGGCAGGCGACGTTCCAAGTCGAAGCGATCGCGGAAACCTGCCCGATTGAACAAGTCGTCATCTACGGCCGCACGCCCAAGCGGCGCAAGGAGTTCATCAAACAAATGAGCAAAATCGTCAAAGCCGAGTGGAAAGAGGTCGATACAGTCGATGATGTCGAAGCAGCGTCGGATATTCTTGTCGTCTCCACCGACTCCTCGACTCCTGTCGCTACCGGGATGGCACTCAAGGACGAAGTTCTAGTTGCTTCGATCGGCGCCAACGCGACAGTCAAGCATGAAGTGTCGAACAATCTCATTCGCCGTATGGATCTCACCGTAACCGACGACCTCGCCGCGGCGAGAGCCGATAGCGGCGATCTGATCGAGGCTTGCCAGACTCGGATCACCCGCTGGGACGACATCCTACCGTTGGAAAAAATCGTCGCCGAAGGTGCTCCCCAGCCCCGCCCCAGGAAAATTCTTTTTCAGTCCAACGGCATCGCCGACGAAGATCTCGCAGTCGGCAAATACGTTCTCGATCAGGCGAGGCGCAAGAAAATGAAACTGCGCAATGTCACGGAGATCTAATCCCCACGTGCACTAAACCGACTAGAATCATAAGCTCATCGCAATCTAACAGACCCAAAAATGCCTCAGAAAAAGAGGCGATCAGCGGCGGAACGATTCTCCCACCTAAGTTACGGCTTGACAAACTTGAGCACGAATCGATCATTTTGGTTGCGTATTTTATTGACGTTGAAGTCCCGCTTGTCATCGGGACGGCTCAACATGTCTCCTTCCGCGACAAGCTTAAAACCGGCGGCGGTGACTTCTTTAATCACCAAACGCTTATCGATACGGTGCAGGGTCTTCACCTCCGAGTCACCGGTCCCTTCTCGCGCCGAGTGATCGACAACACCGTAGATGCCGCCTTTCCTGAGCGCCGCCAGGACTCGCTTATTCATTCCCGTCCGAGCCGGCTGCGGCAAATCGTGATAGTTGAGATGGGTCAGTGCAAAATCTAATGAGCCGTCCTGGGGCAAGCCAATCTTATCCATCGGACCGACGACGGTCCGGACATTTGTGAAGGACGGCCGCTTAAAACGATTTAACCACTCTTCGCGTGCGCCTGTATTGGTCGAATAAACGAGACCATCGGGGCCGACGATTTGCGAAAGAATCACCGTATAGTACCCTCGACCGGCCAGCAGATCCGCCACCTTGTCGCCGCTCCGGACGCCGTAAAACATCATCACCGCTTCAGGCTTACGCGCCGCGTCCAATTGACGTTCGTTCTCCGGCCGTTCGGCGTGGCTCAAGATCGCGCGGTAATCGGGCGCCGTGACGGTGCAAGCAGCGGCAAAAAGCAACAGCAACGGGCCGAGATGCCGAGTCGCTGAAATCCTGCCAGCGTCGCTCATAAAATTGCCTCCGTCGTTATGGTCGGATTTTGGAAGTCTTGGAGCTTTGACCAACAAATGAGCCGTCCAGCCAATTTTAAAGGGATTGCGGGCGCATGGCCTTGTCGACTTCGTAGCGCAGTAAATCCCAAATTTTTTCCATGCACTTTCCGAAGGCAGGCTCCCGCATGCTCTTCATCGTGCGCGGGCGCGGAATATCGACGGTGAGGGTCTCCTTAATCAATCCCGGCCGCGCGCTCATGACCGCGATGCGATCGCAGAGCATGACCGCTTCCTCGAGATTGTGAGTCACCAGGATCACGGTTTTTTTGTCGCGCTCCCAAATACGCAGCAGTTCGTCGCGCATCAGCAGCCGGGTTTGCGCGTCGAGATTGGCGAAAGGCTCGTCCATCAGGATCACCTGGGGATCGTTGGCCAACGCCCGAGCGATCGCCGCTTTCTGTTTCATGCCGCCGGAAAGCTCATGGGGTTGCGCTCCGGCAAAATCCAGCAGCCGGACGACTTCGAGAAAAAATCGGCTGACGCGCTTGTAAACGGACGCGTCTTCCTGGCGAAATTCCGGCCCCAAGGGGACGTTTTCTTCGACCGTGCGCCAGGGCATCAGTGCCGCATCCTGGAATACCATCGAGACCACCGATTTGGTGTGCCGCTCACCGACGAATTCCACCGAGCCGGTGGTCTGTTTTTCCAGTCCGGCCATGATGTGGAGCAAAGTGGTCTTGCCGCACCCGGTGGGGCCGATGATGCCGAAGAATTCTCGATCGCGCACTTCGAGCGAAACACCGCCCAACGCACGTACGCTGCCCTGGTTTGTGGCAAACTCTTTGGTCACCCCATGAACGACGACCTTCATCTTAGCACAGTTTGCGCGGCGTTCTTTCGCGTTTAACTAGAAACCCGAAATTTAAAAACTTGAAACGGCGTGAACCGCCTAGCGGCCGCCGAATACTTCATGAAACGTTTTGCCGTACCGCTCAAAATTCTCCAGAACTTCCGTCGGCGCAAACGCCGGCTTGATACCTTCGATCAAGCGCGTCTGGGCGGGCGTTACATCGATTCGATCCGGAATGCGATTCATGCCGCGAATCAATTCCTGGCCGCGCTTGGACAGCACAAAGTCGATGAACAGGCGCGCCGCATTCGGATGCGGCGCCTTGGCGGCAATCCCGGTGGGATGAATGTTGGCAAAAACGGGGTTCAGATAGACCCAATCGACCGGCGCGCCCGAGGGTTTCAAAACTTCGAACGTCTGAGAGTATGCGGTAAGCGCACCGCTAAATTCACCCGCGGCAACGAGTTGGGCCAACAGCGTTCTGCCCGCGCGCAACTGAGTCTGCTTGGCGAGCTCGCGCATGTAAGCCAAACCTTCTTCTTCGCCCATGGCTTTGAGCATGGTGCCGAACCATTCATAGGCGCGGCTGTCCATGCCGATCTGCCCCTTCCACTCCGCTTTTAATAAATCTTTGTAGGACTTCGGTACCCCCGTTTTCGCCACCGCGCGGCTGTTGTAACCGAAGGCCGCATAGTTCGTGTAGGTGGAAGTCCACATCGCTTGCGAATCCTTGTAACCGTCGCGATAAAATTTTCTCTCCGGCGAATCGTAAGGCGCCAGCAGCCCCCGTTTTTTGAGATTGTGCCCGTAAAAACTCGTCGTCACCACCACATCCCAAAGATTTTGCCCAGCGCGATTTTCGGTTAAAATTCTTTCCATCAGTGCCGAGTCGGTGCTGCGATAAAACACCGCGTCAATCTTCGGAAAGAGCTGTTTGAAACCATCGATGAGAGTCTTGGAATCGGCGGCGTTGAAGGTCGCGTAGAACATCAGCTTGCCTTCCGCCTCCGCCTTTTCCTTCAAACCCTGAGCGTTCGCCGGAAACGTGGCGAGCCATATTCCAAGGCTGATCGCAAAAAACAACATTGTACCCGTTCGAAACCTTTGCATCACTCCATTACTCCAACATTCCATCACTCCAACCTGCTCTTCACGGCATCTCCGCCAATAACCGTCCATAGCCCGTTAGCGGCTCGTTGAGATGCAGAATCTTCTTTGTCGCCCAAACCTGAGCCGGAATGCTCGACAGCACCGTCGTCTTCAAGTCCTTCTCCAACATCTCGATCACCGGCAAGTTATTCCAGCCCGCGCCGAGCATATAGATCCCGTCCACCGGTCCATTCTTTAGAAACACTCTTTTAGCAAAATTATAAATGGCTTCCGGTGCGATTTTGCCGGCGTCCTTAAACGGCACGTCGATCCCTTCCATCGCTCGTACGTCGAACCCGTCGTCCTGGAGGAATTTTGCGAAACGTTGATTCATCTCCTCCTGAAAATAGGTAATACCCACCAGCTTTTTCATGCCCAGGGCGCGGAACGCATCGACCTGCGCGATCGTCGCCACAGTGACGGGGATCTTATACTTCTTGGTCAGGCTGTCGGCGATCACGCGGTCCGCACCGTGACCGCGCACCATGGCCGGAGGCGCCCCCATGATCATCACCACATCGGCGCCGAGTTCGGCAAGCCGCGCAACCTTCTTCTCGGCAATCGTTAAGGCCTCTTGCAACTCTTTCTCGTTCCCCGCCCGAATGCCCGCGTGAGTCGGAATGAATCCGACTCCTTCCGGCATCAGCTTGATAAAGCTTTCCATCGAACCCGGACGGTAGGTCGGTTTCACGAGACCGACGATTCCTCGCGCGCCGTAATACATCGAATTCCAAGTCCTTAATTCAACCGCAAAGAACGCAAAGTACGCAAAAAAAACGGGCTGGGATTATCCTGGCATCCTCTGTTCTTCCGTGGTTATTCTTTCGTTGTCGTTTTATCTCAGTTCAATTTGGCTATCTCTTCTTCCGTTTCTGTAATCTTTGCGTTCTCTGCGGTAAATTTTCTTTATCTTATGCGGCCGCCTGCAGGGCGCTGCCGTTGCCACCTCCGAGCACGGCGCCGGGCAGCGCTCCCGTAGGGTTACCCTTTTCAACCAGCACTTCGCCGTTGACCACGGTCATCTCGATCCCAATCGCTTTTTGAATGAAGCGCTTTTCATTGGCCGGCAGGTCCTGCACCATCTCTGGATCGCATTCGCGGATCGTCGCAGGATCGAAAAGCACCAGATCCGCCGCCATGCCGGGCCGCAGCAAACCGCGGCCGTGCAGGCCGAAGATCGACGCCACCATGAAGGTCAATTTACGCACCCCCTCTTCCAAACTCATAATATTTTTCTCACGTACCCAATATCCGAGCAGGCGCGTGGCATAGCCAAACCCGGCGTCGTAGATCAGATGCGCGCCGGCATCGGACTGGCCGACCAGTACATACGGGCTGCGGATGATCTCCGCCACAGCCGTCTCGTCGCCGTTGGTGCTCGAAGTTTGGAACTCGGTGTCCAATCCCTCTTCGAGCGAGAGATCGAGAAAAGCATCGATGACATCCTGGCCGCGAATCTTGGCGATCTCCGCGACGCTTTTCTTCTCGAGATGCTTATTCGCCGGCGTCGCCGCTTTAACCAGATAAACCAGATCCCAGCGCCGCGAGAAGCGCGACGATTTCTTTTCTTCCACGGCTTCGTAGCGCATCTTCTTGCGCGTCTCAGGATCGCGGATCGCCTGAATGCGCTCTTCGATCGGTAAAAACAGGATCGTCTTCCAAGTCGGCAGATCGTCAAACACCTGCGCGTTTTTCATAGTGAGCCGGTTGTTGAACAGCCGCGCGTTGCATAACGGATAAGACTGCACACCCTGGTCCAACGATTCTTTCGCCAAATCCAAGAGCTGGCGCCACTCATTGGGCTTGTCCCAGCGATGGGCAATGCTCTGCCAAATGACCGGCCGCCCCGATTTCCTCGAGATCTCATCGAATAATTGCACGCTCTCGCGCATCGGCACCGACACACCCAGCGAGCCGCGCGAGATCTGCACCGCGCCCTGATTGATCTCGCCCAGCGCGCAGGCAAGCTCGACGATTTCTTCATCGGTGGCAAAGCGGCTCTGAATCGGTGTGCCATCGGCATACATATGAACGGGGTTTTGATTGGTCGAAAAACCGATCGCTCCACCCCGCACACCGGCT
>Ga0075314_1000004_pt1 | contig 38782 bp, 37 predicted proteins | sample MayberryNE_Catta_6_FD_120055 | JGI IMG/M metagenome (GOLD analysis project Ga0075314, IMG submission 120055) | Natural and restored wetland microbial communities from the San Francisco Bay, California, USA, that impact long-term carbon... | ecosystem: Environmental > Terrestrial > Soil >... | reverse complement strand
TGAATCACTGCCCCTTTAACGGAGATTTGCCCGAGTGTTATGCTGAGAATGGCTTATGGCGAGCATGAAGAGTTATTAAGGAGTCCATAATTAAGTAACTAACAAGCGACCGAGGGCCGAGCCCTGGAGATTGCGGGCATAGGACGGAGAAGGTTATTTTTCAGGCCCAGGTGCAGGTTATTGTCACCACGGAGAGGACGGGGCGGTGGCCCATCAAGCACAAAACCATTGACCGCGATCGGAAGGGCTTGGCCTTCGGTCGTGATCCAGCCACATGGTCTCTAAATAACGGACTCATTTGTAATTGCGCTCATCGGCCGCTTTTTACACCTTTTTGCTCACCGATAGGTGCGTCCCACACGTAAAAAGGGGCCAAGACTTACATCCTGGCCCCGGCCGTTTATGTTGCCTTGTTTTAACCATGCCACCGTCTGTCCAAAACGGAGCAACTGCTCGTATTTTGCTTACCAAGGCAACTGCGAGCAATGTCAGGGATCGTAACGCCAAGGGAAGCGTTGCCAGTGGCCCTGACTGGTGCTGAGGTAAGTAATTGGCTTCGGCAAACGACAAAACCAAAGCCCTACCCCGGCGATGTTTCGGTTTGTCACTCTCACCACTTACCGGGAGCCCCCCGGCCGGCCGTGCTTCCCCATACGGGGGGGAAGAGCTCACCGGGATGTTGGCCCTTGATCATTTGGCTGCCGGTCTGGAGAGGTGGGAGTTGTTGGAGAGGAACCGGTCTCTCGACGTTTGTCCTTTCTTCAATCAAAGTAGTGACTCCAGCTTACTCTTTCTATGAAATCTCTCAGCTCCCAGAGCCTTGCAAAGCTCTTCTGTTTTTCGGAGTCCTGAAACACGGTATTTTCAGGGCCGCAAAACCAGTACCTAGAAGAACCCGTGTGCGCCCGCCTTCTTCAACTTAGCGTCACCGGGACCTGGAGAAGGCGGTGAGCAAATCATGATGTTTGTCATCGATGCGGATATGAGCTAATCGAAACGCCCGCCGGATCTTAGCCACCGCACTTGAACAGTACGACTCTGCGTAGCCAAGTAGTTCGCGCGCTTCCGTATCATCACATTCGACTGCCATATCTCGATCGCCCAAGCACCAGTACTTCCGCAGATCTATAGCGCGCGTAATCGCTTTGCTCAGCGATGATGTGACCGGAACCAGCTGAGACAAACGAAAGACTTCTTCTATGTCTAAGAAGACCGTCACTTGCATGGCAGCACCTCCGGAGGACTTTAAGATTCGGGGAGCAAGGCAAATGCCAGCGATTTAATTTTTCATGGAGGCACGTGATTTGGCGGGAGAAATCGGGAACATTTGATGCTGGCTATGTCCTACAAAAAGAACATGGACAGCTGGCACTTTCCCAATAGCGCGAAGAGCATAAAGGGAACTACTTTCATGCCTGGAAATTGCCTGTCCCTCGTTGCGTGGACCGAGGGGCGCTGCAGATGTGAGACAATTACCGGCCGCCCGAGGCGGATTCGCGCTTTGATCCGCTCAAGTTTTGACAAGTGGTCAAACCTTAGCTTCTACTGGCTGCGCTTCTCAAGAATCGGTTATCTGGTATCTTCAGGTAATACTAAGCTGGTTGGCTGATGAAGAAATTCAGGGACGCTTTGATTACCTGGATGAGATCTACGCATTTTTCATGAACTGTTATCATCTAAGTGATTGGCTTGAAGATAGTACGATTAGTGCGGCCGTGCGGGATAGCGTTGAGGCTCAGTGAATCGAAACGAGCTTACACGCCGTCCTATCATGTGGTAGGAGTTCAGTCCTAATATTTCGGCAACCGATAATATGGTGCCAGACGGCCAAGGGTTCTTATGGCAATGGGGACAGGGGACTACTTTGGCGTGTTCAATGACTCTTTCGCTAGGTTTCACTTCCAAGTCAAACCGCTTGCCGTAGTTCTGACATTTGAATTTCCACGTTCCTCGGTTCACGGCGGATCTATTCACACTTGGTCGTGCGATAGCAAGGCGCGTATATCTTTTGAAAACTGCCGGTAGGACTAACTCGCTTCCGGCAGCAACGCACTGTTACCCCACTATCGAGGGGCGGTTGGCGTTGCAGCGTTTAAAAAGCGGCGAAAATCGCTTGCTAACGAGAACTTAAATCCGACGTGTAACAGCAGTCGAAAGCGGTATCCTCTTGGGACTGTCGTGGTCGTGTGTTTGATAATAGATAGCTGCATCTCGCGAGGTAGCTACCTGAGCAAGGTTTTTGTAAGAACTCTCAGAGCCGACCAGAAACGTAACTTGTGGTAACGTCTGGGATTCTCTTAACCTCCAGATCAATTGATCAAGAAACGAAAACGATAGCGCTTCACTGTTACGAAGATCGATCACAAGCGGCTCATGCGAGGCAAGATGTTGTGTAAGGTTTCTGTACGCTTCGTTCGCCTTGGTGCGAGTGACCGTCGATGATGAAAGTTGTGCAATTGAAAGTAGGCGCATGTCCCGCTCCTTCTTTGATGGCACCGAAACGAACGCATCCCGACTACTATCGCTCTCCGCTCGATTAAGACGGAAACGTCACTCGGCTCACTTTGATGTGCTACGCAGCATGCGGACTGAGCAATCTTGATACCAGAGAGAACAGTGCGATTTAACAGGTCTTGCGCCACCACCTGTAGGAATTGAAAGGAGGAATTTGCCTTCATGCCGAGCGGGGATCAGTCACTCCCACTCCGGCGCCCGTTCGGCTCGCTGATGTGTGCCATCAACTGAACGTCTTTGGCAGCTTATCGCCATACACGTAAGGTGATTAGAGTGGGTCAAGGATCCGCTCAACGGGAATTGGCCTGTGAGTCCACCGGATCAGACAAAGAGGCGATGCGCGCAAGCGCCGGCAGGCGAGATTGTCACCGGCCGCTTTTAGGGATCCGATGCCCAACCGCGTGACGGTGCGGGACTTGGTCGAGGATTATCTAAACGACTACCGGCCGCATGGTGAGGCCGCAGGACGATGAAGGAACCGAAGTCGACTCGCCCCTGATGGCCTTTTTGGGAGACTACAGGGCGCATCAAGTCGGGACCGACGCAGTCAAGAAATACATCGCCCAGCGGCTCAAGGCCGGCGCCGCGAACGCCACCGTCAACCGCGAGCTGGCGGCGCTCAAGAGAATTTTTTTAACCTTGGATCCAAGCCGAAAAGATTCACCGAAAGCCCCATATCCCGATGCTCGAAGAGATAACGTGAGACCGGTTTTTCGAGCACGGCGACTTATCGCTTTTCGGATGCCCTTCCGGATCACCCAAAGCCGGTCGTCACCTTCGCCTATTACACAGGCTGGCGCCGGGGCAAAATTCTCAATCTCACATGGGCGCAAGTGGACCTCGTAGACCGAACGGTGCGGCCTAACCCGAACCAGACCAAGAATAAAATCGGCCGAGTCATTGTCTTCCAGAAAACGGGTACTAACCTATTGATTTGGTGGTGCCCGGAGCCGGACTCGAACCGGCACAGACCTTTCGGTCCGAGGGATTTTAAGTCCCTTGTGTCTACCTATTCCACCATCCGGGCGCAGAGTAATTTCAATAACTTGCAGCATTCGCAATTTCAACCGGCTGCTTAACACCGTCGTCTAGTTTTTTGCTTTTTTAGCGGCTGGATGTTCGTGTCGCGGTCGCTGGTTGTGATCTCATCCGGTACAGCGACACCTTCGTTTAGCGATCCTTCTCAGACTTAATCAACCTGTATTCTCTGTCAAGTGATTGAGAGCTAACGAGAGACGCGCCGGAGCGCACAAATGGCCAGCGCCGAAGGTCTAGCCGAGCCGGAATTGCAGATGTATTCGCGAACAATGCCGCTCGAAATTAATCTTGTCGCGGATAGGTAGTAGCCCACCCTTGGCTTTGGTTGAGAAAGCCACGAAGGCGGTCGTGTGACATCAAGAAAGGCCGGACGCTCTCGGAGGTCGAGTCCGGTGTTTGTACATACGGACCGATGTGTCGTGAAGAAAACTCATCGTGAGATCTTCCGTCTGCAGATCTCCGGTTCTAGTTTGATACTCGATCCTCACTACCGAATGAGTAATGTCGGAGGGGCAGGTATCGATCCGGCGCAAACGTCCATGTCTATGATCGATGTATTCCCCGACTGCCCGAAGCATCTCAGGGACACTGTCAAAGCTTAGATTCAAGTTGGACTGTCCGCGCCGCCCTTGTCCTTCGCGTTCAAGAACTTCTATTTCTTGACCCGATAATTGTACCTCGATCAGACCGGTGTAAGGTGGATTCGGATCGCCGACGAGAAGGCGAAAATCACGAAAGTAGCTTTTTAGTTCAAATGCTTCGATTTGGCGTTGCTGCAGAGCTTGACCGACGCAACGAAGGGCATGGGCGTAATTGGGAAGATTCAACATACGATCATCCTCCCCTGAGTCATTTTATCTAAGGAGTTTCACCCACCTTGGAATTTTGCAGAATCAATTCCAGCGTTCTGCAACAGCAAAATTAAAAAAATTTCAGTGAACATCTTGCATCTTCCGTGCCGTTTACATCCGTGCTCGAATAGCGATCTTACGCAGTTCGCTGTCCCAATTCTCGGATTTGTTCCGTTTAAGTCACTCGGTTTTTGTCGCGTTAGAGCTACATCCCGTGAAATGCCAAAGAGAAACCTGAATTAAATTGGCCATCGTTCTTTGACAGCTTCCGGCATTCGCCATGCACCAATGTCATCAGCCGGCAGTGCATCACGGTAATGGGCGCTTCGTCGCATTTTCGCCATTTGCGCAAATCACGCGGCCAAAGCTGTGAGTTTCTCCGTGCTTGCGTTGTGCGCGGCCAAATGAGGTATTCCATGCACACTCTTAAAAACTTGTTGATCGCATTTTTTTTGCTTCTCACTACAGATGCAGTCTTTGCAGCATCGGCGCCTGTCACCTGCGGCAGCACGCTAATACTAAGCACCTATACTCTTGCTGCCGATCTCGATTGCAGCAAGGCTACAGCGCCGATCACGGTAAGAGACCGAGCCGTGCTAAATCTAAACAGTCACGTCTATGCTGGGCAGATCATTCTAGATGGCAGCCTGGCTCGGCTTAAGGAGGGGACGATTAATTGCAGTTATCAAAACGACATCTTTGACGAGGTTCCGTGTGGTGTTGTCGTTCAAGGTGCAGGCAACCACATCGTGCAAAATGTCACGATCCTTTATCCCGCCGCCGATCCTGGCATTGAAGTTATTAGCACTAATAACTTCCTGATCAGCAATACGGTCTTTTCAAGCGGGGAGTTGGGCGCAGTTGTGATTTGGGGGAATAACAACACCCTGCTACAAAACAGGGCGGTTCTAAACAGGGAGGGCGGTATAGTCAGCGTGGGTTTTTTTATCGTGGGAAACGCAAACCAGCTTACCGGGAACTATGCGAGGCTACAAAGTGCCGGGTACCTCACTCAGGGAGATAATAATGTTTTGGATCAAAACGTACATGCGGGTGTGCCTGACGATCACTCCGTAACCGACGAAGGTTTTGGGATAGCGGGCAGTGGAAATCGACTGACTCGTAACGTCGTCACGAATGAAGATTTTGGCATTTTCGTTTTTACGCAACCCAACACGATTGAAAACAACATAGCCATTCGGAACGGTGTGGATCTTTTGGATGGCACCAAAAACTGTGATTCAAATATCTGGCAAAAAAACATTTTCCAGACGAGCAATCAAACGTGCATTGGCGGTACGACAGTTCTTTTGGCTTCGACAAACGCTTTGGAAAAGCTTTCAGCTTTGCTTCATCGTGTGCACTTGCGCCACCAGCAGCGCGCCCGTTAACTAGGTCGGTTAACACCCCGGGAGCAATCTTCCTCTCATCGATCACAACAAAGAAACGGGAACATATCCTCAGCTCCCGTTCTTTTGAGATTTGAGTCAATTTGAGTCGTCTACCTATTCCACCATTCGGAACGATCAGCGGAAACACGATGCGTAGATGCGGAGACTCGTGTCCGCCTCTCACTTTCGAGTTTACCTACACGAGTGAGTTGAAAATTAAACGAACAACGGCGCCAAGACCAGCGTGATCGTCGCTAGCAACTTGATCAACACGTGTAAGCTGGGACCGGCGGTGTCTTTGAAAGGATCACCCACCGTATCGCCGACGACGGCGGCTTTATGGGTCTCGGACCCCTTGCCGCCGTAAGCGCCGCTTTCGATGAATTTCTTAGAATTATCCCATGCTCCACCGCTGTTATTCAGGAACGTGGCCATCAAGATACCGGCGATCGTGCCCACCATTAAAAGAGCTGCCACCGCTTCGGCGCCAACCCCGAACATCCGGAATATCAGCCCCGCGGCAACCGGCGTGCCGACCGCGATAACGCCGGGCAACACCATCTGTTTAAGCGCGCCGAGGGTGACGATATCGACACAACGCGCGTAGTCCGGCTTGACGGTGCCCTGCAGAATTCCGGGATTCTCTCTAAACTGGCGCCTGACCTCATTGATCACGTAATAAGCCGCTTTGCCGACGGCGCGGATCGCCAGCGCCGAGAATAGAAATACCAGAGCTGCGCCAATAAGCCCGCCGACAAAAACTTCCGGCTTGGCGATATTGACCGATTCGAGCTTCGTGCCGTAATGGGCGACTTCGTCCAGGTACGCAGAGAAAAGCAAGAACGCAGCGAGCGCCGCCGAGCCGATCGCATAACCTTTGGTCAATGCCTTGGTGGTATTGCCGACCGCGTCGAGCCGGTCGGTTTTGTGCCGCACCGTTTCAGGTTCACCGCTCATCTCGATGATGCCGCCGGCGTTATCCGTGATCGGGCCGAAAGTATCCATCGCCAGAATGTAAGCTGCGGTCCCCAGCATGCCCATCGTCGCCACGGCGGTGCCAAATAGACCGGCATTGGGCACGCCGCTTGCGCCGCCGAGAAAATAGGCGCCGAGAATCGCCATCGAAATGACGATCACCGGAGCCGCGGTGCATTCCAGGCCAACCGCGACGCCGGTGATGATATTGGTTGCGGGGCCGGTCTGCGACGCCTCGGCGATCTCTTTCACCGGGCGGTACTTGTACTCGGTGTAATACTGGGTGATGTAAACAAACGCCTGCGCCATCAAGATGCCGATAACCCCGCAGAGAAAGAAATAGATCCAGGCCGAGGTCGCTTCGGGATACTTGGCGGGATCCACTTGCAGCAGGTAATAGCTTGCTGCCAAAAAGCCCAGAGCCGCCAAAATGCTGGTCACATAGTATCCGCGATTGAGCGCTCTCATCGGATCTTCATCTTCCCGACATCTGACGATCATGACGCCGACGATCGACGCCAGGAGTCCGAAGGCGCGCGCCACCAGCGGGAAGAGAATTCCCTTGAGGCCGAAAAACGGGTACAGACCGACGCCGAGAATCATCGCGCCGATATTTTCTGCGGCGGTGGATTCGAACAGATCGGCGCCGCGGCCTGCGCAGTCGCCCACGTTATCGCCGACCAGATCCGCAATCACGGCGGGGTTGCGCGGATCGTCTTCCGGTATGCCGGCTTCGACTTTGCCGACCAGATCCGCGCCGACGTCGGCGGCCTTGGTGTAAATGCCGCCGCCCAACTGCGCGAAAAGCGCGACGAAGGAGGCGCCAAACCCGAATCCGACGATAGTAAACGGGATCTTCTGCGGATCATGGCCGAGCACTTCCAGAAGCGCGAATAGCCCGCCGACTCCCAGCAGACTCATGGCAACCACGAACAGACCGGACACAGCGCCGCCGCGTATAGCGATTCGCAATCCATCGTTGAGACTCGACCGAACCGCCGCCGCGGTGCGAATATTCGCGCGAATTGAAACCCACATGCCGACATAACCCGCAATCACTGAGCAAAGGGCGCCGAGAACGAAAGAGAACGTCGTCCAGAAGGCCATCTGCACCGGCGGCACCGGATCCGCCGGGCTCGGCGTGCGGAAATACGCATAGAGCACAAATATCAGCGCTGCCAGAACGGCTGAGAAACTGATGATCGTCCGATTCTGCCGCGAAAGAAATGCCTCAGCGCCTTCTTTAATGGCATTGGAAATCTCCTGCATTCTCGGCGTGCCGGTATCGCGTTGCATCACGTAGCGTGCCAGATAGACCGCGAAGGCCAGCGACAAAAAGCTAATTACAATGACAAACGAGATCATTACTCCTCCTCATCCCTTTACATGGCTATGCTTAAAAGCTTTCGCGGCTTGCACCCAATCTGCTGCCGCGGATTTCAAATACTGATCATAGGTCGATAGCGCGTCACCACGAAGTGTATGAAGGGCACGAATGATCAGACATTTTGAAGTTCTTAGATTCGTGTTCTTAGCGTACTCCGTAATGCATTGCCCGTGTCAATTGAGTTGCGGATCTGCCGCGCTAGGTTCTGGGTCATTCTGGCCGACGCCATATATATGCGATACCGATGCTGAGCACATAAAGCAGCATCATCGGAACGGCGAGAAGGCTCTGGTTGATGACATCGGGCGTCGGTGTCAACATCGCCGCGATGATAAAGATGATAACGAACGCGTAACGGAAAGATCGCAGCATGAAACGGTAGTCCCAGATACCGACACGCACGAGAAAAAATGTAAAAACCGGTAGCTCGAACGCCGCACTGAAGGCCAGAACCATACGGAAGAAAAAAGTAAAATATTCGCCGATCCGGATCGCGGGGTTGACCCCCATGGTTTCGTACTGCTCGAGAAAGTACTTGAAGGCGACCGGCAGGACGATTCGATAACAAAAAAAAGCACCCGATACGAAAAAAAAAGTAGCGCACAAGACAAACGGCACAACCCATTTCCGTTCCCGGCGCGACAGGCCCGGCGCGATAAAGCGCCAGATCTGGTAAAAGATCACCGGGGACGAAAAAAGCACACCGGCTGCGAGCGCGACTTTGATTTCAACGAAAAACGCTTCGGTGACACTGGTGCCGATGAGATTTTGACCCGGCTGTAAATGTTGGCGCAGCGGCGCCACGACAAACCCGAAAATCGCATCGGCGAAAAAATAACTGACGCCTGAGGCGAGGACGATGGCCAAAATTGATTTTACTATACAGCCACGGAGCTCCTCGAGATGCTCCGTGAGAGTCATATTGGAATCGCTCGCCACAATTCACTATCACAGACCGAAATCGCAAAAAAGGGGAAGGTTACGATCCCTTCCCCTTTTTCTGGCTCAAACCTATAGGTGTATTCAACTCTACTTGGTCTTTGCCTCGTCTTTCTTTTCCTCAGCCTTTTCCGGCATCGGAGCCGCATCTTTAGCTGGCTCACTCGGCGTCGCAGGAGGAGCCGGCTCCGCAGGTGCTGCAGGTGCAGGCGGCGGTGGCGGCGGAGCGGGTTCTTCTTGCTTGCCACACCCCATCATCGTAAGAGATAAAGCGAAAAGCGTGATCACCGACAACGAAACGAATTTCTTTCTCATCCTTGATTCACCTCCTTTCCCGTCACACGTAGAAAAAAGTCTTGCTATGATTGATTCGGTATCGCATAACTCATTTGGATATTCAAGCGTGCCGGCGCTACCACCCCCGGAGCCCATTTCTGCTCTTCACCAATGAAAAGTGCTTCTGCCAAAGCACTGTTCGCGCCGGTTACTCCCGGCGTCTCCTGAGCCGCGACTGTCGCAAAGCGATTTTCTCGCCGGCCCCGTGCGCGGACGAAGATCTAAATTAATGAATCATCGTAGTTTCGGAAAGTCCGGCGATCCGAGCATGGCCAAGCACGCGGCGACTGGCAAAATTTGCTCAGTCCTACCGCTTGCAGATCCAGCGGATGGCGTTGTTCAAAACTCACACGAAATGTCGATAACTTGTGGACAACTTAAGTCGAGCGGGGCGCGTACGGCCAAAAGTAGCGGAGCCCAGCGAATTGCCCATTTTTGCAGCGGCAAAAATCGTTTCGGTTCAAGCCCTTGCGAGTCGGCCCATATCGGAAATTTTTACCGGCGTAAACGCGTGGCATGGACGGAATCCAGGTGGGCACTACGAAAACCGTCGAAAGTGCTGGTGGCGGATCGCCGGTGCTTACTCAGTTTCAGCGCCGAATAATCACGAGTTGCTTTCATTGACTCGACCCACTGACGATGGTAAACAACACTGAACAATTTTCTTGGGGGGAACTTCCTTGATCGTTCATACTTCAGCTATCAAAAGACACCGTCAAAGCTTGAAGAAGCGCGCAGGCAACATTGAAACCAAATCGAAGCTCCGGACTCTGATCAAAAGGGCACGCCAGGCGATCGACGCAAAAAATCAAGAAACGGCTGCGAGCCAAATTCGCGAGGTCAATAAAGCGTTGGGAAAAGCCGTCAACAAAGGCATCATCAAGAGCAACACCGCGTCGCGCTGGCTCTCTCGCCTCGCTCGCTCGGCGTCGCGGATGTCCGCCGCCGGTTAAGCTCAGACCTTACGGAGCGCCAGGCACGCCAATCCTCAAAACATTTCCATGACGCGCTGGTGAATCTCCTTGGCAAAGCGCTCCATGAGCTGGTCTTCCACCGCCCGCCGTTCGAATTCCGTGAGTTGAATATCTGTCATGCGGCGCACGTCGGTAGCATTCAAGGTGCCGGTGCGAAACTCCGACGAGGTCGTCACCACCGCGGCCCGTGAGCCGTTGTAGATTTCGCTCAGACGAAGCTCCTGGCCGCGCCACAGGATTTCGTTGGGCTCGCGCCGGCGCAAAGTCACGTCCAAATTCAGCAGGGCTTCATATTGCAGGACTTCGTCGCGGCGATTGACCGAAGCGACGGTATTGTCCAGGGAACGAATCACACCGCTCAGGATCACGTCGGCCTGCTCGGCTTGTTCGACGACTTGGAGTCGTCCGCGGCGATAAAATTCACCGCGGAGCGCCGTCGCAAGCTCTTTTTCCATGCCGACTTCGCGGCTACGGTTCACAAAAGGCTCCACATAGATCGTGCGAGCGTCTTTGGGGAGCAGTGAACTTTCATCGACAAATTGATAGCCGCAGGCGCCGAGACCCGAAAGCACGACGCTAGCAATCAGATAGCGGAAAAAGCGGCGCCGAAGCGACTGATCCTGGCGCATGTTTTCAACCCTCCACAACGATATTCACCAGGCGACGCGGTACATAAACCACGCGCCCGATCTTTTTGCCGTCGAGTAAGCCAGCTACCTTCGGATCGGACAAGGCATCGGTCTCGATACGTTCCTGGGTGACGTCGGCCGGCACGGTGATCTTCCCGCGCACTTTGCCGTTGACTTGAACGATGATCAGCAGTTTTTCTTCCTCGAGCGCGTCGGCCGAATAGCTCGGCCACGGTACTTGATCGACGTGCTCCGGATGCCCGAGCTCCCGCCACAGCTCGCTGGCCGCATGGGGGACAAACGGCGCGAGCAGCAGCACCACGGCTTCCAGCCCCTGTTTGCGAATCTCGCGCCCCGCCTCCGAATCGTCACCGCGCTGGGCGGCGGCGCTCAAGGCGTTTAGCAACTCCATGATCGCGGCGATTGCGGTGTTGAAGTGAAAACGCTCTTCGATGTCATTGGTGACTTTTTGAATCGTCCGGTGGATCATGCGCCGCAGATCGCGCAGCTCCGAGGAAAGCTCGCCGGCGCCGTTGCTTGCGGCAGGGTTCGCCCACAGATCGCGTTGTTGAAAAATCAACCGCCACAACCGGGACAAGAATCGATAGGCGCCCTCGACACCCTGATCGCTCCATTCCAGATCTTTTTCCGGCGGCGCAGCGAAGAGTGCAAACAGGCGTGCGGTATCGGCGCCGTAGCGGCTGATGAGATCTTCGGGGTCGATGATGTTTTTCTTCGACTTGGACATCTTTTCGACCCGGCCGACGGTCACCGGACGGCGGCACTCGGCGCATTGCCAGCCGTCCTTTTCCGAGCCGATTAGATCCCCGGGGAAAAGCCAGCCATGTTCGGCGCAACGATAGGTTTCCATGGAAACCATTCCCTGCGTGAGCAAGTTCGTAAACGGTTCATCGACCTTGGCGAACCCGAGGTCACGCAGCGCTTTGGTGAAAAATCGTGCATAGAGCAGATGCAACACGGCATGCTCGACACCGCCGATGTATTGATCGACCGCCATCCAATAACGGGCCTTTTCGACGTCGAACGGCGCCGCGGTAGAATTTGCCGAAGTATAGCGGAGAAAATACCACGACGAATCGACGAAGGTGTCCATGGTGTCGGTCTCACGCCTCGCCGCGCCTCCGCATTTCGGACAAGTGACTTTTGAGAAGGATTGACTCTCGCGCAACGGCGAACCGCCCTTTCCGGTAAACGGCACATCTTCGGGCAGCTTTACCGGAAGCTCGCTCTCCGGCACGGCAAGCGTACCGCACGGGTCACAGTAAATGATCGGAATCGGCGTGCCCCAGTATCGCTGTCGCGAGACGCCCCAATCACGCAGACGATAACGGATCGCCTTTTTGCCCCACCCTTTCGATTCCGCATGCGCTGCGATCTTTTCCTTGCCCTCGGTACTCGCCAGGCCGGAAAATTCTCCGCTGTCGACCATCACTCCTTCGTCGACATAGGCCTCGGTCAACTCCGCCTCTCTGAGAGGCCGGTTCTGCGGCTGAATCACCAAACGGATCGGCAGATGGTACTTTTTAGCGAATTCAAAATCGCGCTGGTCGTGCGCGGGTACCGCCATCACCGCGCCAGTGCCGTACTCCATGAGCACGAAGTTTGCGAGATAGATCGGAATGTCCTCGCCCGTGAACGGATTGCGACAGTAGGCGCCGGTAAAGACGCCTTCCTTCTCAGCTTCATCCTCGCCGCGGCGTGCCTGGCTAATCTTTCTCACCCGCTCGATGAATGCTTCGACCGCTCTTTGCTGGGGCGTGTCACTCGCCAGTTTGAGCGCCAGCGGATGCTCGACGGCAAGCGAGACAAAGGTTGCGCCGAAGATGGTATCGGGGCGCGTCGTAAAAATGCGCAACCCCCGGTCATGGCCCACCACTGGAAAATCGATTTCGGCACCGATCGACTTGCCGATCCAGTTGCGCTGCATGGTCAGCACCTTGTCGGGCCACCCCTTGAGTTTGTCCAGATCGGCGAGCAGTTCCTCTGCGTAATCGGTGATGCGGAAAAACCACTGTTCCAATTCCCTCTGAACGACCGCGGAGTCGCAACGCCAACAGGCGCCGTCAACCACCTGTTCGTTGGCCAGCACGGTTTCGCAGGAAGGACACCAGTTGACGAATGCGTTCTTCTTGTAAGCCAAGCCTTTTTTGAAAAACTGCGTAAAGATCCACTGATTCCAGCGGTAATACTCGGGCTCGCAGGTGGCCAGCTCCCGCGCCCAATCGTAGGAAAGGCCCATGCGCTGAAGCTGTGCCTTCATGTAAGCAATATTTTCCTGCGTCCACTGCTTCGGATGAACGCCACGCTCGATGGCGGCGTTCTCCGCCGGCAAACCGAAAGCGTCCCAGCCCATCGGATGAAGCACGTTGAAACCGCGCATACGCTTGTAGCGCGCGACCACGTCGCCGATCGAGTAGTTGCGCACATGACCCATGTGAATGCGACCGGACGGATAGGGAAACATTTCCAGCACGTAATACTTTGATTTCGCCGAGTCCTCGGCGACATTGAACGTCTGATCCTCAGCCCAAAGGCGCTGCCATTTAGCCTCGATGCTTTTGGCTTGATAGCGTTCTTCCATAACTTTCAATCACGCTTTCAGATTCCGGACGTGAGCGATTTGGTCCAACACCCCGTTGATGAAGTTGGCCGAATCCGCGCTGCCGAAACGCTTGGCGATTTCGATTGCCTCATCCAGGCTGACGGCCACCGGGATGTCCGGACAAAAGGTCAACTCGTAAGTCGCCATGCGCAGGATCACCAAATCGACCTTGGCAAGCCGCGCCAGTTTCCAGTTTTCCGTCGTTTGCTCGATGGTCTGATCGATAGCGGAGCCTTGGCTCACGACTCCTGACACCAAGCGGCGCGCAAATTCCTTTGCCTTGGCGTTGCCTTCGAAGTGGCGCAAAAATGATTCCACGGCGTTGACCGAAGGATCACCGGTGATCTCGATCTGGTACAGCGCCTGAAGCGCCAACTCGCGGCCCTTGCGTCGCGTGCCTTTGCCGGAGTGGCCGGTCGCCGATTCCTGTTGATGCTCTGACAAAAAGGTGCTCTGAGATTTTGTCGGTGACGGCGAAGTGCGTCTACGAAATGCGCTCGATGACGTGAATCATTTCAACCGTCGTGAGCAATGCTTCGTACCCTTTGTTGCCGTCCTTTGTACCCGCTCGGTCCATGGCCTGCTGGACGTTGTCGGTTGTCAATACTCCGAAACCAATCGGAATCTTGTAGGCCCGCACCGCGTCGCCGATGCCGCGCGTTACTGCGTCGCAAACATATTCAAAATGCGGTGTATCGCCGCGGATCACCGCGCCGAGACAAACCAAGGCATCGTATTTGCCGCCGCTCGCCATCCTCTCCAGCACCAGTGGAATCTCGAACGCGCCTGGCACTCGCACGATGGTCAGGTCCTCTTCAGCGCCACCGTGGCTCTTGAATGCGTCGATCGCGCCGTCGAGCAGCTTCTCGGTGACAAAATGATTGAAGCGGCTGACGATGATGCCGATCTTGAGCCCGCGGGCGTCCTTTGTTCCGTCAACAACGTTTGCCATCGCAACGTGATCTGAGGCGGTCAGTGCTTGGCGGATTTGCTTTCCAGATTGGAAAAGAGATGACCCAACTTTCTCTGCTTGGTGCGCAGATAGTGGATATTGCTGTCGCGCGGCACTACCTCGAGAGGAACGCGTTCGAGGACTTTGACACCGTAACTCTCGAGCCCGGAGATTTTACGCGGATTGTTAGTCAACAACGCAATCTTGTCGATGTTCAAGTCGCGCAAAATTTGCGCACCGATGCCGTAATCGCGTAGATCTTCTTTAAAGCCCAACTCCAAATTGGCTTCTACCGTATCGCGCCCCTGATCCTGCAGCGCATAGGCTCTAATCTTGTTGGTCAGACCGATGCCGCGGCCTTCCTGATGCATGTAGATCAGCACACCCAAGCCTTGTTCATCGATCAGCCGCAGGGATTGGCGAATCTGATCGCCGCAATCGCAACGCTCCGAGCCGAACACATCACCGGTCAAACACTCGGAATGGACACGCACCAAAACGCAGTCCGCGCCGCTGACTTCGCCTTTGACCAGCGCCATATGCTCGACGCGATCGACTTCGTTGCGATAAACGATCGCCCGATACATGCCCCCGTGGATGGTCGGAAACTCCTGCTCGGCCACACGCTTGACCAAGCTTTCGGTGCGCAGCCGATGAGCGATCAAGTTCGCCACCGAGACAATCTTCAGTCGCTGCCGCTCGGCCAGTCGTTCCAGCACAGGCAGCAATGCCACCGAACCGTCCTCGTCTAAAATCTGACAAATGACTCCAGCCGGCTTGAACCCGGCCAAGCGCGCCAGATCCACCGAAGCGTCGGTGCGCCCCGAGCGCGCCAGCACGCCACCGCTGCGCGCTTGCAGCGGCTGGACATGGCCTGGAATCACCAAATCTTCGTGTTTGGTGAGATCGGCGATGACGGCCTGAATCGTGTGGGCGCGGCCCTGGGCGGACACGCCATGCACGCCTGGCAGGCTGATCGAAAACGACGCGCCGCAAATCAACCCGGCCAGGGGACTGTTCTCCTCCGGGATCATTGGAATGCCAAGCTCGCGAATGCGCTCGTCGGTCAGCGTCACGTAGATGATGCCGCGGCCGTGGTGCATCATGTAATTGAGGCTCTGTGCGGAAACCTTCTCGGCCGCCATACTGAAAAAACCATTGCTGTCCGGCGCGTCTTCGTCGACCAAAATCACCATCCGGCCGTTACGGATTTCCTCCAAACCTTCTTCGATACTGGCGATTGGCATGGGATTGATGCGGGAGCCGCCGGCCTTACTCGCGCTGTTGCACGAAGTTTTGAACGTATTTACCGATCAAGTCGGTTTCGATGTTGACTTTATCACCTACCCGGCGAGCGCGCAAATTCGTGTGACGCAATGTGAACGGAATAATCGCCACCGAAAAGTCACCGGCGCGGCACTGATTAACGGTCAAACTGATGCCGTCCACGGCGACCGATCCTTTCGACACCAACAGCGCGCCAAGAGGGCGCGGCGCGCGCAAACGAAATATCGTAAAGTCGCCTTCCTTGGCGATGCTCCACACCGTGCCGATGCCATCGACGTGACCGGTCACCAGATGGCCGCCGAGGCGCTCTTGCAAACGCATCGGTTGCTCGAGGTTAACCAGGCTACCGACGCGCAGCTGATCCAGGTTGGTCATTCTGAGGGTCTCGGGCGAAACATCGACGGTAAATGCGCCGCGGCGCTTCTTGACAACCGTCAAACAGGCGCCATTGACGGCGATGCTGGCGCCAAGGCGCATTGAATTGACGGCCAAACCGGTTTTCACCGTCAAAACTGCTGAACCTTGGTTAAGTCGCAGCGCGTCGACGACGCCGACATCTTCAATCAACCCGGTAAACATCAAGTCCAACCTGAATCATTTCTTGGCCAACACCCGCCCTGACATTTTCACAGATACCCGGTCACGATTAAATCTCCGCCGGATCTCCTGACCCGAAGATCTTTGACTATGAGCGCGCTCTTCATCCGGCGAAACCCCAAGCCATCGAGCATCGGCCGGCCATCGCCGCCAAGAATTTTCGGCGCGTAGAAAAACATGATCTTGTCGACGATCTTGGCTTCGAGCGCCGAAGCTGCGGTGGCACCGCCGCCTTCGATCATCACGCTGACGATGCCCGCCTCCGCAAGTTTTCTCAGCAGCGGCCGCCAGGCCACTTTATTTTGCCTGAGTGGTAATCGCCACACCTGCGCACCGAGAAGTTGGAGCGCACGAACCTTGGCGGGGGCAACCCGGGCCCCTGCGGCAACAATGGTTTTTTCCGGGTCTTTATGGCGCAGGACTTTTGCCGAAAGCGGAATAAGTAGACGGCTGTCCAGAATGATGCGCCACGGATTGCGCCCGCGCGCAATCCGGCAGGTCAGTTGCGGATCGTCGGCTTTGACCGTGCCAGAACCGACGAGAACCGCGTCGACCTCATTGCGCAGCCGATGAACCGCAAGGCGCGACTCCGCGCCGCTCACCCAGCGCGAGTCACCGGTCAACGTGGCGATTTTGCCGTCAAGCGTCGCCGCCAGCTTAAGGGTCACGAAGGGCATCCGCCGGGTGATGTACTTAGCAAAAGTTTCGATCAGCCTGCGGCATTCATTTTCGAGCAGCCCCACGCGAACTCTGATACCGGCGCGCCTAAGCTGCCGAATGCCCCGCCCAGCCACCAATGGATTGGGATCTTTCGTGCCGCAAACGACCTCCTTGATGCCGGCGCGAATTAAAGCTCCGGTACACGGCGGCGTGCGTCCCTGGTGGCTGCATGGTTCGAGTGTCAGGTAGAGAATCGCGCCCCGGGCTTTCGCCCCGGCGCGCTTGAGCGCAGCGATTTCCGCGTGGTCAGCGCCGGCGAAGCGGTGGTAGCCGGTGCCGACAATCTTTCCTCGGCGCACGAGAACGGCGCCGACCTGGGGATTGGGACTGGTTCGACCTGCCGCCTTTTGCGCCAACCGGCAAGCCATGCGCAGATAATACTCGTCTTGCGCGCCGCGGCGAGATTCGGACAAAGAGGCTAATCCCTTTTTTGTCGGAGCTCGGTCACTTTCGCCCCAGGCGTGCCCTTACGCTCCTTCAGAAGCTCTTCCAATTCGACCATGAACTCATTGATGTCTTTGAAAGATCGATAGACGGAAGCGAAACGCACGTAGGCGACCGGATCGGTGTCATGCAGCTCGCGCATCAACGTTTCGCCGATTAACGAGCTGGCAATTTCTTTTTCACCGCGCTCCTGCACCGTCCTTTCGATACGATCAGTGATCGCCTCGATCGTATTGATGCTCACCGGGCGCTTTTCGCAAGCGCGCTTCAAGCCGTTGATGATCTTGAGCCGGTCAAAGGTTTCGCGCCGGCCGTCTTTTTTAACCACCAGCGGCATCATCTCTTCGACCCGCTCATAGGTGGTGAAACGCCGACTGCAACGCTCGCACTCGCGCCGACGCCGGATCATGTTGCTGTCTTTGCTCAAGCGTGAATCGATCACTCGATTCTCGGTCTGATGGCAGAACGGACACTTCATGGGTCAACCCGAAAACCAGGCTCGATGGTCGAGGATCGTAGCCATTCTCTATTCCTGATTTCCGCCCGACTCTTTCCCAAGCCTTGTCAGCCGGTGCGGGTAGACCGGGAATTTTTTGCACAGCGCGCCGACCTCGGCGGCGACGGATCGCAGCACCTGCTCGTCACCGACGTGATCGAGCGCACGAGAAATAAAATCGCCGATCGCCGCCATTTCGTTTTCTTTCATACCGCGGCTGGTCACCGCCGGTGTGCCGATGCGGATGCCGCTGGTCACGAAAGGCGAGCGCGTATCGAACGGCACGGAGTTTCGGTTCACGGTAATCCGTGCCTTATCGAGGATTTCCTGGGCGACCTTGCCGGTTAGCTCCGATCTACGCAGATCGACCAGCATCAAATGATTGTCCGTGCCGTCGGAAGTCAGGCGAAACCCGTTCCGCATCAACGTCTGGGCGAGTACTTGGGCGTTTTTGACGATCTGCTGCTGATACGTTTTAAACGCAGGACTCATGGCCTCTTTCAGGGCGACCGCTTTGGCGGCGATCACGTGCATCAGCGGTCCGCCCTGCATACCCGGAAACACCTTGCTGTCGAAAATTTTGGCATGCTCCGCCTTGCACAGCACTAGGCCGCCGCGCGGCCCGCGGAGCGTCTTGTGGGTCGTGGTGGTGACGAAATCAGCGTAGGGAACCGGACTGGGATGAAGCCCGGCAGCGACCAGGCCTGCAATGTGGGCCATATCGACCATCAGCGGCGCGCCGACCTGTTCGGCGATTTTCTGAAATCTCGCATAGTCGATGATCCGTGGGTAGGCGCTGGCGCCGGCAACAATCAATTTAGGGCGATGTTCCTGAGCGAGTCGTTCAACTTCATCGTAGTCGATGGTTTCAGTTTTTTCAGAGACACCATAGGGAACCACTTTGTAGATGAATCCCGAGAAGTTCACCGGACTCCCCATAGACAGATGGCCACCGTGGGCCAGGTTCATGCCGAGATAGGTATCGCCCGGCTTGAGCACGGAAAGATAAACCGCCATGTTGGCTTGCGAACCGGAATGGGGTTGCACGTTGGCGTGATCGGCGCTGAAAAGGTCCTTGGCGCGCGCGATCGCCAGCGATTCGACTTCGTCGACGAACTCGCACCCGCCATAATAACGTTTGCCGGGATAACCCTCGGCGTACTTGTTGGTCATCACGCAGCCCTGGGCTTCGAGCACCGCCTCGCTGACGACGTTCTCGGATGCGATCAGCTCCAGGTTGTCTTCCAGGCGCCGCGTCTCCTTTTCAATCGCCGTAAACACCTGCGGATCAGTCTTTTCGAGAAATGACATACGTGTCCTTGGACTATTTGTTCTGCTCTTGGTCATCGAGCCGGGTGCCGAGATCGCTTTCGATTCGGCGAATTTTGTCGATGCGCCGCTGGTGCCGACCGCCGGCAAACGGCGTCGCCAGCCAGATTTCCACGATCTGTTGTGCCAAAGCACCGTCGGTCTTGGCGCCGCTCAGAACTAGGATATTAGCATCGTTATGCTCGCGGCTCGATCGGGCGCTATCGAGATCCTGCACCAGCGCAGCGCGCACTCCGGGAAATTTGTTAGCGATAATCGACATGCCGATACCGCTGGTGCAAATCAGCACACCGCGCTCGGCTTGGCCCGATGAAACTTGGCGGGAAACTTCCTTGCCGAAGTCGGGGTAGTCGACCGATTCACGTCCCTGAGTGCCGAAGTCGCGGACATCGATTCCCCTGGAGCGCAGGTAATTCACCAAAGACTCCTTAAGCTCGACCCCGCCGTGGTCGCATCCGAAAGCGATCATATTCTTGCTCAACCGAAGGCTGACTTCGCCTTGCAATTTGTTCTGCTGATAAAGAAAATCGCAGAGCCGTGGCTTTATTTCCACTCCCCTGCGATTAAACGATTTTTTCGGATCAAAGTTAGGGCGATCAACCGGCCTCACCCGAGGCCGGCCTGGCGAGAAGCCCTAGCGATGGGCTTCGATATAGGTGATGACGTCCTGGACGGTTTTGATCTTTTCCGCATCCTCGTCGGAGATCTCCATCTCATATTCTTCTTCCAGTGCCATCACCAACTCAACGATATCTAGCGAGTCGGCCCCCAAATCTTCTATAAAGGAAGCCTCCGGAGTCACTTCTTCCGCGCTTACTCCCAGTTGTTCGCAGACGATTTCCTTCACCCTGGCCTGAACAGATGCCGCCATCTTCACATACCTCCTGCTACGAATTCTTCACATGTACAGCCCGCCATTAACGTTAAACACCTGACCGGTTATGTATCCGGCATTTGCACCAGCGAGAAATAGAATCATTTCAGCCACTTCAGCGCAAGTGCCGAAACGGCCGAGTGGAATGGACTTGAGAAACTCCTCGCGCAATTTCTCAGGCAACCGGTCGGTCATATCGGTTTCGATAAATCCCGGCGCCACCGCATTCACCGTCACCCCGCGTGAAGCCACTTCCCTGGCCACCGCTTTGGTGAATCCGATAATCCCCGCCTTTGACGCAGCGTAGAGCGACTGCCCCGAGTTGCCCATCTGCCCCACCACCGACGAAAGATTGATGATCCGGCCGTAGTGCTGGCGAATCATGTAGCGAGAAACAATTTTAGTGCAGAGGACGGTACCCTTGAGATTAGTACCGATGACTTGGTCCCAATCCGCCAGCTTCATCCGGATTAGCAGATTATCGGAGGTAACGCCGGCATTGTTGACGAGAATATCAACTTTTTTGTGGGCGTCAACGATTTTTTTTATCGCTTGCTCGAGTTGTTCTTCCGCCGCGATATCAAACTGGCAAAGCTCGCCATGGCCACCCTGTGCTACGATCGCTGCCAACGACTCCTCGGCAGCAGCCTGGTTGGCGCGATAGTTGACGATCACATAGGCGCCGGCTTGTCCCAAGGCCAACCCGATGGCGCTGCCGATTCCCCTGCTGGCGCCAGTGACGAGCGCAATCTGACCTGTCAGACTCATAACTCTATCGCCGCGATATTCGCTAAGTCCTGCGGCGCTTCGACGTTGGCAACTTCCATCGTTGGCACGATCCGCTTCATCAATCCCTTGAGAACCTTACCGGGACCGATTTCAACGGCGCGTTGACAACCCAAAACGGCTAGCTTTTGCACCGACTCTGCCCAGCGCACCGGACGGACGGCTTGTTCGGCCAAAAGTGATTTCACGCGAGCGGCGTCGAGATTGACTTCGGCTTCGACGTTGGTGACGACACCGACGGTAAAAGGACGGACTGAGATATCGCTCAAGACCTGCCGCAAACCGTCCGCAGCCGGTTGCATGAGCTGGCAGTGAAAAGGCGCGCTCACGGGCAAATCCAAGACCCTTTTTGCCCCGGCTTGCCTGGCCAACGCGGTCGCCCTCGCGACCGCGCTCTTAGCTCCGGCAATGACGATCTGGCCGCCGCCGTTATCGTTGGCCGGAGATACCACCTCACCCTGGCTCGCCTCGGCGCAAAGCGCGCGTACGGAGTCCATGGTCAATCCCAACAGCACCGCCATGGCACCGTGCTCTGCAGGCACCGCCTGCTGCATCAATCGGCCGCGTGCACGCACGACTTTCACGGCATCGTGAAAGTCCAGGGCGCCCACGGCGACCAGCGCGCTATATTCGCCCAGGCTATGGCCCGCAACCAGCGCCGGTCGCACCACCGTTTCAGCCTCGAGCACTCGCAGTGCGGCGATCGACGCAACGAGAATCGCCGGCTGGGTATTTTCGGTGAGTTTGAGGTCGCTTTCAGGACCACTGAAACAAAGTTGACTTAGCGAAAATCCCAGCGCATCGTCGGCCTCGGCGAAGACCTGCTTTGCGGCGCCAAATTGGGCGCAGAGGTCTTTGCCCATGCCGACGTATTGGGAGCCTTGCCCGGGAAAAACAAACGCAACCCGGCTAGTCGTCACTTTTGCGCCGCTCCGCCGGTCCGCTCCCCGGTTCTGCCTTGTCACCCAGCGACTCGATTTTAGATTTGAAACGCTCCCACAACTTGCGCGGCAATCCTTCCTTCTTGACGCCGGCGGCGCCGTCGGCCTCGCTCAACGCTTCGGCGATGTGGCGATTGATCTCTTGATTGACCTCGTCGCGCGCGGCACGAATCGCATTTTTGATCGCCACTGGGCTCGAACCGCCATGGGCGACAATCGCCACGCCATCCAATCCGATCAGTGGCGCACCGCCGTATTCCGCGTAGTCTAGGCGTCGGTACGCTTCCGCCAACGATTTGCGACTGAGCAGGTAGCCCAGTCGACTGGGGAGATTCTTTTGAAACGCGCTTTTTAGCACCGAACCGGCAAAACTCGCCACACCCTCCATGGACTTGAGCGCAATATTCCCGGTAAAACCATCGCAGACGATGACATCGACTTTGCCGTTGAAGATATCCCTGCCTTCGACGTAGCCGATGTAATTGACCGATGTCGCGGCCAGCTGTTCGCTCGCCGCCCTGGTAAGATCGTTGCCCTTACTCACCTCTTCGCCGTTACTCAAAACGCCGACTCGTGGTTGCGAGACACCAAGCACGCGATCGGAATAAATCGCGCCCATCAGTCCAAATTGGACCAGATGGCGTGGCTTGCAATCGACATTGGCACCAGCATCAACGATCACCGTGCCCTTCCCAAGGCTCGGCACAACGACCAGGATGGCGGGCCGAGCCACCTGCGATAGCGTGCCCACGAGGAACATGCCGATCGCCATCATCGCGCCGGAGTTACCCGCGCTCACGAAGGCATCGACTTCGCCGCGCCGCATCAGATCAAACCCGACAGTGATGGATGAATCTTTTTTGCGCAGAGCCGCGCTGGGGGATTCGTGCATCGACACCACTTGGGAGGCGGTGACGATCTCGAACTTCGGCGCGCCGGGGTGTTTGGCCAACTCGCGCTCGATGGTTTCGCACTCGCCGACTAAAACCAGTTCGACCGCGAGGTCCTGGACAGCCAACAAAGCGCCTTCGATGACCGCTTGGGGCGCGTGGTCTCCGCCCATCGCATCGATGGCGATTTTCGGCATGGGGCTGGGAGGCTGCTAACTTTCTTCGACTTGCAGGACCGCGCGGCCGCGGTAAAAGCCACAATGCGCGCAGGCGCGATGCGGCAACACGGTCTCGCCGCAGTTGGAACAGGTGCTCCATTGCGGCTTGGTCAGGCCATCGTGGGAGCGGCGCTGATTTTTGACTCGCTTGGAAGTTCTTCGTTTCGGTACGGGCATCGATTCGTTCCTATCTTCTTTCTCCGCGTTGTCGCGGCCACCTCGTTAAACTGGAATGCGTGCCTCAGCGGCCGACTTTGAGATTGCGAAAAATTGCCATTCGAGGATCGCCAGTCGCGCCCGTACAACTGCACGATTCGCGATTTAAGTTCGCCCCGCAATCTCCGCACAACCCCTGGCAATCCTCCGAACAGAGCGGCCGAGTGGGTAGCGCCAACATCACTTGCTCGGCGATCAACGGTGCCAGATTAATTTCGTCGGTCGAATAATAACTCAAGCCGAGGTCGTCGCGGCTTAACTCTTCAGCGCCGCGTTGCGAACGCGCCGGGTCCGGAGTCAAGATGAAATCGAATCGGCTCGCCAAGGGAAAGTCGTAATCTTCCAAACAGCGGCCGCAAGTCCCGCTAAAGCGACCGCGGAAACTGCCGCTGAAAAAAATCTCAGAGCCGGAGCGATAGTAGACCAATTCCACTTCCAACGAAGCTGGAAAACCAAAATCCCGGTTTTTACTCCGGCGGTAGATATTGTTGAGTTCCTCAATGTTTTCGGAGAATTTTATCTCTTTGGGGGATTGAGGAATCTCGTCTACGGAGATTTTCATCGACGCTTTGCGCGGGCCGTCAGGTCCTTTGAATATAGACAATCCAGCCCTATTGTCAAGTTCGAGCGATGCGGTCAATCGTGAAAAGCGCATGATTTATTCGTCACTTCCGGATCAGAGCCCTTGCTAAAGCGGAGGATCGAGCGCTTTACGCAGATCATCGCGGGAGGGTCGACTGCGCCTTGAGTATTACTGATCTTTTTGTTAACCATTTTTGGTCAAATTATGAATTTTTCTATGTCTCTAAGAAATCGCTGGCGCGGCAAGCGCTTCAATTCGTACAATCGCGAGCTGCGTGAGATTTTCAACAAGCGCGTCTACAAGATCGGCTTGCGACTGGACTTCACGTGCCCGAACCGGGACGGCACAGTGGCCGTCGGCGGATGTATTTATTGCAACAACGCGAGTCACACGCCGCAAGATTACCGGCCGCGCACCTCGGTCACGATCCAACTCGAACAAGGCGCGCTGGCGCTGCAAAGACGACATCGGGCGGAAAGGTTCATCGCTTATTTTCAGAGTTACACCAATACTTACGACGCGACCTCGAAGCTGGAAAAACTTTACCGTGAAGCCCTCGACTTTCCCGGCGTCGTCGGGCTCGCGATTGCGACGCGGCCGGATTGCCTGCCCAACGAGACGCTCGATCTGATTAGCGATCTGTCCAAAGAAACTTATCTCTGGCTCGAGCTCGGATTGGAGTCCATGCACGATCGGACGCTTGCCTGGATAAACCGCGGCCATGGCTTACGGGACTATATGGATGCGGTCACGCGGGCGAAGGCGCGAAACTTGCGCATCTGCACTCATCTTATCCTGGGGTTTCCCGGTGAGAGCCGCGAGGAAATGTTGAGGACGCCTGAATTGCTCAACCGTCTCGGCGTCGACGGCGTCAAGCTGCATAACTTGCACGTCATTAAAAACACCGCACTCGAAAAACTGTACCATCTCGGCGAAATTTCGCTTTTTGCGCGCGACGAATACGTGGCTCTGGTCATCGACTTTCTGGAGCTCTTGAACCCGAACACGATCGTGCACCGGCTCTCGGGCGAAACCTATCGCGCGATCACGGTGGCGCCGCTTTGGTCGGTCGATAAGATCGGCGTGCACAACGCCATCTTCAAGGCCCTCGAAGAGCGCGACACTTGGCAGGGGCGCTTGTTTTCAAGCGCTGCCGAGCGATTTCCGAACCTGCACCTCTCGGCTGATTGCGAAGGAGTGGCAACTTGAACGGTCATATCGGTTTGATCCACTCGATCCTGCCGGCGACGGTAGATCTTCAAGTCAAGATCCCGGAAAATCACCCGTCGGCGCGCAATTTGGGCTCGGAGCGTGTCGGTTCCGGCACGATTGTCGATCCCGACGGTTATATTCTGACCGTGCATTACGTCACCATCGGGGCATCATCGATCACGGTGACCTTGCCCGATGGCGAGCAGTACCCCGCGCAAGTGGCGGCACAGGATCAAGAGACCGGATTATCTTTGGTTAAAATCGCCGAGCGAAATCTGCCGTGTCTTAAATTGGCTGAGCCCGATTCGCTCGCACCCGGCCAACCCGTGGTTATGATCGCCAGCAGCGGACAAAACGGCAGGCGGGTCATGGGTGGCTATGTTTCATCGCTCGAAGGCTACGATGGTCAGTGGGAGTACATGATCGACAAGAGCATCCGCGTGACCGCCTTCAATCCCGGTTTCGGCGGCGGCACGCTGGCCAACTTTCGCGGCGAGTTAGCCGGCGTCGTCTCGCTCAATTTAAATGAAGTGGGCAAATTTTCGCTGGCGATTCCAATCGAGTATTACCGGACTTACGAGCAGGAATTGAAACAGTACGGTCAGGTGCGCAGCCGCCCGCAAAGGCCCTGGCTGGGAATTTACCCGCAGGCGATGGCGGGCCATGTCATCGTCGGCGGGGTTGTGCCCAACGGCCCCGCGGCGAAATCCGGCCTGCAACAAGGCGACATCATTCTGACCGTCGAACGAAAAGAGATCCGCACGCGCCAGGAACTTTACCAAGAAATGTGGCGCAAACGGCCGGGCGAACGGATTTCTTTGCGAGTTCTGCGGGAGGATCAGTCTTTTGATCTGGAAGTGGTCGGCGGCAACCGTGCCGACCGTTACCGCTCCTAAGTCGGCGCCTCGGAGTTTTTGATCTTGCCTTGCCAGTCACCCTGATCGCAATCGCCGATGTGTACGCTTCCGGTTCATCGTTGATCAACGCCAGGTCGCTTTTCTGCAAATCACCCAACTTGACGTTGGCTCCGCCTTTTTCAGCTTTTGTCCTGTCATCCACTTTCTCGCACACTTTACCTTTACGTTCCGTCTGAAAGGTGAGCGTGCGCCGGCCCACGGCGCTGATCACGCCCTGCACCTCGGCGGCGCTGGCTTGGGCGCGGCTTGTTTCCCCGGGGCGCAACCCACGCAAAAGCCCTCAACAGCAACCGCTCGACCGGAGAACAGAGCTTCGAACACGTTGAGAATTGCATGAAAACACCATAGGAGTAGCGGATGCAGAGAGGGTCCGCTAAAATCATCAACGTCACACCCTACCGCGTTATCTATGGAGACACCGATCAAATGGGCGTGGTCTACTACGCGAACTATCTGCGCTGGTTTGAAAAAGGTCGGTCGGAATTCCTTCGCCAGATCGGCCTGCCTTATTCAGTGATCGAACAGAAGGGAGTTCACTTTCCGGTGGTCGAAGTGACCTGCCGCTACGCGCAATCGGCGCGTTATGACGAGGTCGTCCAAATCGAAACCGAGTTGGCAGAGGTGCGGCGGGCGTCGTTATCCTTCGACTATCGAATCCGGCTTGACGCCGAAGCTACGATCTTGGCGACCGGAACGACCAAGCACGCGTCGATCGACGCCGCGGGACAGGTCGTTCGCATTCCAAAAATGCTGCTCGACGCGATCAATGCTGCATCGGCTTAATTCGGCGAGCCTTCCGGCTGTTGACTGAGCAGGGAAATCGCGTCGTTGATTTCGCCCAAAACCTGGGCGTCGGTTTCGCGCTCGGAGCGGCGTCGCAATGGCGGCAAAGCCACGCCGCTGCCGATTTCTCCGAGCGCCCAGGCCGCGTGTCCGCGCACCAGCGCTTCCTCGTCCTCGAGCGCGCCGATCAAGGCGGGAATCGCCTCTGCGCACTTCGAATTGCCGAGGGCAACGGCGACGTTGCGTAAAAAGCCGCGGCGTTTGGCGCGCACGATCGGGCTGCCTTTGAAGCGCCGGCGAAATTCACCCTGATCGAGAGACAACAGCGGAATCAATTGCGGCGCATACAATCCCGCTCTCGGCCGGAAGGCGGGGTCGGCGCTGCTATCGGCCTTCACGTTGTAAGGGCAAACTTCCTGACAGATGTCGCAGCCGAAAATATGATTGCCGATCAGCGGTCGCAAATGGCGCGGTATCCAACCCTTGAGCTCAATGGTCAGATACGAAATGCAGCGACGGGCATCGAGCACATAAGGCCCGACGAATGCGCCGGTGGGACAAGCCTTGAGACACAGCTCGCAACGGCCGCAGCGATCGCGAGTCGGCTGATCATAGACCAGCGGCAAATCGAGAAACAATTCACCTAAAAAAAACCACGAGCCTTTTTTCGGCGAGATCAGATGGGTATTTTTTCCGATCCAGCCGAGCCCGGCGACACCCGCCAGATCTCTTTCCAAAACCGGCCCGGAGTCGACAAATGCTCTGCCTTGAACCGGCCCTCGGTGCAATCGTTGGACACAATCGAGCAACGCTTCGAGCTTGCGCTTCATCAGATCGTGATAGTCGTCGCCCCAGGCATAGCGGGAGATCCAGCCTTTAGGCTTTTGCTCGGCATCGCTCCGGTCAAACGAAGTATAATAATTCATTCCGATCGAGACGACCGAGACGGCCCACGGCACCAGGATTTGCGGGTCCTGGCGCAGCGCCGCGGTCCGTTTCATATAATCCAGCTCGCCGGCCAAGCCATCACGCAGCCAACGGGCGAACGATTCTTGGTGCGGCGGCAGCTTCACCGCGGAAATGCCGACTAGCGCAAATCCGAGTCGTTGAGCTTCTTCCTTGATGCGCAGCGACAACTCGGCAATACTGACACGCTGCTGAGAAAGACTCATAGGCTCATCGCACTCAATTGCCTCGCTCCGTGGGGACGTTTTTTGGAGTACTGGAGTGGTGGAGTGCTGGACTAATGGCTTGAAACCCAATACTCCACTACTCCCGTACTCCAACATTCCTTTGGCTCAGGCGCATGGCAGAGACTTCGGCACGGATCTCAAACCTGCACCCGCGATCAGCTCAGTGGTAGGACAGCTTGTCGTCCGGATCGGAGCCTTCACTGTCGAGCAGCGGCTTACGTCCGGCGAATCCATCCTCGATCCGATGCCAGAAACCCACAGACGGTTCGCCGAGCTGCCAGCAGAGAAAGACGACTTCCGCGCCAAGCATGCACGGGAAATCGATCAGCCCCTGCTCCACGCCCTTGCACGTACAGCCGTGCGAATTGATCTCGTCGACCCAGCCCTGCACCTGGCCGATGAGCTTGGCGATTTCAGCGTCCTGGCGCAACCGGTCCATAAGGTTCGGCGCGTCGGCATCGAGCTGCTCCCTGCGGATCACGGATTCACTGGCGCCTTTCAAACGCCGGATATTTTCCAAAATTTGTTCCACCAGCGGGCGCAGCTTGGGCAACAAATCGTTGGCTTCGTTGACGGTGAAAAGCCGCGGAAAATTAGCCGAGGGATCCATGACGGAAGTCTAACTCTTTGGCGTTGAAGAGTCAGCTTGCGGGGGTCAGAGATTCATCCCGTTACGCAGCTCGCGCAACAAAGCGATGTTGTCCGAATGGCCGGTCATAGAGGCCGAGATGGCGCCGCGAATCGGCCGCCCGAGCAGGTAAAAATCGCCGAGAATGTCTAAGATCTTGTGGCGCGCGAATTCATCGGGAAAGCGCAAGTCGGTGTTGATGATTTTGTCTTCGCCGATAAGGATACAGTTGTTGAGCTTACCGCCGCCCGCCAGTCCCATCGTCTGGAGCTTCTCGATATCGCGGAGAAACCCAAACGTGCGCGCCGGCGCAATCTCATTCTTAAAAAACTCCGGACCGCCGTAGCGGTAGGTGTGCTCCTGCTCGCCGACGGGCTCGGGATAGCGCAAGCGATAGTGAACCGAGAACGATTCGGCCGGCGCAATACTGATTGACTCGCCGTTCTTGGACTCAATTTCGTAGCGGCGATCGACCACGATCTCGGCGCAGTCTTCGGCTTGTTCTTCAGTTCCCGCCTCTTCGATGGCTTGACAGAATTCCAGAGCGGAGCCGTCCATGATCGGCACTTCGCCCTGCACTTTCACCAGCAGATTGGTGATGCCATAGCTGTGTAACACGGCCAGAAAATGTTCGACGGTGCCGATCGCGAATCCCTTCGAACGCAAGGACGTGGCGTAGCCGGTGGAACCGACGTAATCGAGATGTGCCGGCAAGGTGACATCGCCGGAGATTCCTGTAAACGCGATACCGCGGTTGAGCGGCAGCGGATGGAGAATCAAACCGGTCTTTACGCCGGAGTGAAGGCCCTGGCCCGAAAGCACCACGCTCTTTTTCAAAGTTTTCTGTTTGATCGTCCGTAGCGCGACGGCATTTTTCCGCGTGACCGCAGGTCGTGCCGCGCGCGATTTTCGGGCGCCGCCCGGCTTCTTGGGCGTGCTCGTTCCCGGCATTTCGCCGAGAGCGCGCTGCACGGTTAACAATAATCCGTCCAAAGAAACCGGCTTTTCGATGAAATCGAAAGCTCCGAATTTAGTCGCGGTCACGGCGGTGTGAATGTTGCCGTGGCCCGAAACCATGACGACGTTGATTTCCGGTTCCCGGCTCTTGATCTCTTTCAGCAACCCGATACCGTCGACCTGCGGCATCCAAATGTCGAGCAAAACCAGTTCGGGCCTTTCTTCTTTGATCATTTCGAGCACGCGGGTGCCGTCGGCCGTATCCACGACCCGATAACCCTCGTCGGCCAGGACTTCGCGTATGGACTCGCGCACGCCGTCTTCATCGTCGACGACCAAAATCGTCTTCTGTAGGGTCACCTCTTGCACCGATCCTCCTGCAAAAGTTCTATGACTGCGCCGCCTTTTGCGCGAACTCGTCGATCACGACAGCATTTGCGGAAACCGGAAACTCGATTGTGAAGCGCGAGCCCTTCGGTTCGTTGGGCCAGGCGCGAATATAGCCGCGGTGATCTTCGATAATCTGGCTAACAATGGTCAGTCCCAGGCCCGTGCCGTTTTCTTTAGTCGAAAAATAAGGCTCGAAGATTTTCGTACGAATTTCCGGCGCCAGACCGCAGCCATCGTCGGTGATCTCCAAGGTCACGATGCCGCGGGCCCGATCATAGGCCGTCGCGAGCTTTATTTCGCCTTGGCCGCCGACCGCCGTCACGGCGTTGTCCAGCAGGTTGATGAGCACGCGTTTGATCTGCTCCCGATCGAGCTCCACCGGTGGGATGGCGCCGCCGCGGAAATGAAACTGCACGCCAGGGTGTCCTTCTTTGAATAGAAACAGCGCCTCGCGAACAACCTCGTTGAGATCATCCGGCGCTAGCTGCGCCGAAGGCAAGCGCGCAAACTGAGAGAACTCATTGACGAGATTCTTGAGCTCATCGACCTGCCGGATAATCGTGGTCGTGCACTTGTCGAGGATCGCGCCGTCGCTCTCAAGCAACTTGGCGTACCGTTTGCGTAGTCGCTCGGCGGAGAGCTGGATTGGCGTGAGCGGGTTCTTGATTTCATGGGCGATCCGCCGGGCGACCTCACGCCACGCTTCCATCCGCTGCACCTTTTGAATTTGCGTAATGTCCTCGAGAAAGAGCATGACACCCAGGATCGAGCCGTCGTCATCGCGCAACGTGGCGGCATTGACCATCAACGTGAGCAGCCGATCCCGCAATGAAAGCTTAAGCTCACGCTCGACGCTTTCGCGCTCCATGACGCTGTCGAGAATCCCACCGATCTCCCGGAGGGCCTCGTCACGAAAAACTTCCTGATAATTCTTGCCCACCGCTCGTTCCGCCGCGACGCCGAGAATTTGTTCGGCGGCCTTGTTCCAGGTGGTGATCTTGCCGGCCGGATCCACCGACACCACGCCCGCCGCGATATTGGCGAGCAAAGTTTCGACCACCGTCCCGCGCCGCTCGAGCTCCAGCTTGATTTGCTTCAGATCGCCGGTCATCTGATTGAACGATTGCATCAACACGCCGATTTCATCATCACGGCCACCCTCGATGCGATAGTCCCAGTTTCCCTGAGCGACCTCGTGCGTGCCCTCCGCGAGTTTTTGGATCGGCACAGTGATGCCTCGAGAAAGATAAATACCGCACCAGGTCGCCGCAAAGATGATCACCAGCGTGATCAAGAGCATCGTCAGCAGATAACTATTCTTAACCGGTGTCTTAAGAAACGTCAGATATTTGTATTGCTCGTAGGACTGAGAGATCTGCACCGCCCGTTTGGAAATGCTTTTTGGCACATAGTAGTCGACCACGACCACGCCGCGAATACGTTTATCGCTGTCGTAAAGCGGCACGCCGCCGCGAATGACATCGCCGTCGCCGAACACTTCCGTGCGCGTGACCTCGAGCCCGCGCAAGGCGCGTTGGAGAAACTCCTCGTCCGGCTTGATCAGACCGCCGGTCGGCACTTGCTGGTTGTGGGCGACCATAAACGGTTCGCCGTCGGGCGAAAAAATCTCCACCTTGCCCAGGTTGTATTCACGCTGCTTGGCTTGCACGAAATCCTTGAGCGCGGGGCCCTTTTGGGAATCGACCAAACCTGCGGCGGTAACTCGCTGGCTCAGCTGGCGCGCGTAAAAAATCGCGTTGTTGGCGGAATTCTGATAATAGGTCTGGCCGATTTCGAGTGAGCCTTGCAGCGCGCTGTCGACTTTGGAATCGAACCAGCGGTCAAAGGACCGGGTCAGCAATCCTCCGGCGATGATGAACAGTAAGACGCTCGGCACCAGCGATAACGAGACGAAAGCGAGCACCAAGCGCACCTGAAGGCGTGAACCGAGAATGCGGCGGCGGCGCTCGACCACCAGCTTGACCAGGTTTCGGACCACCAAAAAGACCAGCAGACCGAGCAGGATAATCACGAGGTTGATCAGCAGAAAAAACATGACGTTGCTGCCCGTCGACGACTCGGGCGAGACGTCGGGCAGCTGGACTTCGAGATAGATCAGGGCCGCGACCATCAGCGCTGTGATCAGGATGACGATCGCCTCGCGCTTGCGCCGTTTGGTTTCCTCGCGCCTAAGTGATTCCTGGACGTACCGGGCGGGATTAGCGGATTTCATCGGCTATGCCGGCCTAAAGGGCGCGCGTCGCTCGGTGAGCAAGGATAGGGCATGGTGCAAGTTTTTAAGCGTCTCAACCGATTGTCTCCGACTGACCCATGACATAAACGGTAGTTGCCAGCTACTCGAAATTTAAAGGAAAGTTTACCTTCTAAAAAAGTAAAGGACAAGTGAAACAATGACGCTTATGAGAATGCATGTGGTGATCGGAAAGTAGAAGGTGAAGCGTCCCCGCTGGATCGTGATATCGCCGGGAAGGTGACCGATCCAAGGAAGTTTACCGGCCAGGGAAAGGACCAGCCCGAGAACCAACAGAAGCAGGCCAAAAAAGATCAGCGTCCTGCCGAGGTCCGACATCGTGCAACTCCCTTTGCACCAGGCGAATGGCTGGGTTCAATACAGCGCTCAAAAGAGAGAGGGCTGTTTTTTCATCCCGCCGCTCGCCGAGTGATGTGCTTCCCGGCCGAAATGAGCGAAGGCCAGCGGTGTGGCGATCCGCCCGCGGGCGGTTCGATGAAGGAACCCGGCTTGAATCAAAAACGGCTCATAGACGTCTTCGATGGTATCCTTCTCTTCGCCGATGGCCGCCGCTAGGGTTTCCACGCCAACCGGGCCGCCCGCGAATTTGTCGATCAGCGTCAGCAGCAGCATGGTATCCATCTTATCCAAGCCGATCCGATCGACTTCGAGCATCTGCAGCGCTTCTTCGGTCACCGACTTGGTGATCGTGCCATCGCTTTTGACCTGGGCAAAATCGCGCACGCGGCGCAGTAATCGATTGGCGATCCGCGGCGTGCCGCGTGAGCGGGATGCGATTTCGGCAATGCCGTCGCCCTGCTCGCGCACGCTGAGGATCGCCGCCGAGCGCTTGAGGATGCGCCCGAGCGCCGCGGTGTCATAAAAGTCCAGACGATGAATGTGACCGAAACGATCGCGCAGCGGCGAGGTCAACAACCCCGAGCGCGTGGTCGCGCCGATCAAAGTAAAGCGCTTCAAGTCGAGCTTGATCGAGCGCGCCGAGGGTCCCTGCCCGATCATGATATCGATCTGGTAGTCTTCCATCGCCGGATAGAGCACCTCTTCGACGACGTGATTCAAGCGGTGGATTTCGTCGATAAACAGGATGTCTCCCTCTTCGAGATTGGTCAGCAGCGCCGCCAAATCGCCGGGGCGCTCGACCACCGGACCCGAAGTCGCCTTGATATTCACGCCCATTTCGCGCGCGATGATGTAGGCGAGCGAGGTCTTGCCCAAGCCGGGCGGACCATGAAACAGAATATGATCCAAGACGTCGCCTCGTCCGCGCGCCGCGGCAATGGCAACCTTGAGATTCGCTTTCACCTGCTCCTGGCCGACATACTCGTCGAACCCGCGCGGGCGAAGATTGACCTCGTAACTTAGATCTTCGTCGGTTTTGTTGCCGCTCAGCATGGACATTGCGCTCCCGCCCCGTCCGAAGGTCAAGGGCTCATGCGTCGGAGCGTTTCCTTCAGCACGTTCTCCAGCGAAGGGTCGCCCTTCTTGAGCACTTCCCGCACCATCTTTTCCGCCTCTGGTCTTTTATACCCCAGATTAACCAGCGCTGAAACTGCGTCGAGTAAAAGCTGCGAGCTGCCGTCGGCTTTCGCGCTCTCGGCACCCGCCGGCGCGAGCGTGGCAAACCTGTCCTTCAACTCGACGATCATCCGTTCGGCGAGTTTTCTGCCCACTCCGGGGATCGCCACCAGGCGCACTTGATCTCCTTCTTTCAGTGCCCGCGACAATTCCTGAGTGGGGATGCCTGACAAAATATTGACCGCCAGCTTGGGGCCGATGCCGGACACTCCAAGGAGTAACAGGAAGAGCTGCTTTTCGGCCGGATCCTGAAAGCCGAAGAGCTGCAGCGCGTCCTCGCGCACATGCGTGTAAATTTGCAGGGTCACGGCTGCCCCGATCTCAGGCAACCCATAGAAGACGTTGAGAGGAATGAAAACTTGATAGCCGATCCCACCGACGTCGATAATCGCTTCGCCGGGAATTTTCTGTGCCAGGATTCCGCTAATGTGCGCGATCACTTTAGAAGTGAGTCAAATCGAGACCTGCCGTGCGCGCGCAGACTCAACGTTTGGCGGCCAGATCGAGGCAATCCCGCCAGCTAGTTTTGTGAACGCGTTCGTTCAATGGCTGAATTATGGCGGTTTGAAATGCCCGCCGGTGAATATGGCAGATGGCCGCAGCCAGTGCATCGGCGGCGTCGGCGCGCATCGCACCGCGCACACAGAGCAATGCGCTCACCATTTTTTGCACCTGTTGCTTGCTCGCCCGCCCGTATCCAACCACGGCCACTTTGATTTCCGCGGCGGAATACTCCGCAACGCCGAGTCGATGTTCCGCGGCCGCCAGCAGCGCAACGCCGCGCGCCTGGCCGAGCTTCAAGGCGCTCTGCACATTGCGCGAAAAAAAAACCTTCTCGAGACTCACCGCGGTCGGGTGATAGTGCTCGATGATCTCGTGCAGGCTGCGATAAATCTGGCTTAAGCGCTCAGCCAAGCAAGTCGATGCCGAAGTCCCAATGATCCCGTGCGATTGGTGGCGGAGCTGGTGCCCTTCACATTCGACGAGTCCCCAGCCCGTGACCAGGGAACCAGGATCGATGCCGAGAATAGTTTCGCGATCAGACCGCCGGGCGCTGCTCTTTAGCGTCGGCGCCACCTATTTAGCTCGCCTTCTCCATGAGTTCGGTGGGGATATTGAAGTTGGCCGACACACTCTGCACATCGTCATGATCCTCCAGCTCTTCGGTCAGCTTTAGGATCTGCTCAACGTTTTTGGCATCGATGTCCACGGTGTTCTTCGGCATGAGCGTCACCTGGGCGCTGGCGACGGCGATTTTTTCCTGATCGAGACTATCTTTAACTGCCGCGAACGCTTCCGGCGAGGTTACCACCTCGAAGATTTCGTCCTCTTCTCGGACATCCTCGGCGCCTGCTTCGAGAACGATTCCCATCAGCCGTTCTTCATCGACCTGAGACTTCTCGATCGCGATCAAGCCTTTGTTATCGAACATCCACGAAACACAACCGGTCTCACCCATGTTGCCGCCATGCTTGGTAAACAGCCGGCGAATCTCCGACACCGTGCGATTCTTGTTGTCGGTCAAAACCTGGGCGATAATCGCCGCGCCGCCGGGACCATAACCCTCGTACTGGATCTCTTCGTAGGTCACACCCTCAAGCTCGCCGGTGCCCTTCTTGATCGCGCGCTCGATGTTTTCGTTGGGCATGCTGTTGCCGCGCGCCGTCAGCACCGCAGTGCGCAAGCGCGGGTTGGCATTGATATCGCCGCCGCCCATACGCGCCGCTACGGTGATTTCTTTAATGAGCTTGGTGAAGATCTTGCCCTTCTTGGCGTCTTTGGCGGCCTTCTTATGCTTGATCGTGCTCCACTTCGAATGACCGGACATAACTTAAGCCTTCCCTTTAATTGCGCTCGTAACCTAACACAATCGCCACGCCGGGTAAACCATAAGCAACGGTTCAAAGGTTCCAGGTTCAAAGTTCAAGGTTCACGGTTAGACAGGAAAAAGCTTCTGAACAGAAGAGCGCGGCGCTCGAATAAGGATTAACCATGCCGATTGGCTTTTTTCGCGGCGTGCTTTTCGCTATACTCCGGCCACAATGAATCAGCGTATACCGCAGAACGTTTTTCATTTCGGCCCTGCGAACGCGGGGCGCCTTTGGAATGCGGCTTTACTTTTTGCTCTCGCGTTCGCAATCGGCTGCTCGGTGCCGCCGGCCAAAGTGCGCGTGCCGGAGCCGGCGCCAACCGGACTAAGCCAGACCGGCATCGCCTCCTGGTATGGACCCGGCTTCCACGGCAAGGCGACGGCAAGCGGTGCGATTTACAACCAACACGATCTCACGGCCGCCCATCAAACCTTACCCCTTGGCACTCGGGTCAGGGTGATCAATCTCGAAAACGGCAGCAGCACCGAAGTGACAATCAATGACCGCGGACCCTTCGCCAAGGGCCGGATCATCGACCTTTCGTACACGGCGGCCCAGGCGATCAACATGATCGGGCCGGGCACGGCATTGGTCCGCGTCGACGTGTTGGACAGCCCGGTTAAGCTTCAGAGCATCCGAACCGCACTCGACTATACGCTGCAACTGGGGTCTTTCACGCAACTGGAGAATGCCAAGCAACTACGCGATCGTCTGGCGCAAGCTTTTCCCGAGGTGACGGTCACGCCTTTGGCATCGAAGGACGACACTTATTATCGCGTGCATCTGGGAACCTTCTCCAACCGAAGCGACGCCGAAGAGAAAGCGCGGCAAGTCAGCCAGGCCGGTTATCCGGTCATGATCATTGAAAAATAAGAGGGAAGAGAACTCGCGGCGGCAGTCCCGACGCCGTCACCCCCGAATGTTTTTATCGGGGGGCCAGTTCCGAACCCGCCTGGATTCCCGCTCAAGCCATGCGGGAATGACGCAGTAAGAATCTAGCTTTGCCTACCAATCCCGGGGCCCGCAGAGATAAAAGCGAGAAGAGGAATAGAAGAAACCATCGAGCTGGGATTTCAGTCGGCGCAAATCCCGGTTCAGTTATCGCTTAGAAGCAGGTAGCGAGCGCCTTCTCTTGCCACCCGGCCTTCACGCATGAGCTTTTCCAAGTGGGCCTGCACGGAAAATTCCGCGACCCTTTGCAGCGCCGCCGAGACATCGACATAAATCGTCTGGGTGATATCGCCGATGCTGTCGCGCCCGGCCTTCAGCGCGGCGATCACCTGCTGCTCGCGCTCGAGGCGATGCTTGATGTATTCGCGGATCTTCGCTTCCGGTTTGCCGATCAGCGGCCCATGCCCGGGCAATATTAAGCTGATGTCGAAACCGAGCAGGCGCTCGAGAGTTTTCATGTAGTCGGTCATGTTACCGTCGGGCGGATGAATGACCGCAGTGCCGTAACCGAGGATGTTATCGCCGCTGAATAACACTTTGTCGCTGTCCTCGTAAAAACAGCAGTGCCCCGATTCATGCCCCGGCGTATGTAAAACGTGCAGCTCGCCGCCGCCGAACGTGATGCGATCGTTGTCATCATACTGAAAATCTTCACCGCCCAGGTAGCCGCGCCGGGAGCGGTGAATGCCAAGCCTGGCGCCGCAGCGCCTGCGCAGCGCCAGCGCTCCGGCGCAGTGATCGCTATGAATGTGCGTGAGCAGGATCTTTTCGATCTTGTTGACACCCATCGCCTCGGCTTGTTCGATGATGCCGTCCATGTTCGAATCGGCGCTCAGCGCGACGTCGATCACCAGGCCGGTTTTGTTTCCGACGACATATTGGTTGGTTCCCTGCAGTGTCATGATGCCCGGATTGTCAGCCGTGAACTTTCCGATAAACTCCGGTGTCGCCATAGCAGTCCCTTCAGCGGCCGTGGCCGTCGTCGAGAATTGGTTCAAAAAAAACGCTGGCGAGGTTTTACGGTTTCGCCAGCGCTGCTCGCCCAATAAGTTTCTGGTTCCTAGTTTCTAGTCTGGTAGCTGGCAACTAGTGGGTAACTAACAAACAGCACCTAAAGACCAGAAACTGAAATCAGTTCTGCAGCAACTGCCGCAACACGTATTCGAGAATCCCGCCGTGGCGATAGTAATCCAGCTCCGCCGGGGTGTCGATCCGGCAAGTGACTTTGAATTCCGTCGCCTTGCCGTCATCCGCAGTCGCCTTAACGGTCAACTCCTGGCGTAATTTGAGATTCGGCCCGATTCCGAGAATATCAAACTTCTCGAAACCGGTGAGATTATGGGTTTTGAGATTCTCGCCGGGCTTGAAAACCAGCGGGACGATCCCCATGCCGATCAAATTGCTGCGATGGATGCGCTCGAAGCTCTCGGCAATGGCGGCTTTGATGCCGAGCAAACGAGGCCCCTTGGCCGCCCAATCACGCGATGAGCCGGTGCCGTATTCTTTGCCGGCGATGACCACAAGCGGCGTGCCCTCTTTTTGGTACTGCATCGCCGCGTCGTAAATCGACATTTGTTTTTTGTCCGGAAGATGAACCGTAAGGCCGCCCTCGGTGCCCGGCGCCAGCATGTTTTTGAGTCGAATATTAGCGAACGTGCCGCGCATCATCACTTCATGATTGCCGCGCCGCGCGCCGTACTGATTGTAGTCCTTGGGCAACACGTCGTTGTTGGTCAAGTAACGCGCCGCCGGACCGTTTCTCTCGATTGCGCCCGCCGGCGAGATATGATCGGTCGTGACCGAGTCACCGAGCAACGCCAGAACGCGCGCGCCGGTGATCGGTTTGGGCTCTCCCGGAGTCTTGGTCATATCCTCGAAATAGGGCGCATGGCGCACGTAGGTGGACTGCAAGTCCCATTGGAACAGCTCGCCACGCGGCACCGGCATTTTTTTCCACCGCTCGTCGCCTTCAGTGGCCTGGCTGTACTCTTTTTTAAACATCTCCTGGCGCACCGATTTACGCATCGTATCGTTGATTTCCTG
>Ga0075314_1000001_pt1 | contig 52005 bp, 45 predicted proteins | sample MayberryNE_Catta_6_FD_120055 | JGI IMG/M metagenome (GOLD analysis project Ga0075314, IMG submission 120055) | Natural and restored wetland microbial communities from the San Francisco Bay, California, USA, that impact long-term carbon... | ecosystem: Environmental > Terrestrial > Soil >... | reverse complement strand
TTTTTCATCGGTAGTCTCCTTCGCGAAATCATTTTAGCCCTTTTGTCGGCACTCTGCCTAGCGTTAAGAGAAGAATCATGGCTTGAGTGCGAAATCCGTCATTCTTTGACAGCTTTTACTTAAGAAGGCAGCCAACTACAGGAAGCGCCCAAGTTCGATAAGATGGCGGCCGTTTACCTGCACTTGGTCTCTCGCTTCCCTGGAGAGCGGCGCGCCATTGGTGTCGAGATCCAATAACGCCAGCGCGGCTGACAATTTTACAAAAGGCGAATGTTCGGGTTTGATGCGATAATCACCCCACTTGAGATACGAGTAACCGGCGACGAGCTGAACTTTCTGGTCAACCGTCGGCGATCTACTAAGCGCCGAGCTGAACGAAAGTATGGCAAACAGGATCAGCGATAGGACTGCGGCTGCAACCACTGGCGGAATGCGCAGTGCTCGGCTAAGCAGATGCGTCTTCTGGCACTGTCGTTCCGCAGTCTGTCAATTCTGCAGAATCTGAACAGAGCTTATGCGATTTGCAGCGGCGACTTTGCGGTGTCTTAAAAAAACGCCGAGAGAGACAATGAGAATACTTGTAAGAGTGAAAGTTGAAATCATCCAACCAAGCCGAAAAGACCAGGGGTCGTACATGAATTCGACCCGATATGCTCCTTTGGGTAAAACCACTGCGCGAAAGAAATGATTCGCCTTGAGGATCTTGGTTTCCTTGCCGTCCACGAAAGCTTTCCAACCTGGATAATACGAATCGGCCAGAACCAAAACGCCGGCTTGACTGCCTGTTACTCGAACGGTCACCACTGAATTTTCATAGCGCTCGATATCAGCTTGCGCGTCGAAAGACTCGTTGGATTGCAAAGGGACATCGGCATCCAGAACGACTTCGCGCAGCGGGTCGAATTGGCGTTGAGAGAGTTTCTCCAGTGTTTTGAGCGGTTGCTTTTCGACAGAAACGCGGTCAACGACATAAGCACGTGGCACGATGTTCTCGATGCGATACAGCCATGAATAATATTGGGGGAATCGTCCGATGAGACGTACGCCGTTTTCCGTAAGCTCCCGAAAGCTCACCAAGTATTTCACGTTAAACGTGCGCAGGAGTTGGATCTGGCGGTCAAAATCCAAAGTATTGGCCACGCTCAAAAATTCGTTATAGGGACGGCGGTTCAACGCATCGATTTCCTGAAAGTAGTCGAGACCGTGAAGCACGCCAACATTGGGCAGGCTATTTTGGAATGATAGAGCCACGGATTGCTCGAACGTCGGCTGTCCCAACACGGAGAAAAACGCCGGGTGTAAATCGCGCGGAGCAGGGTAATAGAAAAACCTCGTTAACCTGCTATCAGCTGATCGAATCAACTGCTGGCTTTGATAGATTCGATCCGGGTTTAGAGGGAAAAGAAAACTTTTATGCGCCCACGCAAGGTCAACGAAAACAACGGCGACGAGCAAGATAGAAAACAGTAATGACCGAATCTTGTCATTCTTGAACAAAACCAGCAAAAAGAAGAGAGCCAGCGATAAGATGAGCTGTCGCTGCAGATTTGTCAGTACCGACGCCGTAGCAGTAGTATGGATCTCTGAGAGCGGAGGAATGCTACTGTTTATCGCGATGAAATCCGTCACGATTTCTGAGTGTAGGCCTAAAGTCAAATATCCTCCGAGCCAACCAAGACAAAGGAAACCAAGGATCAGCATTGGCGTTGTCGTCCTTGTCTGATCGAGCAGCAAATCTCTCAGACCCCGCATCGTCATGAAGAAAAGCAGCGCGTAGGTCAGGAAAAAGAATTTTTCGGGAAAGCGAATCGCCGATACCATCGGGAAATGTCGGAATAAGAACGGATAAATGAGCGCATGTCCGCCCAGGGCGATCGCCAAAGTTCCCAAGACAAGGCCACTCAAAAAAAGCTTTTCACGACGCTTGCTATAGTAGAACCATAGAACAATCCCGAACAATGAGATTGCTCCCAAATAGCTGGTCACCAAGAACGGCACTTCACGAGCGAAGAAAAGTCGTATGCCTGTTGATATATTTGGATCCACCTCTTTATCGAGAAAGAAGAGGTTTAACAGCCTCGACGGATTTAGCGACCACATAAACGCTTCTACTGCGGGAATCGACTGGAACCGTCTCGATTCCGCGATCAATTCAGTCGTAGGAAGCAGTTGGGCCATGATCAGTCCCGCCATTACCAGAATTCCCGCGAGTGCAAGACCAAGAATTTTCCGGCAAGAGACTTGCCGTCCCAAGTCACGAAATCGAAAGCCATCTAGCAGCACCAGGCCCATGCCCATAGCAAACATTTCCGGTGAACCTGCCAGAAATTGAAGCGCCATTGCCAAGGTGAACACCATGAAACTGCTCCACCTGGACATCCAAAGCAGCCGCTCCCAGCTTAATATGACCCACGGAAGCCACACAGCGGTTTGAAAATGATTCAACAGATTGGTCAGCGACACAATGACGCCGCCAAGAGTGAACAGCAACGACCCAACCAGAGACAGATCACGGGGATAACTCCAAGAGCGCAATAGCGTGTAGGTCCCTATCGCAGCGATAAGAAAATGCAGGACAAACAAAACCCGAAGGGATGCGAAAAATGAAAAACAAAGAAAAACTAGATGGGGAGGATAAAACGCGCCGGATTGGAAGGCAGCCAAATTGGGGAAGCCTTGAGCAAAATGGCGGTCCCAAAGGGGCAACTCTCCAGCTCGATAGCTTTCATACAAGCTATACCGAAGAGGGTAAAAATAGTTGGTGAGATCGCGGTAAAAAGGAATCTCGCCGTCGAGTACGAGATCTTGGCAAAAGCAGAGAATGCAAAATACTAGTGCGAGATACGAAATATAATCTCGGTACCCTTTTTCCACTCGTTAGTCTCTGAATGACCGCTTCCACTGTATTTCAGGCCTGTCGGGCAATAGCCGGGCCTTTGAAAACAAAAGGGGGTGGCTTATAGCGGCACCCCCCTCAGCTTCGAACAATAATAAATCGCTACCGGACTTACGGACAGGCTGCTCCGCTGATTTGTCCGGTGGTGCTGCTAAACGTCCACGTGTTCGTACCGCAATTAGCATGTTGCGCCGTTAACTGAAACGTGTTCGTCCCGACAGCAGCAACAACCGTAACCCCGGTCGTCGCGTTGAAGCCAGGAGTAAGGGAGCTTGTCATTGTTCCGGCTTTATAGATGGAGCTCTGAGCGAAATAAGCTTCCTGAGCCACCGCTGCATTTCTCAAGTCAGACTTGACCTGTGCCTCATGCCCCCGCTTTCTATAAGCTGCGAATTGCGGGATCGCAATCGCGGCCAAGATACCTATGATGGCGACCACTACCAGCAATTCAATCAACGTAAACCCGGACTCACTCTGTAATCTAAGTCGATTCATTCTCGTTTTTCCTTTCGTCATTATAAACGTTTTTCTAATAACCTGTTTAGCTCTTTGATCCACGCTTCCGAAACGTTTTTTACTCACCTCCTTTTTAAAATCGCTGCGTGGTCAAATCGTCGAGTGCCACCTACGCAAATGAAGGGCCATTCCTTTCTAACAACTATTGTCATACCTTAAGCGGCCTCGGGTGCTTAGGGTGCAGATCGAATAAGCGCAGAAAAACAAGAGCTTACGATCGCGGCCTAGTGCACATTGAAGGCCGACGAAAAGCGCTTTTAGTAGGCAATTTGCGGTATTATGGAATCCGCGCTGCAAAGGAGTGACATTTTTTGTTACTGAGTATCCTCGACCTGATCAATCAGGGAATCGGCTTTTGAGTTGAGCAAACCATATTTTTCCAGGCGGTGACGCAGCGATCGATAGTTGATTCCTAGAATTTCAGCTGCCCTTTTCTGCACGCCGTTGGCGCGTTTGAGAGCGCCGAGCAGGATACACTTCTCGTGCGCCTCCAACTCGACATCGAGCGGCAAACCTTTAGTGAAAAATAGCTCTGCACCTTCCTCTGTAGTTCTTTCGGAAAAACCATCGGATACGGCTGCCGCTGGCGCGCCTCTTACATGCTGGGGAAGATCCTCCTCTGTTAGAATGTTTTTGCCCGTCACGGCCACGGCATGCTCAATGATGTTCTCGAGTTCTCGCACATTCCCTGGATAGGAATAATTCATCAATTGCATCAAAGCGCCGCTGGAGATTTCTTCGACCCGCTTCGCGTGCGATTCAGCAAATTTTCGCACAAAGTAATGGGTGAGCGCAGCAATATCTTCCCTTCTACTACGAAGCGGAGGTATGACCATATGCACGACATTGAGCCGATAGAATAGATCTTCGCGGAACCGCCCTTCTTCTAGCTCTTTGCGCAAATCCTTGTTGGTCGCAGAAATCACCCTTACGTCGACTTTGACAGGCTTGCTCCCGCCCACCGGGGTAAAGCTTTTTTCTTGCAGGACCCGCAGCAATTTGACTTGCAGATGAAGCGGCAACTCAGCAACCTCATCCAGGAAAATAGTGCCTTGATCCGCTTGCCCAAAGAGTCCGGTGCGGTCAGACACGGCGCCCGTAAAGGCCCCGCGAACATGGCCGAATAGTTCGCTTTCGATCAAAGCTTCTGGAATTGCGCCGCAATTAACCGCGACGAACGGCTTGCTCTTTCTCGTTCCATTGAGGTGAAGTGCGCGGGCGACGAGTTCCTTGCCGGTGCCGCTCTCTCCTGTAATAAGAACATTCGTGCTGGTCGCGGCAACCTTCTGTATGAGTTGATAAGTCTTTTCAATGCCACCGCTCTTGCCGATCACGCCATCGAAGTGAAACCTCGGGTTGGCGTTTGTAGGCGCGCTCTGCCCCAGTTCTACTTCCCTGGCGTGCCGCAGCTCTTCCTCGAGGCGCATCTTTTCCTCGACCTGTTTTAGTTTGGTGATGTCTTCGAAGATCGATAGAAAACCAATCAACTGCTCGTGCGCATTGCTGAGAGGCGCAACCGTGAGGCGGATCTGCTTGGGTACTCCTTGGGGTGAGCTAATTGAGAGTTCATCGGTCACAATCGCACCAGCCCCGCGGCCGCTTTGAAAGTCGTAGCCCGAACCGGGAAAAACTTGATCCAGCCTCTTTCCCTTTACGTGTGCTTCATCGAAAGAAGTCAAAACTTGGGCTTGCCGGCTGAAATAATTGATGCGTCCCCGGGAATCGGTGATCGCGACTCCGCTGCCGATTCCTTGCAGGAGCGCATCTTTAAAGGCATCCAAGTCGCGATATTCGTTTTGTTTCTCCTTTAAGAGTTTTTCGGTTTCGTTGAGTTTGTTGGTTAAGAAGCCGCTCAGCCAGGCAATGACGAAGAAGCTGGCGATACTCTGCACGCTTGGGAAGAGCGTCGCCCAAGAGAGTGGCAGTCCCTGTCCAGCGTGCGCGTATCGTGACCAGAGAAGGAGGCTGGCGTAAGCCAGACTCGAGCAACCCGCGGCAAAAAACCCGCCTCGATAAAATAGCAATATGGCGCCGTTCATGACAGCAAGGTTGTAGAGAAACGAAAACGGGCTGGCGATATCACCAGTGATCCAAATAATCCCGGTGATCAAAAGGACGTCAAAACAGATCTGCGCTTGGGCGAATGCACCCAGAGAGCGGATGCGCGGTAACACCACCACTGACGCTAAAGATGTTGCATAAGCAACGACCAGCGGAAAGGAGAGATCGAACAGGTATCCGAGCTCACCCTCTGTACGGAAAAAATGAAAAAGCGCTGTCGCGCCCAGGAAAAATGACACGATGACGACGCGGAGCAAAAGTAGCCAGCGAATCTTTTCGATCAGCTCTTTTCGCTCGTCGCTCAACGCCGCACACTCAGCAGGTAGTCGTATCGCTGCTAGAAATGTAGATGAAAAGGGACTCACCCTCCCACCAAAGAGCCCATCTGAAATATCGGCAGATACATGGCGATCACGAGACCGCCCAGAATAACGCCGAGGACGACCATAATCATCGGCTCCATCATCGCTGTGAGATTGTTTACCGCATCATCAACTTCTTCCTCGTACAGCTCCGCAACCTTTTTGAGCATATTGTCGAGCCCGCCGGTGCTTTCTCCCACGGCAACCATCTGGCAAACCAGTGGAGGGAAGATCTTGCTGTCGCGGAGCGGCTCAGCAACGGTTTTGCCCTGGCTGATGCTGACGCGACTCTCAAAGATTGCCTTTTCAACAACTTTATTGCCGGCAGTCTTCCCAGTAATGGCCAGGCCATCGAGTATCGGCACACCCGAACTAAGAAGGAGAGACATGTTCTGCGAAAAACGGGCGACTGCGACCTTTCTCAAAAGATCGCCGATAATCGGCGACCTCAGCAGCAGCCTATCGATGTTCATTCGTCCGTGAGGCGTTTTGTAATAGAAGGAAATGCCCATGAACACGCCCGCCACCCCTCCAACCAAAACGTACCAATAGGCGACGAACCAGTTGCTGATGTCGATGCAAATTTGTGTCGGCAACGGCAGAGCCTTACCCATGCCGCCGTAGAGCTCCGCGAAAACCGGTATGACGAAAATCATCAGAACGGCAACAACAATAACGGCGACACAAACGATCGCGCAGGGGTAAATCATCGCGCCTTTGACTTTTTTCTTGAGTCGGTTGGCTTTCTCGATGAACAGAGCGATCCGGTTAAGAATGGTATTCAAGATGCCGCCGGCTTCCCCGGCTTCGACCATGTTGACGTAAAGGTCGTCAAATATTTTCGGATGTTTTCGCAACGCATCGGCCAGAGTACTGCCGCCCTCAACGTCTTTTTTAACCGTGCCGAGCGTCTTGCAAAGAAGCTTACTTTCGGATTGCTGCCCCAGGATATCGAGACATTGAACGATCGGCAGACCAGCATCGATCATGGTCGCGAGCTGCCGAGTAGCCAGTGAGACGTCTCTGGTTGTGACCTTCTCGCCGAACCCGGGGATCGAGATCTCTTTTTCTAGACCTTTGCCTCTCTCGCGAACACGGCTTGGGATGGGGCGAATTCTTTGTTCACGCAGGCGCGCCAGCGCAGCTTCCCGATCGGGCGCCTCAAGGCTGTCGCCTTTGACTAATCTCCCTTGGGCGGTTCGGCCTTCCCAAACAAAGGTTGCCATAGATTTTCGGGCCTCGAGGATTCTCTTTTACATTCTCGCGGTCGCCGGTGGGCCTTGTGATTTATTGCCGCGACGAAACACCATCAAATCAGAAGCCGAGTGAAAAAACCGAACCGAAACCTTTATCGGTGTCGGTAACCCGGATGGTTTCGTCAATCGTCGTAAATCCCTCTCGAACCTTGTATAAGGCGCTCATGCGCAGCGTGCTCATACCGAGCTTGACAGCTTCCCGTTTGAGCTCCATGGCCGAGGCCCCCTTCAGAATCAACTCCTTGAGTGGCTCGTGCATCACCATAACTTCATAGATCGCCAACCGGCCGCGATATCCCGTTTCAAGGCAATTGTTACAGCCGCGGCCGTGAAAAGTCGGGAAACCATTGCTGACCTCAGCGGAATCCACACCAAGATTAATCAAGACTTCCGGCTTGACTTCCACCGGTTCCTTACATTTGTCGCAGATCTTGCGCACCAAACGTTGCGCGAGAATTAGGTTGACAGACGAAGTCAGCAAAAAAGTTTCCACTCCCATGTTGATTAAGCGATCGACAGTTGCTGGGCAGTCATTGGTATGAAGCGTGCTGAGAACCAAGTGGCCCGTTAAAGCGGCTTTGATAGCGATCTGGGCCGTTTCCAAGTCGCGGATCTCGCCGACCATAATGATATCGGGGTCTTGGCGCAAAAATGATCGCAGACAGGCCGCAAAATTGAGGCCGATTTGCTCTCTAACCTGAACCTGATTAATACCGACTAGATTGTACTCGACCGGGTCCTCTGCCGTGGATATGTTTACGTCGGGCTTGTTGAGTTCTGAGAGCGCCGAATAAAGCGTGGTGGATTTGCCGCTCCCGGTTGGTCCGGTGATCAGAATCATGCCGTAGGGCTTGTGAATCGCCTCTTGAAAATCTTTTAGGTTTTGGGGATCGAACCCGAGCTTTGCCATGTCCAGCTGGAGATTAGACTTGTCCAACAAACGCATCACGACCTTTTCACCGAACAGAGTAGGCAAAATGGAGACGCGAATATCCAATTCGCCACCGACCCCCATTTTTAACTTGATGCGGCCGTCTTGGGTGAGACGCCGCTCCGCAATGTCAAGGCCGGCCATTACTTTTAGCCGCGATACCAGAGCATTTTTGAGGCGCAGAGGCGGGCTCATGATTTCCTGCAGCACGCCGTCGATTCGAAAACGCACGCGAAATATCTTTTCGTAGGGCTCGATGTGTATATCGCTGCAGCGCCTCTTGGCGGCATCAGCGAGGATGGCGTTCACCAGAGTCACGACGGGGGCGTCCATGGTGGCTTGCTGAAGCTCTTGGAGATTGACCTCGTCGCTTTCCTGGACAACCTCCATTTCGCCGTCGCCGAACTTCTTCAATACGTCGTCGTAGCTGACCCCACCAAACCGGTGATCCAAAATTTTTTTTATATTCGATGGCGTCGCCAATACGACGCGCACGCCGTAGCCGGTGACGAACTTGACCTCGTTAATCGCGACCAAATCCGTCGGGTCGGACATGGCGACGGTCAAAGTCGAGCCCAACAATCTGGAGGGAATGAGTTGGTGTTTCTGAACGATCTGAGGTGGGACGAGGCTAAAGATGGTGTCTTCGATTTCGCCTGGAACTAGCTCAACTGACTCGATACCGAACTGTTTGGCGAAAAACTGGGTAACGATTTCCTCGGTGGTATAACCCAATCGAACGATTTCCTTGGCAACGGTGGAGCCATTTTCTCGTTCCTTCTTCTGTGCTTCTGCAAGTTGCTCCCGGGAAACCAGACCCCCTTTTATCAGAAGCTCGGCAAAACGCGGTTCCATAATTTAGTGCGAAAAGGACCAAATTATCGTAGATCGCCGGGAATCTGTCAACAAAATGTCGCATTGTTTACGCTAGAAAAATAATGTTTTATTCCATCCACTTCAGTGATTTTTTTCGTGTAAAGCCGCCTGAGCCGCAGCGAGTTTCGCAATTGCCACGCGATACGGCGAGCAACTTACATAATCGAGGCCGATTTGATGGCAAAAGGCCACTGATTTGGCATCGCCACCATGTTCCCCACAGATGCCCATTTCTAAATTCTTCCGTTTTGTACGCCCTTTAGCGATTGCAATGCGCATAAGTGCGCCGACACCTTCGCGATCGATGCTGACAAATGGATCCTCCGGCAACAAGCCATTTAGGACATACGTGGGTAGGAACTTACCTGCGTCATCTCGAGAGAGACCGAGACAAGTTTGGGTTAAGTCATTGGTGCCGAACGAAAAAAACTCGGCTTCATCGGCAATTTCATCAGCAACCATGCAGGCGCGGGGCAACTCGATCATCGTACCAACCAAATACCTAACCTTTACGCCGTAGGCTTTTTGCGTTGCGGCGGCAACCTGCCTAACGATGATCTTCTGCTCGTGCAGTTCCTGACGAGACCCGACCAGTGGTATCATAATTTCCGGGAATGGATTCTTGCCTTCGCGGCGAAGCTCGCACGCCGCTTCGAAGATGGCCTGGGCCTGCATTTCTGTGATTTCCGGATACGATATTCCCAAGCGGCAGCCGCGATGACCGAGCATCGGATTAAACTCTTGCAAGACGGTAACTTTATCCCGCAGCACCTCAAAAGACACGCCCATCGCTTGCGCCAACTCAACAATTTCGTCGTCATGCTTCGGCAAAAATTCATGAAGCGGCGGATCGAGTGTGCGGATGGTCACGGGCAATTCACCCATAATTTCAAGAATGCCCTTGAAGTCTTGCTTTTGCATCGGCAGAAGCTTGGCCAATGCGCGCCGCCGGCCGGCTTCATCGTCAGCTAGAATCATCTCGCGCACTGCCTGGATACGATCTCCTTGAAAGAACATATGTTCAGTACGGCAAAGACCAATTCCTTCGCTGCCGAACGCTTTGGCGATGGCCGCCTGGTCGGGTTGGTCGGCGTTGGTACGAACGCCGAGGCGACGCACGTCATCCGCCCATTTCATCAGTTTAGCGAACTGTTGATAAAGGCGCGATTTTTTGGCGTCCAGCGAACCAGATAGCAAGACCTGAAGAACTTCGGACGGCAGCGTCTGAATTTCACCTTTAAACACCTCTCCGGTGCTGCCGTCTATAGAAATCCAATCGCCCTCTTTGAGTTCGCTTTGATCGACCCTTAAGGTGCGCCCGCTGTAGTCGATATGCAATACTTCGCACCCGGCGACACACACCTTTCCCATCTGCCGCGCCACCAATGCGGCATGGGAAGTCATTCCTCCGCGGGCGGTCAAAATTCCCTGCGCCGCATCCATGCCGCGGATATCATCCGGGCTGGTTTCAACCCGACATAAAATCACCCGTTCACCGCGCTTCTTCCATTGCACCGCTTCATCCGCATGAAAGACGACGCGACCGGTAGCCGCGCCAGGTCCCGCGGGCAAGCCTTTGCCAAGCAGGCGACCGTCCTTATGCGCTTGTTCTTTTCCATTCTGATCGAATATCGGGCGCAGAAGTTGATTTAACTGATCCGGTTCGATGCGCTGCAAAGCCTCTTTCTTGTCGATAATTCGCTCTTCGACCATGTCGACTGCGATCCGTACGGCGGCAAACCCTGTACGTTTGCCGGTCCGCGTTTGCAACATCCACAGTTTGCCGTCTTCTATGGTAAACTCAACGTCCTGCATCTCGCCGTAGTGCTTCTCAAGCGATCTGCACACGCGCTGCAACTCACGTTCGGCCTTGGGCATGATTTGCCCAAGCTCAGAAATCGGTTTGGGTGTCCGGATACCGGCGACAACATCCTCGCCTTGCGCGTTGATCAAAAACTCGCCGTAAAAGCGCTTCTCACCGTTGGCCGGATCGCGCGTGAACGCCACGCCGGTAGCACAGTCATTGCCTAGATTACCGAAGACCATAGCTTGGACGTTGACTGCCGTGCCCCAGCTATGAGGGATGCGGTAGAGCTCACGATACGCTATCGCGCGGTCATTGTTCCACGAGCCTAATACCGCACCAATTGCGCCCCACAACTGGTCGAATGGGTCTTCGGGAAATTCTCTTCCACAAATGGATTTGATTTCAGCCTTGTAGGCCGCCACCAGTTGCTCCAGGTCTGCGGCAGTGAGGTCCGTATCATCGCGCCCACCGCGGGCAGTTTTCTTTCGGTCGAGAATGGTCTCCAGAGGATCGCTGCGGCCGTCCACCTTGTGCTTAATCCCTAAGACAACATCGGCGTACATTTGGATGAAACGACGATAGGAGTCGAAAGCAAAACGGGGGTTGTTGGTACGCCTGATCAATCCTTGGACCGTGCGATCGTTGAGGCCGAGATTTAATACGGTGTCCATCATTCCAGGCATCGATTCCCGCGCACCAGACCGGACCGAAACCAACAGCGGATTTTCGCCGTCACCGAAACGGCGGCCGAGGATTTTCTCCATGCGGCCCAAGGCAGCGACGACCTGTGCCTTGAGTGCGTTAGGATAACGATGATGATGATCGTAGTAGTATTTACAAACTTCGGTAGTGATGGTGAATCCCGGTGGCACCGGAATGCCTATCCGCGTCATTTCATGCAAACCTGCTCCTTTGCCGCCGAGAAGTTCACGCTTGCCGGCGTGCCCGTCGGCCTTACCATTGCCAAACGAATAGATGAGTTTTGTCGTGTGGGGCATGCTGTTTTTCTCCGATCGGGTTGCGACCCTTTTCACCGCCTCGCAAAAAAGAACTTGGACTACTAAACTAGACGGAAGAGAATTGTTGAAGGAAGGCGGCGGATTTAATCTCTCGATCCATATGAAATTGTATGAATCGCTGCACCGCTGCGCGAATTTCTTTAATCACCGATAGCGGCAGCGATATCGGACAGGAGGGACTAGCGTTTTCCGCTTGTAGTGCCAGCAAAACTTCCACGGCACTTGAATCAAGCGGCAGGATCTCTCTCGATGAGTGCGCACAAGAGTCGCAAAGAATGCCACCGTCGAGCGGACTAAAGTGCCAGCGAGAAACCGCTCCATGGCGCCGATCTTGACGGCATCTCCTACAAGTGTCCAATACAGGCTGGTACCCTGCTAAGCGCAAAAGCTTGAGCTCAAAACCGGTTAGAAACCGCAGCGAAGTGCCGTTCTCCACCAAGTAGTAAAGTCCATCCTTTAGATGTTGAAAGATCGTCGGATTGTCTTCCCGTTCACCAGTCAATCCGTCGGTAATTTCCACCAGATACGAAGCATACGAAATGCGCTCCAAGTCGGTCGCCATCGTTCTGAAACCATGAATCAACTCGGCGCTTAATATAAACGCGAGATTGCTGTGCGGACGGTCTTGAAAGGAGACATTTACCAGGGAAAAGGACTCTAGAGAATTCACAAAGCGTCGGCGTGAGCGCAGTGCGCCTTTGGCGATGCCGGTAAGTTTTCCATAGCCCTCGGTAAAAAAAGAAACAATTTTATCGGATTCCCCAAAAGGCCGGCTGCGCAACACAATCGCTCGAGTAGTAAGATTGCTACGCATTGGATTACTGCCGCTAGAACCGTAACACTTTTTTTTAAATTGGACAAGTATTTAGAATATCAAAGGAATCTTGCGATCTATAACTTGACACTCAAGACTTTCGTGATTAGCTTTTGTCAACCAAGTTGTTTAGGAGAATCGCATAGGCAATGACCGAGGAGACGAAAAATAACGCTACCGAAGATCAAACCGCGCAAGAAGCCTCGCCACCCGAGAATACCGCGAAACCGCCGGGCGCCGATTTAGATAGCCTCCGGCAGGAATTGGCGGCAAAGGAATTAGAAGCGAAAACCAACTACGACCGGTTTTTACGCCAAGTTGCTGAACTCGACAATTTCAAGAAACGCACCGCGCGAGAGCGTGATGATGCAATCCGTTTTGCCAATGAAGCCATGATCAAAGATCTCCTGCCGGTTGTCGATAACCTTGAACGTGCCGTAGCCCATGCAGCGGGAGGCGGTAACGGCAAACCAATCGTTGAAGGCGTTGAAATGGTCCTAAAGGGCCTCTTGGATGTACTAGGTAAGCATGGTGTCACGCAAATTTCTGCGCTTGGACAATCTTTTGATCCATCCAAACACGAGGCAATGGCTCAAGTCGAGAGTGAATCCCACGAGCCCAATGCCGTAGTCGACGAGCTTCATAAGGGTTACATGCTGCGCGATCGGCTGCTGCGACCGGCGTTGGTGAGCGTTGCTAAGGCGCCGGAAACGCGAGAGAAAAAAAACGGCGACAGCAAGGTTGAAAACGACCCGGGCGATGATTAAATAAACTCCGTTAATGATTAGGAATTTGTTCTTCAGGAGCGTTTAAAATGGCAAAAGTCATTGGGATAGATCTAGGGACGACTAACTCTTGTGTGGCAATCATGGAGAGTGGCGATCCCAACGTCTTGGCCAACGCCGAGGGCAGCCGTACGACACCGTCCGTCGTCGCTTTTACAGAAAGCGGAGAACGGTTGGTCGGGCAAATTGCTCGACGGCAAGCGATCACCAACCCGGAGAACACAATCTTTGCCGTGAAACGTTTGATCGGCAGACGCGTTGACGACGCTCTCGTACAAAAGGCTTCAAGTCTCCTTCCTTATAAGATCGTGCGCGCCGATAATGGTGATGCATGGGTGGAGATTCGCGGCAAGCGTTATAGCCCTGCCGAGATTTCAGCTTTTATTCTACAGAAAATGAAACAGACAGCCGAGGATTATTTGGGAGAGAAAGTAACTGAAGCGGTGATCACCGTTCCGGCCTATTTTAACGACAGCCAGAGGCAGGCAACCAAGGATGCCGGGCGTATTGCTGGCCTAAATGTTCTGCGCATTATCAATGAGCCGACGGCCGCCTCGCTGGCCTATGGTTTAGAAAAAAAGAAGGACGAAAAGATTGCGGTTTTCGATCTAGGTGGTGGTACCTTCGATATTTCCATTTTGGAGCTTGGTGAGGGCGTATTTGAAGTCAAAGCGACCAATGGCGATACTTTCCTGGGGGGCGAGGATTTTGACCAACGGATCATTGATTATCTGGCCGACGAATTTAAAAAAGACCAGGGCATTGATTTGCGCAAAGATCGCATGGCGCTTCAACGTCTCAAAGAAGCGGCTGAGAAAGCCAAATGCGAGCTTTCTTCTTCCATGGAGACCGATATCAATCTGCCTTTCATTACCGCGGACCAACAAGGCCCGAAGCACTTGAACATGAAGTTGACGCGTTCCAAGCTCGAAGCGCTTTGCGCCGACTTGATCGACCGAATGGAGGGGCCGTGCCGCCAGGCATTAAAAGATGCCGGTCTTAGCGCCAGTGATATTCATGAAGTCATTCTGGTCGGCGGGATGACACGCATGCCAGCGGTTCAAGAGCGCGTCAAGAAAATTTTTGGTAAAGACCCGCACAAAGGCGTGAATCCGGACGAAGTTGTCGCCGTCGGGGCAGCGATTCAGGCGGCGGTGCTTAAGGGCGAAGTCAAAGACGTTCTTCTCCTGGACGTTACGCCGCTTTCGCTCGGCATCGAGACGCTCGGAGGAGTTTTTACCAAGTTGATCGAGCGCAACACGACGATTCCCACCAAGAAGAGCCAAGTGTTTTCTACCGCTCAAGATAATCAATCGGCGGTCTCGATCCGAGTTTTTCAAGGGGAACGGGAGATGGCGGCGGACAATAAACTGCTCGGACAATTCGATCTCGTCGGCATTCCAACGGCTCCGCGCGGTGTGCCGCAAATCGAAGTCACGTTCGACATTGATGCCAATGGTATCGTTCATGTCGCCGCTAAAGATCTTGGTACCGGCAAGGAACAGTCGATCAAAATAACAGCTTCTAGCGGCCTCAGCGAGGAAGAGATCAAAAAGATGGTTGGCGATGCGGAAGTCCATGCAGCTGAAGATAAAAAGCGCAGGGATACAGTCGAGGCACGCAACCAGCTCGATTCTCTGGTTTACTCGACTGAGAAATCCCTCAAGGAGTATGGCGGGGATCTCGAAGGCGGCGTCAAGGACAACATCGAAGCCGCTCTAAAGAATGCTAAAGAAGTATTGGACGGGCAGGACGCCGAGGCCATGCGCAAAGCCGCAGAGCAGCTAAGCCAGTCCTCGCACAAGCTTGCGGAAGCGATGTACGCCAAAGCTTCGCAGCAGCAGGCGGGGCAGCCAAAGGACGCGAACAACGATAGTGAGAAAGGCGGGAGTGCGGATGGCGGCAAGAAGAAGGATGACGTGGTGGACGCTGATTTCACGGAGGTCAAGGAATAGCGGGCGGGGCGGAAGTAAAAAACTATCTCACCTAAAGCCCCTACTCCCATCTGTTGCGGAGAGGGGCTTTTTTACTCATACCGATTAGGAACAATCAGAGAGGCAGGCTTGGCTACCAAGAAAGATTACTATGAATTGCTCGGCGTAGGCCGCAGCGCGGGCGAAGACGAGATTAAGAAGGCGTACCGGAAACTGGCGCTGCAGTATCACCCGGATCGTAATCCTGGCGACAAGCACGCCGAAGAAAAGTTCAAGGAGGTTTCCGAGGCCTACTCAGTACTTTCCGATCCGCAGAAGCGCTCACAATACGATCAGTTTGGTCACGCAGCATTTGGCGAAAGCGGTCCGTTTGCCGGCGGTTTTGATTTTGCCGGCGGTTTTGAAGATATTTTCGGCGATATTTTCGGGGAATTTTTCGGCGGCAACACGACCGGGCGGCGCCGGGGACGGGGCCAAGATCTACGCTATAACGTAACGTTAAAATTCGAGGAAGCGGTTTCCGGCGTCGAAAAAAAAATAAAGATTCCCAGACATGGCGCTTGTGAGAGTTGCCGCGGCACAGGGGCCAAGCCGGGTACGGCGCCGCAGACCTGTCCGACTTGTCGGGGACGCGGTCAGGTCAGTTTTCAGCAAGGTTTTTTTAGCGTTTCGCGCACATGCAACCAGTGTCAGGGCCAGGGCACGATCATCAAGGAGCCGTGTCCCACTTGCGCCGGGGCTGGCCGTGTCCGAAACATGCACACTCTCAGCGTAAAGATCCCAGCAGGCGTCGACAATGGATCGCGTTTAAAACTCCGTGGCGAAGGTGAAAACGCTCCCCCGGGAGGAGCTCCCGGCGATCTTTATGTCGTCATTCAAGTAGAGCCCCATCCGATTTTTATGCGCGACAACCTAGATATCATCTGCGATGTGCCGATCAGCTTCGTGCAGGCAGCCTTGGGTGCCGAAATCGACGTGCCGACGTTGGACGGGAAAGTTAAAATGAAAATTCCTTCGGGCACGCAGTCCGGCAAACTGTTTCGTATGAAGGGCAAAGGCATCAAAGATGTGCACGGCCTTCAGCAGGGTGATCAACATGTCCGCGTCACAGTTGAAACGCCGACGCGTCTGACAGCAAGACAAAAAGAACTTTTGAAAGAGTTTGCGGCGCTCGGCGGCGAGGAAGTGAATCCACTTTCCAAAGGTTTCTTCGACAAAATGAAGGAACTATTCGGCTGAGTCCCGCCGGTCCGAAAATCCTGCATTTATCTGTACCTAAACGCCCCCTTTTTGAATTATCATCAAAAAAACCTGCTTCTAGATAGGATTTATTGTTGACCTAGGATGACGCTGTGTTTAAGGTGACAGAGGATTGGAGACTTCATGAGTGACGTTGAATGGAAAGCCGAAAGTTCGGATATCAAGACTTCTCAGGTTGAGATTCCCGACGTTCTCCCGCTCCTGCCGATCCGCGACATTGTCATCTATCCGTATATGATGTTGCCGCTGTTCGTTGGACGTGACGTTTCCATCCGCGCTGTAGAGGAAGCGCTTTCACGCGACCGTTTGATTTTTTTAGTTTCGCAAGTGAATTCCGCTGAAGAAAGTCCAATGCCCTCGGATATCCATCGTGTCGGAACTATCGCTTCCATCATGCGCATGCTCAAGTTGGCAGACGGTCGCGTCAAGATTCTTGTGCAAGGTCTGGCCAAAGGAGAAGTGGACACGTACTTGCGTGAACGGCCGTTTTTTGAAGTAAAGATTCGCAAGGTCATTGAGCCGACGTTGGCGGAAGTGCCGATTGAAGTCGAGGCATTGATGCGCACGGCCAAAGAAAAAATTGAGCAAATCTTGAATCTTAAAAATCTGCCGCCCGAGATCGTGATGGTCACTGATAACATCAGCGATCCCGGCGTTCTAGCCGATCTAGTGGCGTCGAATTTGAGGCTTAAAATCGACGAGAGCCAAGCCATTCTCGAGGTCTTTGATCCGATCGAGCGGTTGAAGAAAGTCAACGAGCTTCTCACGCGCGAATTGGAGCTGTCGGCAATGCAAGCGCGCATCCAGAGTCAAGCCAAGGAGGAGATGAGTAAGACCCAGCGCGACTATTACTTGCGAGAACAGCTCAAGCAAATTCAGCAAGAGCTCGGGGAGGGCGACGAGCGAGCTGAAGAGATCAACGAGCTTAGAAAGCAGATCGATAAGGCTAAAATGCCGGCTGAAGTTAAGCCCGAAGCCGACAAACAGCTGCGCCGTCTCGAGCAGATGCATCCCGAGTCTTCCGAGGCCTCATTGGTACGCACATACCTTGATTGGCTCGTTGACCTGCCGTGGAGCAAGCGCACCAAGGATAATCTAGATATCCAGAAGGCCAAGCAAGTCCTCGACGAAGATCACTACAACTTGGAAAAGATCAAGGAACGAATTTTAGAATATCTCGCGGTCAATAAATTGCGGCGCAAGATCAAAGGCCCCATTTTGTGTTTCGTCGGCCCGCCGGGAGTCGGTAAGACTTCGTTGGGAAGATCGATCGCCCGTTCGCTCGGGCGAAATTTCGTGCGTGTGTCTCTAGGTGGCGTGCGCGACGAGGCGGAGATCCGCGGGCACCGGCGGACTTATGTTGGAGCGCTGCCGGGCCGGATCATTCAGGGAATCAAACAAGCCAATTCGAACAATCCGGTGTTCATGCTCGACGAGATCGACAAAGTCGGCGCTGACTTTCGCGGCGATCCGTCGGCCGCGTTGCTCGAAGTCTTGGATCCCGAGCAGAACCACGCCTTCAGTGATCATTATTTAAACCTGCCGTTTGACCTCTCCAATGTCCTGTTTATCTGCACGGCGAATCTACTCGACCCGGTTCCGCCGGCGCTGGCCGACCGTATGGAAGTCATTCAGCTTTCCGGCTATACGAACGAGGAAAAACTGGCGATTGCCCGGAAATATTTGATCCCGCGCCAGCTTGATGACAACGGCATCTCGAGCAAGCAACTGGAAATTTCAGACGACGCGGTACTGCGCGTGATTGCCGAATATACCAAAGAAGCGGGGCTCCGAAACCTTGAGCGCGAGCTCGCCTCGATTTGCCGCAAGGTGGCACGCAAAGTAGCCGAAGGAAAAAGCGAACTGACGCGCGTGACGCGCTCAAATGTCCATAGTTTTCTTGGTGCACCGAAGTTTTTACCGGAAGCGGAACAGGAGGAACATGAAATCGGCGTGGCCACCGGGTTGGCATGGACGAGCACCGGCGGCGAGATTCTCTACGTCGAGGCGTCGCTCTCACGTGGCCGCGGTAATCTAACGCTTACTGGGCAGCTCGGCGACATCATGAAAGAATCCGCTCAAGCTGCCGTGAGTTACGCGCGTGCCCAGGCCAAGACGCTCGGCATCGAAGCCGATTTTTACCAAAAACTCGATATCCATATTCATGTCCCTGCCGGCGCGATTCCTAAGGACGGACCCTCGGCGGGCATCACCATGGCCACTGCGCTCATTTCGGCACTGACGAAGAGGCCGGTCAACCGCGAAGTCGCGATGACCGGCGAGATCACACTGCGCGGGCGGGTGCTGCCGATCGGCGGACTCAAGGAAAAGTCGCTGGCGGCGTTTCGCGCCGGCATTAAGACGATCATCCTTCCCGATCGCAACGAAAAGGACTTGGATGAAATACCCAAGCCACTACGCCGTAAGCTTAATTGGCTAGTGGTGAAGAACATGTCGGATGTCTTGAAGGTTGCTCTGATCGAGCGGCGTACCTCGACGCATAAGCAGCGTCTAGTTGAGCCGAAAAACGGCGTTAGGGTGAAACCGCGAACTCCCAGCAAGAGCAGCCGGCCAATCCGTAAAAACCATCGAGATCGAACAATTCCCCTGCGACCCTAGCAAGAATTTTTGTAAGGCTCAGCTGGTGTCCTTCAGAACTCCACCTCAATACTAAGCACGTCGAGGACGCGCCCGCCGCCGCTTGCCGCAGATGAAACTCAGCCACCTCGGAGAGTTCGGCCTGATTCAAAGAATCCAACGGACGCTGCCCGTCGGCCGTGGCGTGCGTGTCGGCATCGGCGACGATGCTGCATGGGTGGAAAACCCAGGGGGATCGTCCCTGGTCACGGCGGACCTGTTAATCGAGGGAGTGCACTTCGACCTCAAGTGGACCTCGCTTTTCGAGTTGGGCTACAAATCTCTCGCTGTAAACTTTAGCGACATCGCAGCCATGGGCGGCGTGGCCGCCTACGCGATCTTGTCACTGGGTATCCCCATTAATTTTGACAGTAGCGGCATCGATCAATTTTACCGAGGTATCAATGCGATGGCGCGGCCGAACGGCGTTGCCGTCGTCGGCGGCGATACCAACATGGCTGAGTTGCTGATCATATCCGTCTGCGTTATCGGTCATGCTCCGTACCGGCCGGTCCGTCGCAGCGGTGCCAGAGTCGGCGATGATATCTACGTCACCGGAACCTTGGGCGACTCGGCGCTCGGCTTAAAGATTCTGCGGCAGCGCAAAAGCCAACTGAAGCGAAAGGATGCTGCCCAATTGATTGGGCGCCACCACCGCCCGACGCCGAGACTTACGGCCGGTGCGCTGCTTGCGAAATATCGACTGGCAACAGCGATGATCGATGTAAGCGACGGGCTCATGCAGGATCTCACACACCTTTGTCGAGCCAGCGGCACTGGCGCGGTGGTTTGGCAGGATCATCTGCCGTTATCACCGGCTTATCGGGCGTTCGCCGGCAAAGATGGCTACCTTCATGCCTTGAGCGGCGGCGAAGATTATGAGCTACTATTCTGCGCGCGAAGGAAAAATCGCGCTCGTGTAAACGAACTGCGCAGTCGCGCGCGCGTAGCGATCACCTGCATCGGCACCTGTGTCACGGCTAATAGAGGAGTCGTCGCCGTTGACAATTGCGAAAAACCCGTGGCAATTCCGCTCACGGGCCATGACCATTTTAAGAACGTTTGAGCTTGCCGGTTGAACTCTCATCGGCATATTTTCTTATGACGAACATCGCAACGCGTAATCCATGGACTCCGAGCGGCTGAGAGAATTATTCGAGCAAGTGCGGCTGAACAAAGTGAGCATCGCGCAGGCTGTGGCGCAATTGCGTCACCTGCCTTTTGAAGATCTTGGGTTTGCCAAGATCGATCATCACCGGGCATTGCGTCAGGGTTTTCCTGAAGTGATCATGGGGCAGGGGAAGGAAGCCGATAACATAGCGGCGATTGTTGCCGCCATGCGCAAACGCAGAGTGAATGTTTTAGTTACTCGCCTCGACGACCACAAGATGGCACAGCTCAAGCGATTACGGACCGGGCTTAAGTTTCACGTTTCGGCGCGGGCCGCCACCTGGATCGAAAGGCCGGTTAAAATTATCGGCAAGGGGACAATTTTAGTCGTGAGCGCGGGTACCTCGGACATTCCAATCGCCGAAGAAGCCGCCCTCACAGCAACATTGATGGGTAATCGGGTCGAGAGGCTTTTCGATGTCGGCGTTGCCGGGATTCACCGAGTGCTCGATAATCGGCTACAGTTAGACAGCGCCGCTGTTCTTATCGTGGTGGCCGGCATGGAGGGCGCATTGCCGAGCGTGGTTGCGGGCTTAGTCGACAAACCCGTAATCGCCGTGCCGACGAGCGTCGGTTACGGCGCGAGTTTCCACGGCATCGCCGCGCTTTTGGGCATGCTAAATTCCTGCGCCGCCGGCGTGACGGTCGTCAATATCGACAACGGTTTCGGCGCGGGGTTTGCGGCAAGCCTGATAAACCGGGTATAAATAGGCAGTAATGCAGTGTTATCACTGCGGCAGAGAGGTCTTTGGGACAACCCATACACAGAAAAGCTATCGCGTCGAATTTTATCTGCTGCACACGGGACACACTGAATGGGAATCTCTGGTCAATCCTAAACAGGATGCGCCACCCCTCCGATACCGAAAATTGACCCAACCCATAGACGTTTTCACATGCGTCCAATGCTATGAACGCCCGGAAATCCGCCGACTCTTGGACGATGATTTCGCTGGCCGGCGCGAACTCGTAAACATGGACGCCAAAGCAGAAACGATAAGCCCCGATTCCGAAGGTCGTTGATCATGGAGAAGCAGAAGAAATACCGTTTAACCAAGCATCAATCTGAACTGGCTGTAAGAGTCATCGGCGATTCGCAGGCCGACCTATTTGCCAACTCGGCGTTGGCGCTTTTCGACGTCATGGTGGCGGACGTAGACAAACTCGAAACCAAGGAGCGAATTCCTCTCGAAGTCGAGGGGACGGATCGCGATGATTTAATGGTCAACTGGATGCGTGAGCTGCTCTACCTTTATCAAGGCAGCGGCTATCTGCTCAGGGAATTTCTGGTCCGTGAAGTGAAAGATACGCTCGTCAAAGCCGAAGTCGCGGGCGAGAAAATCGATCCTGACCGCCACGAGATTCAGCAGGAAATCGCTGCCGTGGCGTTTCACAAAAGCCGGATGGAAAAAACCGGCAATCAATGGACGGCACATTTAATTTTTGAAGTCTAATGCAAAAGCGCGTGAAGACCGCCCCGTATTGCCGTCCAACGGGGAAACTTGCCGGCGCAGGAAAACATGGTTCAACCGAGCGATAATGAATATGAAGGAACGGCACTGATCGCCGATCCCATCCATCGTTACATTCTGTTCACCGTCCCGCAGCAGAAAGGCGAGGTTACCGAGAAAGCCTTGATCGATTCTCCATGGGTGCAGCGCCTCCGCTATATCTATCAGCTGCAAAGCGCGCGCTGGGTTTATCCCTCGGCGGAACACAGCCGTTTTCAACATTCGCTCGGCGCCATGCATCTTGCCGGCGAATTCGCCAAGCATCTTTACCCATCGCTGCGCAAAGTCCTAGGCGATGAGTGCCCGTCGGCCCCGTTTATCGAAGAATACATGCGCGTCACGGGCCTATTACACGACATCGGCCACGGACCGTTTGGCCACTTCTTCGACGATAATTTTTTGATCCATTACAATCTCACCCATGAGGATCTCGGCCAGACAATCATTCAAAAGCATCTGGGCGATATTATTCGCCAACTGCGGCGCAGCCCGAGCGGTCCCTTCGAGCCAGGCGAGGAGCTACGCCCCGAGGATGTCGCGTTTCCGATTAAGAAAAACGGCCAGGAGGATAATCTCAAGTCCAAGTGGGTACGCTTTCTGCAGCCATTGACGGGCGGAATTTTCACCTTCGATAATCTTGATTACGTCTCTCGCGATTCTTATATGTGCGGCGTTCATCCGGGTCCGATCGATCGCGAGCGCTTGATTCACTATACGTTTTTTACGCCCAAAGGTTTGACCGTCCATAAAGCCGGCAATGGCGCGCTTACGACTTTTCTAAACGCGCGGCTTTATCTTTACACCAACGTCTATTATCACCGAACGACTCGCGCCATCGACTTGCATCTGCGAGAGATCTTCCCGGAAACGATGAAAGTTCTATTTCCAGGCAATCCTCTCGAGCATATGGACGACTATCTTTACTTGACCGACTGGTCCTTGCTCGAAGATGTCTCCCGCTGGCGCAGGCAGCAAGGCGCACTTGAAGTGCTCGGCAAGGAATGGGAAACGGTCCTGCATCGCGAGGTCAAATGGAAGATGGCCTATGACCGCACGCTGTCTCTAAACGAACTTCATTATGGCATGGACCTGATCCAAGACACCGATTGGGAGAAGCGCATTCGCTCGGCGCTTCCTGTCGCGTCACGCGACATGATTTTTCGCGTCGACCTAGCGACTCAAGATCCGCGCCCGGAAAACCCTTTTGCCATGGGTAAAAAACAGATTCATATCTTCGAGCCCTCAAGTGGCGAGATCACCAAGGAAACCCTGGCCGAGCTTTTTGAATTCATTCCATCCAAAGTTGTCCAATTTCGTGTCTTCGCCCTTGACCACGACCATGATCAGTTGCTCGCCGAAGTCGCCGAAAACGCATTGAAAGGGCGGTCTCCCGCAGTCAAAACTAGTGTCTAGCCCGGCATCTTTTAAAATTCCGATCGTTGATCTGCGCGCTCAGTATGGCCAGATTCGCGACGAGGTGCGCCAGGCCATCGACGAAGTGAACGAGTCGCAGCAATTTATTCTCGGCCCGGCAGTAATGAAATTCGAACAACAGATGGCAGCGTATTTGCGTTGCGACCAGGCTGTTGGCGTGGCCTCGGGCAGTGACGCGCTATTGCTGGCGATGATGGCGCTCGAGATCGGCCCCGGCGATGCGGTGATCACGACACCGTTCACCTTCTTTTCCACCGTTTCGTCGATCACGCGCTTAGGCGCAAGACCGTTATTCGTCGATATCGACGGCGACAGCTGCTTGCTCTCCGCCCCCGCGGTCGGCAGGTTTCTTGCGGAGCGAGCAAAAGCGCGCAACGGTCAAACGGTCGATGGTCGAACGGGCCTGCGGATTCGCGCAATCCTGCCGGTTCACCTGTTCGGCCAGTGCTGCACAATGACCGAATTGATGAGCGTCGCGCAGCACTTCAATCTGGAGATCATCGAGGATGCGGCGCAGGCTTGCGGCGCACGAATACGGATAGATAATGAAAACCGCTTCGCCGGCACCATCGGCATACTCGGTTGTTTTTCCTTTTTTCCGAGCAAAAATCTCGGCGGTTTCGGTGATGCCGGCATGGTCACCGCCAATGACCGCGAGCTTGGCGACAGGCTGAGAATGCTGCGCATGCACGGCGAACGCAGCAGATATCACCACGAAGTTACCGGCATCAATTCGCGGCTCGATTCACTTCAGGCGGCGGTGCTGACAGTAAAACAAAAATATTTAGAGAACTGGTGCGAGCAGAGAATTCAGCGGGCCCAAACGTACTACCAGTTATTCAGCCAAAGCGGATTGCTCGGCCGGGGGCTTCAGACTATTCCGGCACCGGTCGGCGATAAGTCGCATGTCTTCAACAACTACGTCATCGGCGCGGAGCGCCGGGACGAGCTAAAAAAATTCCTCGCAGACCAAGGGATTCAGAGCGAAATTTATTACCCGCTGCCGCTCCATCTGCAAAACTGCTTTGCCGATCTCGGTCATAACAAAGGCGACTTTCCGCAATCCGAACTTGCCGCCGGTAGGGTATTGGCCTTGCCTCTGTATCCGGAGCTGAGTGCGGCACAGCAGGAATTAGTGGTGGAGGGGATCGAGTACTTTTACCGCGATTAATCACTCCTTTTTTCTCCACCCACCCTGTGATAGAAATTGCTGCACTCTGAGCATCTGCTGATGGAAGACATTATCATCAACGCCTTCGACGAGAGCATCCGGGTAAAACAAGCCTTCCTGCGAGATAATCTTGAAGACCTTAAACGGGCGATCGAAAGCATCGTGGCGGCGTTTGAAAAAGGCAACAAGTTGCTGCTTTTCGGCAATGGCGGCAGCGCCGCTGATGCGCAGCATATCGCTGCCGAATTCACCAACCGCTTTTTGATCGAGCGACCGCCGCTGCCAGCAATCGCGCTGACAACCGACAGCTCGGCCTTAACGGCAATCGCCAATGACCACGACTACGCCCAAGTATTTGCCAAGCAGGTCCAGGCACTGGGAAAACCCGGAGACGTCGCTATAGCGATTTCCACCAGTGGTAATTCGCCCAACGTGCTGCAAGCGATCGATGTTTGCAAAAGTTTGGCGATTCTAACCATCGGTTTGACCGGCGGAAGCGGCGGCAAAATGCTCGGCAAAGTAGATTACATGCTGCGCGTCGGCGAAGGCAAGAACAGCCCGCGCATCCAGGAAACGCATATCCTTGTCGGTCATGTGATGTGTGATGTCGTCGACCGAAGGCTCTTCCCCGGAAAGTAACGCTCCCGCCGCGCAGCATGTCCCACAAAAGATTCAAGCCGCTCGACTTTTCCAAAGTTCGCACCTACCCGGTCACAAAAAGATTCAGCAAGGTCGAAGCCGCACTATTGGGCAAGCGGATTAAAAGGGGCGCGACTTTGCGCTCGTTCATCCGCGGTCTGCCGGAGATCCTTGCGGCCCAGAACCTTAAAACCATCGCGCGCAAGTTAGCGGATTGTCACCGTAAAAATAAGACTGTCCTGCTCGGGATGGGAGCCCATCCGATCAAAGTCGGGCTCAGCCCGCTGATCATCGATTTCATGGAGCGCGGCATTATCCATGCCATCGCGCTCAACGGCGCCGGCGTGATCCACGATTTCGAGCTCGCCTATATGGGCGAAACCTCTGAAGACGTTGCTGCGACTTTGAAAGACGGCAGCTTTGGCATGGGCGAGGAGACCGGGGCTTTTATCAATCAGGCAATCACCGAGGGTGCGCGAAATAACTTGGGGATCGGCGCGGCGGTCGGGGCGGCGATCATCAAAGAACGCCTGCCGCACCGAAAACTCAGCATTCTCGCCAGCGCGGCTCGATTGAACATACCGGTCACGTCTCACATCGCTATCGGCACGGACATCATTCACATGCACCCGAAAGCCGACGGCCGGGCGCTCGGCGACTGCAGTCTCAGGGATTTTCGTACACTAACATCCGTGGTCGCCACGCTCGGCGGCGGAATTTATCTGAATTTCGGCTCCGCGGTGGTGCTGCCGGAGGTGTTTCTTAAAGCCGTGAGCCTGGCGCGAAACTTGGGGAGCCCGCTGCAAAATCTGACGACGGTAAATCTTGATTTTCTCCAGCACTACCGCCCGCTAACCAATGTGGTGAACCGCCCGACGCTCGGCAGCGGCAAGGGTTATCATTTAACCGGCCATATGGAGATTATGGTGCCGCTGCTCTTCGCAGCGGTTTTAGAAGAGCTATAACAAAAATAAGTTCGCTGCGGCGCTCCGGCAATTCTCTCCTGGTCTTTTCGTTCCTTTTTCCCAGCAGGCGCCAAAAAGTGAGCACGGTCAAAGTGATCGGATAGCGGACGTGAACGCCAAGCCATGAGCAGGCCCAGTCCTTACGGACCGACGGCAAGTATACCTTTGGCAAAGACGGTGGAGGAACCGGATGTATGTCCCGACAAAGATGCTGATGACGTAAGTAGCCAAAATTGCTTGTGGGGATCAGCGGCGCCGTGCCGATTTAGTAATGCCCTCTTTGAAATCACTGAATAAACTGCCTAGGCCGCTCGCCGGCGCGCTGGAACGGATGCGCACGCCCGAGCAATTCGCCGGCGGAAATCATTAGCCTCAGCCGATAAAAACCAAACAGCCGCCGACACCGGTCGAAATAATAAGCACCCCCAGCGACGGACGGACAATCCGGGCGAAATTAAAGCCGCTCGAGTAGAGCGACACCAATCACACCACCGACGGTGCGGCTTCACGGAAACCGAGAATTCCCAACGCCCATGGCGATCGGGTTATTTCGTAAGTAAGCCAGTAAAGCGCCACTTCGCGGACGAATTGACCGACCGACGCAATCAGATCGCTCGACCAAAAAGTGCATAGTTCTTGGGCCGCAAACGGCCAAAAGACGCGAATGGCACAACTCCCGGAAAATTTAGCGTTTGTGATGCTGCAGGTTTGGCGAAGTCTGCTAAGCGGATATAACCCATAGCTGCGCAGTGACTAGGATCGGCTTTGCGCTATGCGACTTTTGTGCTTAGATTGGCGCTATCCGATAATGCTGATCACCTTAACCACTGACTTCGGCCTGCAGGATTGCTTCGTCGGCATCATGAAAGGCGTGATCGCGCGGATAAATCCTCATGTCCAAGTGATCGATGTGACGCACGGTATTCCAGCACAGAACATCATGGTTGGTGCCTTAGCCCTGCAGCATTCAATAGCTTACTTCCCGCGCGGCACCATTCATGTCGCGGTGGTGGATCCCGGCGTCGGCAGCGCTCGCCGTCCGCTGTTGATTGAATGCGACGGAAACTACTTTATCGGTCCGGACAATGGCGTACTGAGCTTGGCGATCGGCATGCTAAAACCCGATTACATCGTGGAACTTTCCAATCCAATTTACCAGCTGCGACCCGCCAGCGCGACCTTTCATGGGCGTGATATTTTCGCGCCCGCTGCCGCTCATCTTTCGCTCGGTGTTGCGCCTGCGGCGTTTGGGCCGAAATCAGCTAGCTTTCTTAATTTGGCTCGGCCCAAGCCTCGGCGGCGTGAAAATACCCTCGAAGGGGAGATCGTTTACATCGACGCCTTCGGCAATCTGTTTACAAATATAGATGGCCATGATCTGACGGGACCCTCGGTGGACCACCTCGAGATTGCCATCGGTGCCGTTTGTGTCTCTGGTCTATCTCGTAGCTACGGCGCCGCCGCAGTCGGGCATTTCGTCGCCGTTATCAACAGCTGGGGACTTCTCGAGATCGCCGTTTACCGGGGCAACGCACAAAAAACCACCGGTGCGAAGATAGGCGATAAAGTTACGGTCACATTCGGTGCATAACACTCGGAGGGAATTAATGAGCGAACGGCTAAGCTGGGACCAATATTTCATGACTATCACCCGCCAGGTGGCGGAGCGCTCGACTTGTACCCGGGCCAAGGTCGGCGCCGTGATCGTGCGCGATAAGAACATTCTCGCCACTGGATACAACGGCGCTCCGGCAGGAATGCCTCACTGCACCGACGTCGGATGTCTTATCTATGAGTCTAAAACGCCCAACGGCGATATTGAGCAAAACTGCTTCCGGACGATTCACGCTGAAATGAACGCGATAGCTCAGGCGGCCAAAAACGGCGCAAGCATAAAAGAAGGAGCGATCTACATCACCCACACGCCCTGCATTCACTGCCTCAAAGTTCTGGTGAACACCGGTATTAAGGAGATTTATTACGAGCGAGCCTACAAGCTACACACCCTGGAGGAATTATTACGCTATACCCAGGTGCATCTTTACAAAATTGAGTTAGCCGCAAAATAAAAAGGCGGGAAGCAGATGCTTCCCGCCCTTTTTCTACAACCATGAAGCGTCAAATCTTGCCGCTCAAGATAATCGCGATAACGAAACCGTAAAGCGCCAAAGCTTCCAGCAGCGCTAGTGTTAAGACCAGCGGCAAGAAGAGCTTGTCGGCCGCGTTCGGATTGCGCCCGATGCTTTCCATCGCCGCCGCGCCGACCCGTCCTTGACCCAGGGCGGCGCCAAATGCGGCGATAGCGACGGCAATACCTGCAGAAATTGCGATTGCGACGCCTTTGGGATCCGCAACGCCCGCGCCTTCAGCTGCCATAGCTACGCCAGTGGCCACCACAGTTATAAAAACCGCGGTGAACAGTACAAAAAACCTTTTCACTCCCTTCTCCTTTCCAGCGATTCATACCTGCCACTCCTCTGTCCTCATCCTCTACCGAGCGGCCGATCGCTTAGTGATGTGATCGCTGCGCGTCGTGACCATGTTCGTCATCGTGTCCATGGCTGATCGCAAGTGCGACGTAGATCATGCTCAACAACATAAATACAAAGGCTTGAATTACCGACACTAGGGTTCCCATAAGGTAAAAGGCGACCGGAACCACCACCTTTGTCAGGCCGATGAAAGCGCCAATGACTTCATGGTCGCCCATCATGTTGCCAAATAGACGCAAGGATAACGAGACTGGCCTAAAGCCGTGCGAGAAAGCCTCTAAGATAAAGAAAAAGACCACTGAGATCAGCAACAACGGTAGGAATAAAATCTTTGTAATCACACTCTGGCCCGGCAGACTCGTCATAGGACCGATAAAGTGCTTGATGTAATTTATGCCTTGTTCGCGTACGCCGATCAGGTTATAGCCGATGAAAGATACGATAGCTAATCCCAAGGTGGTGTTGAGATTGCTCGTCGGTGCACCGAATCCGGGTAAGAGACCCATGAGGTTCGCAAACAAAATAAAAAAGAAAAAAGTGGCAAAGTAGGGAACGTATTTTCTGCCCTGTTTGCCGATAATGGCATCACTCTGCCGAACCACCACGATTTCGAGCAAGAGTTCCGCTACATTGCGGGCGCCTAGACTTTCCACGGGAACTTCCGGATCGTCGGCTGCGTTTGCCAATGCGCTGCGAGCGCGAAAGGCAAACCAAACTAGGAGGAGGGCAGCTACTACAGCAAAGAATGTGTGATCGTCAATGACGTGCTTAAAAGCTTCGGGCATCAAATTATACCACGTAAACGGATGTTCCATTTTTCCCTAAGTGCCCGCTCGGACGGCTCGCAACACTACCTCTAAAAATATCGCCACGATCAAAGTCGAGAAGCCGACAGCGAATGATAGTGGGTCGAGGTCGAACCCGTAAAACAGCGTAATCAAGAGGCCAAGAAAAATTGCGATTTTCAGGACGAGTAAGCTAATACCGACCTTCGCACGACCTTTGCTCGCCAGGGGTGTAAGCACCCAAGCGACACCCAAGCTGAGCAACAAGAAGTTTACCCCCATAAAAAAACCGCCGACGAGTAGAGCCCTGGGTTCCACCCAATTCGTTTGTCGAAATATCGCCAGCAGTATCAGCAGCAAGCTTCCGTGCCACAGCTCAATCCTGAGAATCGTCTGTCTCGCTGCGGCTTCCATTACGCTCGCGCGCAAAAAACCTTGCCCATTGTATTAATCTTACAAACGCCGCGATAAAAGCCATCGCGGTAAACGCGATTAGGCACCACGGAGAACTGCCGAGATACGCATCTACGAAATAGCCCACTACCATACCGCCGAGAATAGTGCCTGGTAGTTCGAAAGCTACTCCTAGATAAAGGCCCGCCCGGCGCAGGAAGGGACTTTGATTTTCTCGCCGGCCGTTGGGACGACCTGCCACGTTCCCCACTGTGCTAGTCTTCTAGCACGACGTATTAAGGCGATCAAGTTTACCTTTCCGTCGCCGCCCATTCATCGAAGGCTTGAATTATCGCATTTATGTCGGCTGGGGAGTGGGCGAGGGAAAGAAACATCGCTTCGAACGGCGCCGGTGGAAGATACACCCCGCGCCGCAGCATGCCGTGAAAGAAACGTGCAAACTGCTGGCGATCACATTTACGCGCATCGTTCGCATCATTAACGCGGTCGACCCCGAAGAACAGAGTCATCATGGAACCAAAGCGATTGAGCGTTCCCTTGATGTTATGTTTTGCGAGAACCGCCCTGAAACCGGTCTCGAGCTTCCGGCCTCTTGCTTCCAATGCCGTGTAAGTTCCGCGCCGTGATAGCAGTTTGAGGGTCGCCAAGCCGGCGCTGACAGCAATCGGGTTACCTGACAATGTTCCCGCTTGGTACACGGGGCCGGAAGGCGCGAGCAAATTCATGATCTTACGTTTTCCCCCGAAAGCCGCCAACGGAAACCCGCCACCAAGGATCTTGCCGAGACAGGTTAGGTCCGGCGTGATGTTGAAGATTTTTTGCGCTCCGCCCAGGGCTACACGAAAGCCGGTGATCACCTCATCAAAAATAAGCAGCACCCCCTTTCGCTGGGTCATTTCCCTCAGCCCTTGGAGAAATCCCGGCTGCGGCAGAATCACGCCCATATTTCCGCAGATCGGTTCAACAATAACGGCTGCCGTATGATTGCCGTATTTTTCAAAGATTTTTCGTACCGAGTTCACGTCATTATAGATCGCGACCAGCGTTTCTCGGGCAAAGCCCCGTGGAACGCCCGGACTGTCCGGCAGCCCAAGGGTCGCCACGCCGGAGCCGGCTTTGACGAGCAATCCGTCGGCGTGGCCATGATAGCAACCGTCAAATTTCACGATTTTTCGCCGTCCGGTGAAAGCTCGTGCTAGCCTGATCGCGCTCATGGTCGCTTCAGTGCCGGAACTGACGGTGCGCAGCATTTCGATCGACGGCATGAAGTGCGACACGACTTCGGCCAAGCTCGCTTCGGCTTCGGTTGGCGCTCCGAAGGTAAAACCTTTGATTGCTCGTTCTTTTATTACTTGCACGATCTGCGGATGCGCGTGGCCTAAAATAAGCGGCCCCCAGGAGCCGACCAAGTCGATATAACGCTTGCCATCAGCATCGAAGATGTAGCTGCCTTTACCGCGGTTGATGGCAACCGGATTGCCGCCAACCGCTTTCCAGGCGCGAACGGGACTGTTTACGCCCCCGGGAATCTTTCTTGCGGCGCGGCGGAGAATTGCGGTTGAGCGAGACATGGAGAGGCGAAATCGTTGCTAACATCGGGGTGTTCTACTGTCAACTATTGCCGAGGACAAATATTTTTTTGGGGGTTCTTTTTTTTCTTGCAATGAAATTTGAAAAGGATTATTAACAACGCTTCCGAATAAATCGCGTCGCCCTCAATTTCCTTTCCGGTAGGGTGCGAAAAGAGTTTCCACAACACCTGTTGGTGGAAATTTTTTTTCAGCTGAGGTGTCAAATCGATGGTCTCCGTTGTCATCCGAACGATTGCGCATCCTTGCTTCACGGAAGCAACCAGAACTTTCGGGTTATCCACAGCTGTGGATAACCCTGTGTGTAACTTTTTCTCACATTGTCGTAGGTTTCCACTGAATTAACGGTGTGATTATGAGTGAGCTGTGGGCAAAAACGCTGGCAGATATTAAAGATCAAATTGGCGCGCAAAATTTCGAGACCTGGATTGCGCCGATCCGTTTCGTCTCCCGGAATAAGAACGATCTTGTTCTTGACGTCCCCAACAAATTTTTCCGCGACTGGCTCACCGAACATTATGCAAACAAGCTAGAACGTATTTTGAGTTCAGCCGCAAAGCATGACGTCAAAATCAGTTTTCAAGTTAACGAACGATTAGCAAAGCTTACTACATCGGAAAAAGTTGTACGGAAAGACGACAAGGAACGTGATAAGCCCCAGCGACTGAGCAATCTGGTAGCGAAATACACGTTCGAAAATTTCGTGATCGGCGCGAGCAACCAGTTTGCCCATGCCGCCTGCGTCGCGGTGGCTAACCAACCGGGCGACAACTACAACCCGCTATTTATCTACGGCGGCGTCGGGCTGGGCAAGACTCATTTGGTCAATGCCATTGGCCACCAAGCGGCGGCTCACCGGCCGGGGTTAAAGGTTGCTTATCTAAGCTCGGAATCTTTCATGAATGAGTTGATCGCGTCGCTCAGACGCGACAAGATGGATGAATTTAAGAGAAAATTCAGAAACGTGGATATTTTGATACTCGATGATGTCCAGTTTATCGCCGGCAAAGAACGCACTCAGGAGGAATTTTTTCATACCTTCAATTCTTTGTACGAATCTCATAAACAAATCGTCATCACATCCGATAAATTCCCCAAGGAGATTCCTGGAATCGAAGATCGTCTCAGGAATCGATTTGAGTGGGGTTTGATCGCCGATATCCAGCCGCCCGATATGGAGACACGCGTGGCGATCCTGCAAAAGAAGGCGGAAGTGGAACGTGTTCAGTTGCCCCACGATGTCGCGATATTTCTGGCATCGAACATCGATTCTAATGTTCGCGAGTTAGAGGGATCTCTGACTCGGCTGGGCGCTTTTGCATCCCTGACCAAAGCGGCGATCACCATCGATTTGGCAAAAGACGTGCTGCGCAATACTTTAAATGGCGCGAAGAGAGAAGTAACTGTTGAAAACATTCAGAAAACAATCTGTGATTATTTCAATATCAAGCTCGGAGACTTAAAGGCAAAACGCCGGACCCAAAACATCGCTTTACCGCGTCAGGTCGCTATGTATCTCTGCCGCAAGTACACCGAAGCTTCTTTTCCGGGAATTGGCGATAAGTTTGGCGGACGCGATCACTCCACAGTTATCCACGCATCCAAAACCATCGAAAGAAGAATCAAAGAAGACCCCCATATGCAATCGACGATTGAGAAGCTCGAACGAAACTTAAACGTTCGCAAGTAGTGTGGGTATCTTGTGATTAGTGGGGATTGCTAATTGTGGAAAGCTGTGGATCTCTTGTCCGCGCTACCATGAGACGTTGAAAAGAATACTAACCTGTCAAACTTGGCCACATCCGATAGTCGCGATTTATCTTATCAAAACGCGTTTCCCGCCTTATTCACAGCCTCTACTATTACTTCTGAATTTTATATATATTTAGAACAACAGAAGTGACAGGGAGGAAGTATGGAAATTAAAGCCAAGCGGGAGAGCCTTCTCGCAACGCTTTATTGGACTCAAAGCATCGTGGAACGGCGCAACACCATGCCCATTCTCGCCAATGTTCTGTTCGAAGCGGCCAAAGGGTCGATTCGAGTCACCGCAACAGACTTGGAAGTCGGCGTAAGAGGGGAAGTCGAAGGCGACGTCGCTAAAGAAGGATCCATCACAATTAATGCAAAGAAGATCTATGAGATTATCCGGGAAGTGCCAAGCGAGCAGGTTCAGTTAAAACGACTGGATAATGATTGGGTGGAAATTCGCAGCGGTAAATCGGTTTTCAAAATCGTCGGCATCGAGGCGAAAGAATTTCCGCAATTCCCCAAAATCGATGGTAAGACGCTTTCGACCACTCCGGCGTCGGCGCTGCGCGAAATGATCGAGCGCACGCTCTTTTCCGTGTCGACGGATGAAACGCGCTACAGCTTAAATGGTGTCTTTGTTGAGCAAGGCCAGGGTGGGAATGTCAGAATGGTGGCTACAGACGGTCATCGGCTGGCTTTTGAAGAGAGGGCCGTCGGGACTTTCGGACTGAACAAAGGGGTGATCTTGCCGCGTAAAGGACTAGCGGAACTTAAAAAGCTGTTGGAGAGCGGCACGGACGACGCGGTCTCTATGGGGTTTAAGGAAAATTTGGGTCTTGTAACCAAAGACAAGATCGAGCTTTTTATGCGGCTCATCGACGGAGACTTCCCTGACTATACAAAAGTCATCCCGAAAGGCAATCCGAACATCGTTAAACTTGAACACGATGAGCTTCTCCAGGCGTTGCGCCGCGTCTCGATTCTTTCCAGTGAGCGATATAAGGGAGTTCGCATGGAGTTTAGTGATGGCAAAGTGGCGATCTCGGCAAACAATCCGGATCTAGGCGAAGCGGTCGAAGAGATTGAAGCTGAGTATACCGGTAAAGCCCTTTCAATCGGCTTTAACGCACGTTATTTGATCGATGTTTTGGTTGTCCTTGGCGGGGATGGCGAGATCGATATAGAACTTAAGGACGAGCTTAGCCCGAGCGTGATTCGGAAGGTCGGCGTCGATAGCTATCTTTACGTTTTAATGCCGATGAGGCTCTAATGTTTTGAGTTAAAACCAAAATTGTTTACAACAGCAAAACTCATCATTCTTGAGTTTTATATTTACTGTCCAGTGCGTACTTTTCTTTCAAGCCGACGATTTCGTTGAATTCATTGAAAGGCATGAGATTTTCTAATATCGCCAATGTGGAGCCGTCGCGCCGCAAGGTGGTGTAGACATCCGTCAAGGATTTAGCCACGGAATAGAGCGGCGCCAACGGCCATACGATCAATTCGAATCCGAGGTCTTTGAGTTCTTTGGGTCCCATCAGCGGCGTTACGCCGCGTTCGAGCATATTCGCGACCAGTGGACCTGGTACCTGGCGCGCGATTTTTTGCATTTCTTCCTTTGATTCCGGCGCTTCGATAAAAACCGCATCCGCTCCGGCTTCTTTGAAAGCGATCCCGCGTTCGATCGCCTCATCAAGCCCGAGCGTTTGGCGCGCGTCCGTACGGGCAACGATGAAGAAATCACTGGCGCCTTTGGCATCGAGAGCTGCTCTTAATTTTTTGAGGTGCTCGTCACGGGGGATTACGTGTTTTCCCTTCATGTGGCCACAGCGCTTGGGCCAGACCTGATCTTCAAGAAAGATTCCGGCCGCACCGACCCGCAACAGATCTTCGACGGTTCGAATCACATTAATTGCATTGCCGTATCCTGTATCCGCATCGACAATGACCGGCGTGTCGACCACCGCGCATATCCGTTGAGCGGCGCCAACGACTTCGGTCTGAGTCAAAATGCCAAAATCGGGCTCGCCGAGGAGCGTAGCGGATAGGCTATAGCCGGTGATAAATAGGACCTCGAAGCCAGCGCGTGCGGCGATTTTTGCGCTGAGAGCGTCATAGATGCCGGGCATGATGAGCTGGCCATGTTGCGCCAATGCGTCGCGAATAAGCTGCGTTTTTTGCATAAGAGCCCTCGGCTGGATCTCTCTGAACCCAGCTCGCGATCGCTGCGAAACGACTACAAACGGGAAGCCCTCAGTCTGGTTGCCGCTTATCGTCTTGGCCCGCGTCCAAATCCGCTCCGGTGTACGGGAGCCTCGGGCTTTGGCGTAGCGCGCAAAATTTTCGCGGGTTTCAGGCCGAGTACATCGTCACCGTAACGGGATTTATCGAGGTGATCGCAGCGCGCCTTAATTTTTTGGCGAATTTGGTGGCGCCTTGCCATGTCGGTCTGGGCGGTTTTTAAATCTTCCAAGTCAAGCACAACGTCAGCTTCGTGATTGCGTAGCTTGACGCGAATCGTGAAGCGCGAACCTTCCCCCTCTTTCGCTGAGTAATCGACTCTTTTATCGATGCTCCGAATAATATCGCGCAGCAGATTTTCTTCTTCTTGGAATACCCCTTTGCCAAACATTACATCCTCCCCTCGCCGGAGTTTTGCCGAGGCCTCATTCTGCACCGGTATGATGGGTTTCCAAAAATTTACGCCAATCTAGTCGTAAGATCAATCTTGCAGACGGGACGCTAAAACGTCTCGACGAAAGGCCGGAGATCGATTTCCTGCGACCATGCGGTACGGGGTTGACGCAGGCAAGCAATCACTGCGTCAGCAATCGCGCTCGGCGGGATGACGGATTCGCTCGAGCGATTGGGCTCCCGGGAGCGGAGTTTGGGAGTGTCGATCTGGCCGTCGACAATCACATGCACGACATGAATTCCCTTGGGATGGAACTCACGGGCCAGGGACTGGCCAAGCATTCTAAGCCCGGATTTGCCGATCGCCAACGGCGCGAAGCCGGCGCGGCCCCGGAGCGCCGCCGTAGCTCCGGTAAGTGAAATAAAGCCATGGCCCGCTTTGAGCATGTCGGGAATGACCGCCTGAGCAAGATGAACCGCGCCCATCACGTTGGCTTCGAACGACTGGCGAATCTGTTCCGGGTCCATTTGCAGAAATTCGCCGCGACCGTAGCCGCTCGCATTGTGGGCTAGCGCCGTGATCGATCCGAAACTCTGCCGAATTTGCGCGACCGCCCCTCGAACGCTCCGGCGGTCGGTCACGTCCGCTTGAACCGCTAGCGCTTTACCACCGGCAGCATTGATTTCTTCAGCGACCGGCTGACTCGATTCGGCATGGCGTGAAAGCAGGCCGACCGCGTAACCCTCCTTCGCGAAGGCGCGCCCTAGAGCGGCTCCGGTTCCAGGTCCGACGCCGGCAATGATTGCGGTTTCCATATGCTTATGAATGCGCTTCAGTGCTAATGAACAGCTCGTCTAAACTCATCTGGCGTCCGAGGAGCCCTTGTTCCTGGGAGTACTGCATCAAAGTTTGCAGCGCTCTCCGATTGATATTGCCAAGACCATACTCCCACGGATCGGTACCGAGAAGCTCCTCCTGTTCCTCCCAGAAATGGCGGAACCAGGCTAGCGGCACGATGCGCGGGTTTTCCATCCGCTCGTAAGCGACCTTCTTGGATTCCTCAAATGCTTGCATTAGATTAATCGGCACCCAAGGGTGTTGATCGACGATCTCTTGTTTGATCGCGGTGGTGTGCATGATCGGAAAAACCCCGGTGCGCTTGTAGTAATCGACTTCCAGATCGCGATAATTGGGAAAAAGCCGCTCGACACGCGGATCCTTGTCAAGGATCGGACCGATGATCTCCGGATGGATCAACGCGTCAATCTCGCCGTCCACGAGCATTTTTTCTATGCTTAGTCCCGGCGCGATACGCTGAATTTTGAGATCGTGTGGCGGTATCCAGTCGACCTCTTCGTCGTCCTGTTTGAACCAATTGATGCTGCGATGGGGCAAGTTGAATTCATGTTCAAGAATACCACGAATCCATAAATTGGCGGTCGCTTGAAAATTGCGCAGGCCGACTTTCTTGCCGATCAATTCGGTTGGTTTGGTGATTCCTTTGCCGGAGTTTAAAAAAATGAAGCCGTGGCGAAAGCGGCGGTGCAGAAAGACCGGAATGGCGACAAATGGCAAACCGGTATATCTCGCCATCAGGTAATTCGACATCGAGAGCTCGGCAACGTCGAATTCACGGTTACGCAGCATACGCCAGTGGCGAACGTCCGATGTCATGTCTGTCAGCACAGTCAGCTCGATGCCGTCGGGTTGTACGGTGCCTTCTTTTAAAGCGCGGATGATCTCGTAATCGCCGGTCGCCAAGGTGAGATGCAATTTCTTGCTCATGGGGCGTATCTAGCACGGTTATCCGGCTTTGCCAATGCGATGGCGTTGAATTGACTCCTCGGGTCATCTTTGTTAGTAGCCTTTGGACGCGAAATCTTTGCGGGGGAGAACTAAATGAATTTAATCCGGGTCTTAATTATCGTTGTGACTCTAGTCGGTTTTGCCATGCCGGCGCTGGCGCAAGCGCCAGTCCGCATTAATTGGACCGCAGTGACCGGGGCTCAAAGCGGCATGTTTATGGCGCATCAGGAGGGTCTATTTAAGAAACATGGTCTAGATGTCGAGTTGATTCATATTCCATCGAGTTCGCGCGGTATCCAGGCAATCCTGGCCGGCGAGATAGCCTTTTCTTTCATGGACGGCTCCAACGCGACGCAAGCGACCTTGAAGGGAGCCAATATCACGTTGATTGCCGCGGGTACCAATCGGCAGGTCTTTTCTTTGATGGCAAAACCCGAATTTAAAAGGATTGCCGATCTCAGGGGTAAGAAGATTGGCATCACCCGTATTGGTTCATCAACCCATACCTCCGCGCTCTACGCGCTCACGTCTGCGGGATTGAAAGCCTCGGATTATCAGCTTCTGCCGTTGCTCGAAGTCCCGAACATATTCACCGCGCTAGCCGCGGGTCAGATCGATGCCGGGGTTATGTCACCGCCGACGAACGCAAGAGCGAAAAAGGGCGGATTCGTCGAGCTTATGAACATCGCAAAGGAAGGACCCGAATTTGTCTCGGTCGCCATCGGCACCAGCCGGAACTACATCAAAGCCAACGAAGATATCGTCCGGCGTGTCGTGCGCGCATACGCCGAAGGTGTGCAAGTGTTTAAAAACAATAAGGCCGCCTCTTTGCGAATGATCCAGAAACAGCTAAAAGTGACTGACCCAGAAATTCAGGAAGATACCTACACGCAGTTTCGCGAATATCTTGAATATCCGCCGTACGTGAGCCGCAAAGGGATGGAGGCAGTGATTGCCGAAATCAGGGAGAAAGAGCCGCGGGCGAAAAACATTAAGCCTGAGGATATGATGGATATGCGCTTCGTCGCCGAACTGGAAAAGAAAAGCTGAGCAACGCAGCGCCCCTGATCGAATCGGTTTGCCGTCCTGAATCGAAAGATATTTATTTACAGGGAGGCGTGCTTCGGGTGGCGCATCAGGTGGATTTCCTAAGCGCCTTGACGCGTCGCACGAAATACTCCCACATCGAACCCAGCCGGTGCGCTGTATAAATCTGCTCGTACTTGACCGCCGCCTCTTCGTCGCTCGTCCAGGACGGATCTCCCGAGGCGGTCGCTATGAGTTGGATGCGTGCGGCCTTCTCTAAGAAGATTGCATATAGCGTTGCCACCTCGATCGACTCGCCAACTACGGTGGAGCCGTGGTTTTTCATCAGCATGCCGCGGCATTGACCCAGGCTCTTGGCAACCTCCACGCCTAATTCCGCGGTTCGGATCAATGCCGTTGTGTAGTCGAAGGTGGGCAACCCTTCATAAAAAATATTACCCTCGTGACTGATCGGTCGGAGCCGCTGACCAAGCGCTCCCAACGCCGTCGCGTAAGGAGGATGGGAATGAACGACGCAGTTCACATCCGGCCTCGCTTTCATGATTTCCGTATGGATGAAAACTTCTGAATGGCGTTCATGCTTGCCCTCGACTTTCTTACCGGTCTCGATATCGACGGCGATGATATGCTGCGGGCGGATTTCTTCGAATCCGAAACTGTGTGGTTTCATGAGGATGCGATTTTGGCCTGGAATACGTACTGAAACATGGCCGAGGATATTATCCCAGTGTCCCTCGTAGGCGAGAATGTTGCAGGAATAGGCAAGTTTTTCTTTGAGTTCCTTGAGATTCGCGGCCATGGTGTCTCCTTGTAGAGCGACAATGGAGGAATCGAAGGGCCTGGTTCCCTTCGATGCTCAGCTTTTGTTCCGCAAGCGGAATCTTTGAATCTTACCGGTGACCGTCTTCGGCAGCTCTTCGACGAATTCGATCCAGCGCGGATACTTATAGGGAGCCAGTTTGCTTTTGACGTGATTTTGCAGCTCGAGCCGAAGTTCGGGCTTGGGCTGAAATTCGCTCTTAAGCAAAACGAAGGCTTTCGGCTTAAGTAAACCGTCGGCGTCCGTGTCGCCGATGACAGCGGATTCAAGCACGGCGGGATGCTCCATCAAAGTATTTTCAATTTCGATCGGGGACACCCACAGACCGCCGACTTTCATCATGTCGTCCGAGCGGCCGCAATACCAGTAGTAGCCATCCGCGTCACAGTAATAGGTGTCCCCGGTCTTGAGCCATTCGCCCTGCATCATGCGTTTGGTCTGCTCGTGTTTGTTCCAATAAAAGGGCGCGTTGGCGTCGCCTTTGACCAGCAGATTACCGACCTCACCGATCGGAACTTCGCGTCCCTCGTCGTCGACGATTTTGGCCTCGAACGCGGGTGTCACTTCGCCGCTGCTGCCTGCTTTAGCGCGGCCGGGACGATTCGCCAAAAAATCGTGGGTCGCTTCCGTCGACCCAACCACGTCGAGAAGTTCCAAGCCGGTGCGATCCTTCCATTGGTGAAAAAGTGCCGGCGGTAGCGGCTCGCCCGAAGATAAACAAATCCGCAGGGAGCTCAAATCATATTGTTTTTCGATACGCAAAAAACGCGCGTACAAGGTCGGTACGGAAAAGAAGAATGTCGGCCGGTATTCCTCGATGACTTGAAGGATTTTCTCCGGATCGGGTTTGTCCGACCACAACACTGTCGAGGCGCCGAAACGCAAAGGAAAGTAGAGCGAGTTTCCGAGGCCATAGGAAAAAAACATTTTCGAGGCGGAGAAACAGAGATCGGTTTCGTTCATCCCGAGAACTGGCTTGACGAAAAGATCGGTGATCGTGATCATGTCGTGCTGCAAGTGAACGGCGCCCTTGGGATTGCCGGTGCTGCCTGAAGTGTAACCCCAGAAGCAAACGTCGTCTTTGGTAGTTTTCTCAGCAGCTAGCTCATCCGAAGCTTGGCCGATCAGAGTCTCATAGGGCAGCGCTTTTCCTTGGGCCTTGCCGACAACCAGGATGTGCTTCAGATACGGTGTCTTGTGCCAAATCTTCTCGATTTCCGGCAGGGTCGATTGGTGGACGACGATCGCTCGCGCCCGGCTGTCGTTGATCAGGTATTCATAATCCTTGGCGAACATCCAGGGATTGATCGGCACCGCCACTGCGCCAATTTTGATGGCGCCAAAAAAACAGTAGGCGAATTCCGGCGAATCCGGCAAGATCACGAGTACGCGGTTTTCAATCTCAATGCCGAGATCTTTTAGCGCGTTGCCGGTACGGTTAACGTTTTCGAAAACTTCCTGGTAGGTGATCTTCCGGTTTTGGTAATAGATAGCAACTTTGCCGCCACGCCCCTGCGCGATGTTTTCGTCCACGAAAGTCGTGGCGGCGTTGTAAATGTCGGGCAAATGGAGATTCATGAAATCCGCCGGATGCTCCGATGTTGGTACGGGATCGAAGATCCCGTTTCCCGCCTGTCCGAGCTTATTCACCTCCGACGATTTCAGAGTGAGATTCCGTGGCGATCACGACCGACTTCGAATCGGTGTAGTGCTCGATGGCCTCGTCACCGTGCTCTTTGCCGAGACCGCTTTGCTTCACCCCGCCAAACGGCAGCTCGTCGTAAATAATCTGCGCTGAGTTGACCCAGGTATAACCGGCTTCAATATTCTCAGCGCCGTACATCGCGCGGTTAATATCTCGGGTCCAAATCGAAGAGCCGAGGCCGAAGATCGAGCTATTCGCCTGCTCGATGGCTTGATCCAAATTCTTCACGCGCATGATCGGCAGCGCCGGACCGAAGACCTCTTCCTGGATCATGCGCGAAGCGGGATCGACTTCGGCAACCAGCGTGGGCTGTAAATAATAGCCTTTTTCGTACTCATCGCCCTTAGGGCGCTGGCCGCCGAAGATGACTTTGCCGCCTCGCTTGACGGTGTCTTCAATCTGCTCTTCGACTTCTTGGCGCTGTTCCTTGGTATGCAGCGGGCCCATCAAAACGCCGACCCTGAGGCCGTTGCCGACGCTGATCTTCTTAGCTTTTTCCACCAGCTTTTCCATGAACTCGGTGGCGATCTTGTCGAACAAATAGAGCCGTTTGACCGCCAAACAGGCTTGGCCGCAGTTGAAGAAACGCCCAACCGAGGCCGCGCTGACTGCACGATCGAGATCGGCGTCGTCGCAAACGATCATCGGGTCGCTGCCGCCGAGTTCTAACGTCACATGTTTAAAGTCCTTCGCGGCGGATTGCATGACGCGCCGGCCTGTGTCGGTCGCGCCAGTGAAACCGATCTTCCGCACCGTAGGGTTGACCAGCAATTCCTCACCGACGACGCTGCCCGGCCCGGTGACGACATTTAATGCCCCCTTGGGGCCGCCTGCATCCTGGATCGCCTTGTCGATAATTTCGCAGGTGCGAAGATCGGTGAGCGGTGTCGTTCCGGCGGGTTTGACTACAACCGTGTTCCCCGCGAGCAGTGCCGGACCGAGCTTGTTGCCCATTAAGGAAACCGGAAAATTCCACGGTACGATCGAGCCGCACACACCGAGAGGTTTGCGCAGCACGATGCCGTGGCGGCCGGTGTCGAGCATCACTGCCGAGGTCCGCATGGTTTTCGCCATGCCGCCATAATGATCGAGAGTGTGAACGAAGCGCCGAATTTCCAGAATCGATTCGCGCATCGGCTTACCCTGTTCTTTCGTCAACAGGGTCGCGAGTTCTTTTTCCTGCTGCAGAATCGTGTGACCGGCGGCCAACAAAATAGCGCCCCGCTTCGACGGCGCCATTGAAGACCATTTTTTTAGCGCACCTTGCGCGGCATCGATCGCACGCCGGATATCTAGGATGGTTCCTCTGGGAACGGTATCGACAAGTTCGCCGGTCGCCGGATTGCGGACTTCGGTGGTCTGCCCGCTGTCGGAATCGACTTGCGCACCGGCAACTAACATCTTGGCCATGTGGGTCCTCCTAACTTTCTGCCAGAAACTAGAGAAAAATCATGTTCATAGGTGGAAGTCAAGAATTGTCGGGCGCGGGCAATCGTCACTCAGCTCAAGGTCTCACGCTCTGTTCGAGATGACAAATCGGTTATTTGCTGGATTGCGAGCTGAAGCAAGGAATTTTTTTTTGTGTTAAGTAAGGACGACAAATTTTCCAGAAGCTTTAGCCGCCCGCCCGACAGTCACTAGACGATGCGCGAGTTTGACAGGGTCCATCGCGGGTGGATAGTTTCTTCTAACGGTTGGATTTGGAGGTCTCATGAAGCTTGAAAAATACATCGTCAGCGCGCGGCCGGGAGTGGTCGGCGGCAAGTTCGAAGAGAAGCGGCCCCTGCGTGAGCGGATTGAGCTGCCGGTAACGCGCCATATTTTTATCAACCGCGATTCCCATCCGGATGCCGACGTTTATGTCGCAATTCATGAAGCGAAGAATTTGCCGTCCCCGGTTCCCGATTATCAAGTGCCACACCGCCACAACACGGACGAGTTTTACTATTTTATCGGCAACAATCGCGATCTTACGGGTTTGGAAGGCCAGATCATCTTTGAAGGCAAGATCCATAGTATCGCGTCACCGGCTACCGTCTACATTCCGCGAGGCGTGGTGCACGAGTATAAGGTAACCAGCGGCGCCGGCACAGTGACGGTGTTATTCCGCAGTCGCGGCTACACTCACGAAAATCAGCCGTTCGATCTCGTCCAAGGTGAACGCGATTTCGCCAAGTTTGCCAGCTACATCTTTCATCCGGATCTACGGCCGACCACGGAAATCAAATATCACACCGATGCGGCGCCGGGCGCTCGTTACGTGTTCGTCGACGGCAAGCTGAAACCGCAAGCGGGGTTCTATACGGTCGTGCGCAGCGTCTCCGAGGTGTCGCCAACACAGGCCAGTTACGTCGAGATGCACAGCCATAACTGCGACACCCAGCATATTGCCATCGGCACCGGGGCCGGGCTCACAGGCCTGAAGATCGAGTTCCGGATCGGCGATGAGAACGTCGTTGCGGAGAGCCCGCTCGGAGTGAATATCCCGGCTGGGACGCCACATTCCCAGCGGATCATCGAGGGTTCAGGACACTTTTTCAATTTCGTGCCGAAGAGTCATTACAATGAAGGGTTGGTTTGAACCGTCAAAGGAGGGTCATTACGGTCTTGAACTTCGCACGATCGCACGCCAAAATCACCGGAAACAGATGCACATTGCGCTTCTGGTGAATTGACCGACCGTCAAATCTTACGCGGCCGGCGCGGGGGACCACCTTTGGAGTGTGAATTGCGACGCGAAAGCAACCATGAATCGGGGGTCGAATGAGCAATCGAAACAATAACATCGCCGTGTTTGGCGGCGGGTGTTTCTGGTGCACGGAAGCGGTGTTCGACGAGTTGCGCGGCGTGCACTCCGTGGTCTCCGGTTACGCCGGCGGCACGACGAAGAATCCGACTTACGAGCAAGTTTGCTCGGGAATCACCGGACACGCGGAAGTGATTAAAATCGAATTCGACCCCGACGAGATTTCCTTCCGTGATCTGATGACGGTGTTCTTTGCCACTCATGACCCGACGACGCTGAACCGTCAGGGCAATGACAGCGGCACTCAGTACCGCTCGGCAATCTTCTACGCCGATGAAGAGCAAAGACAGCAAGCTGCCGCATTCATTAAAGAGCTCGATGAAGCCCAGAACTTCAGAAACGGGATCGTAACGACCCTTGAGCCGTTGACAGAGTTCTACCCGGCGGAAGACTACCATCAGAAATTTTATGCGAATAATCCGTATCAACCTTACTGCCAATACACAATCCCGCCGAAATTGAACAAACTTCACAAGCAATTTTCCGAATTGCTTAAGTCGCACGCCAAGACGAGCTGAAATTGTGGCTTATTTTACTCATGGCGCATTCGGGTGACATGGCGTTGACACGTGATAAGATGGTGCGTGACCTGGGATAGGGCCTTATTGTGACGGATTCTCTGCTCTCCCGAGAAGCGGCCCGTGCCGACCTTGACGGGCGAAGGTTGGTTATCGTTTCGAACCGCTTACCGTTCAATATCGATGTTGAAGACGGCCGGATCGTGTTTCATCCGAGCGCTGGAGGTTTGGTCACGGGTCTTGCTTCCTTCCGCGAATCGCGTGAGCAGACTTCAGCGCTTCCTGCCGAGCATCTATGGGTTGGCTGGCCCGGCAGCGTTGATGCGTCCCTGCACGATGAAGTTGTGCGCGAAGCGTTAGCTAGATTTCAGTCCTATCCGGTGTTTCTCACCGAAGAGCAGATGGAGCACTTCTATCTGGGATTTTGCAACGCTACGATCTGGCCGTTGTTTCATTATTTCCCGTCCTATACGGTCTACCAAAAGACGTTTTGGGAGCAATATAAACAGATTAATCAATTGTTCGCCGATGCGCTTGAGTCGATATTGCGACCCGACGATGTCGTGTGGGTGCACGATTATCATTTGATGTTGCTACCGCGCTTGTTAAAAGCCCGTCGACCACAATTGTCGATCGGCTTTTTTCTGCATATTCCATTTCCGTCCTTCGAGGTATTTCGTCTACTGCCGGGGGAATGGCGCCGTGACATCTTGGAAGGGCTTCTAGGAGCGGACCTGGTTGGCTTTCACACGTACGAATACACGCACCATTTTTTGCAGAGCGTGCTGCGGATACTCGGTTATGAGTATCAGATGAGTCAGGTGCTGGCGGCCGATCACATCGTCAAAGTGGACACCTTTCCAATGGGTATCGATGTCGACAAATTCGCCGGCGCGACGGCAAACGAGGAGACGGAGCAGGAAATCCGCCAGCTCAAAAACACGCTCACCGGTCTCAAGCTCATTCTTTCCGTCGATCGGCTCGACTACTCCAAGGGGATTTCGAACCGCTTGGAGGGTTACGAGCTGTTTCTCGAAAGCAACTCGGAATATCACGGCAAGGTCGCGCTATTGATGGTGGTCGTGCCGTCGCGCATCGGCGTCGTGCAATACGAGTTGATGAAGCGACAGATCGAGGAGCTGGTCGGCAAGATCAATGGCCGATTTGGCCGGGTCGGCTGGACTCCGGTGGTTTACCAATATCGCCACGTGCCGTTTAACTCGCTGGCTGCCCTTTATGCCGTGAGCGATGTGTGTCTGGTGACTCCGTTGCGGGACGGCATGAACCTGGTCGCCAAGGAATACGTCGCGACGCGCGGCGACGGCGCCGGCGTGCTGATCCTCAGCGAGATGGCGGGCGCTGCCAAAGAGCTGCCGGAAGCCATCATCATCAATCCAAACGATCGCACCGAGATCGCCACCGCTTTAAAGGAGGCGTTTGAAATGCCGCCTGTGGAACAACAGAAACGCCATCGGCTCATGCAGCGCCGGCTGCGCCGTTATAACGTGACCCGATGGGCGAGCGATTTTTTGACCACGCTTTTGGCTGTGCGCGAGGTGCAAAAGCGCGTTGAATCCAAGCTTCTCTCGCCGGCAGCGTGGCGCGAGATCGTCGCGCGCTACCGAAGCAGCCGCCGGCGGCTGTTTTTTCTCGATTACGACGGGACTTTGACGCCGCTGGTTCGACACCCCGGTTTGGCGGGACCTGACCCGGCGCGCCGTGAACTGCTGCGGTCGCTTGCTGCTGACCGAAAAAACACGGTCGTCATCGCCAGCGGCCGCGAACGCCAGACCCTCGAAGAATGGCTTGGCGATTTACCCCTCGGTCTGGTGGCGGAGCATGGAGCATGGCTTCGATTCGGCGATCGAGCGTGGCGCCGCGCCAAGCCGTTGTCCAATGAATGGAAACGACACTTGCTGCCAATCCTCGAGATTTATGCCGATCGAATGGCCGGAGCCTTCGTCGAGGAGAAAGAAGATTCGGTGGCTTGGCACTATCGCATGGCCGATCCTGAGCAAGCGGGACTATGCGCGCCAGAATTGATCGACCATTTGCTCAATCTTAGCGCAAAGACCGATCTCCAGGTAGTGCAGGGAAACAAAGTCGTAGAGATTCGTCACACGGGTTTGAATAAGGGTGCCGCCGCATTGTCTTGGCTGACTGACGACGAGTATGATTTCATTTTGGGCATCGGCGATGACGCCACGGATGAGGATTTCTTCAAGGCACTGCCAGCCTCCGCGTATTCGATTCGGGTGGGCATGACGCCTACCCATGCGCAATACAATATTCGCCACAGCGGCGAAGTGATCGACCTGCTGCGCGCTTTCGCGAGCCTGAGCGAAGCGAAACCGGACGAGAGCCGCTAGTCGGTTCACGACACAGGACGCTCGAGGATCGGGACCGCTCATCCGCCGTTGCTATATCATCCCTCCCTCTTCGCGCGCCAATTCTTATAAGCTCGGCGCGTTAACGCCGCTTAATCGTGAAAAGTTTCTCACTTCACTAAATCTGAAGAGTCGTTCGAGGCGCAAGCGAGCCGCGCGCGCAGGACGCAAGTCTAGGCGGTGCGATGTTGCCGACTGGCTGCGAGTCCGCAGATTCGTGCGGCCAAGATGGTGTATGTGCGCGAAGCGAAAAAACGCGCAGCTAATTTGGTTTCATTTGCGCCGCGTGTTAATCCTCGGAATATTAGCGCGCCGCCAGCCAACATAATCGTATGACAAGCAGTGAAACCAACAATGAGCACGGTGCTAGCGGAAGCGTGATCATGCTTTCCGCGGCGCGATTCGTGATCGGTTGCGCGTTTATCGCCGCCGCTCTTCTTGTGGCAGGTACGACGGTCACACTGCCGCTCGGGCTTTTGGCGGCGGAAGTGTTTGCCACGATACTCGGCTTGTTCCTGTTCGGCTCGTTCAAGTATCAAATTCACAAGAACGCGCTCACGTATGGCATGTCTCTCGTCATCGTGGCGACCTTTTGCGGACTGGAGGGTTCGCAATGGCATCGGGAAATCGCCGAGAGCGGCTGGTGGCCATGGGTGCGGCGCAATCTGTTGTCGTTCCACGGCCTGAACGAGCTGATCCACGCCGACACGATGTTGTTCATTCTCGGTTTGACTTTTTTTGTCGCGGTCATCGCGCAAACCCGGCTGCTGGAAGGAATCACCTTTTATCTGCTGCGGCGTTATCGCGGCAATATTCTGCCGACGATGATTTCGGTCACCGCGGTGGTCGCTTTCGCTTCAGGAATTCTCGACGGCGTTTCAATGATCGGACTGACGATCCGCACGTTGGTGATCATCATGATGCTGGCGGCGGCGCCGACGGCCGCGGTGCGCTATGCCGTCATGGTCTGCACCGCGGTGACGACCGTCTGCGGGATCTGGCTGGCCTATGGCGAGCCGCCCAATCTCATCATGAAAGCCAACTTGCACCCGTACCTTGACAACGCTTTTTTCCTGCGCTACTGCGCGCCGGCGGCTGTCGCCTGCTATCTCGTCATCGCCTGGCAGCTAAAGCAAAAAATCGGCGGCGGACGGATCCATCTCGATGCCATGGACGTGATTGACGCCAATGCCGAGGATGTGCGCTTTCTGCAGGCCGCCCGTCACGGCGAGGTATTGAGCAGCGTTCAGCTGATCGAGAACCACGGCGCCGAGCTTGGCGAGACGGCCGATCGCGTCATCCAACGGTTGCGGGGCGGCGAAACGCTGGGAATCGCTCTGGTTCATGAGGATGTCCCGGAAGCGACGCGGCAAAAATTGTTGGGCCACTTCGTCAGCGAAGAGCTGGCGGAATCGCTCGACCGCCACTACGTGCTCGACGCGGCCGGCGACCATCACGGCGCGAGCGAGGCGGAGAATGTGGTCGACGAGGCGCTCGCTCGCTCTGCGAAACGCCGGGTGCAGGCGCAAAAGGTCGGCGCTTTAGCCCTAGTGCCGTTCGTCGGCCTGCTGATCGCGCACGGCATCGATCACAATGTGCCGCTCTTCGTGGCCTCATTCGCCGGTTTTTTGGTCGCTTTGCTGGGCATCATCACCCTCCCCAAAATGCGCGCGCTCGCGTTGCGCGAGGCGCGGCACGAATACGCCGAGTATTATTTTCTGTTTCCGCTGTTTCTTTCGATTACGCTGTTGACCAAAGCGGGATTTTTCGACGCGCTCCAGGTGCTCATCCATCAGGGCGTCGAAGGGCTCGGCCCCGGTCATGTGGCGTTCGCCCAGTTTATCGGCTGTACCTTTCTGTCGGCAATTCTCGATAACAACGTGGTTGCCGACTTTGCGTCGCGAGCGCTTCATGGTCTCGATATCACGATTATGCATTTGTTCGCGATGGCACAGATCGCCGGCTATGCGCTCGGTGGCTGCTTGACCCATATCGGCTCGGCGCAATCGGTGGTCGCCTTCGCTTTTATTCGCCGCGAGGTGGACGAACGCTATACGCCGCTGAGTTGGATCAAGGAAATGACGCCGGTGATCTTGGTCATGCTGGTGCTGGTGACCGTGATCATTTACCTCGAGAGCGCGCTGCTCGATTGGTTGCATTGAGCTCGACAAAGAGAGACCTGAGTCGCCGGCGATGATGCCGAGTCGTGATCTCACGGCGCGCGACCAAGCAGCACAACTTGACGCGAAGCGAGGTTCGAAGCTAGGGGGTATCACGGCTCAAGTTGGGAGGAATTTTCATGGACGCGAACCGCGTAGAAATGAAGCGCGTCAATCATTTAAAGCTCATCCGCTTCGTTGCGCGCAGCTTTGAAAAGCTCGGCGTGCCGGCGGACGACGCCGAGATCGCCGCTAAAGTTCTCGTCGCGGCGGATCTTCGCGGCGTCGACACGCATGGCGTCATTCGTTTTAACCCCCGTGCATGGTACGTGAAATGGCTGACCGAAGGCTCGATGACCGCTCGGGCGAACCTTCGAGTGATTTCCGAAAGCGCTTCAACTGCGCTGGTTGACGGCGATCGCGGGATCGGCATGGTCATTGGGCACCGGGCAATGGAAATGGCGATTCGCAAGGCGCGGGAATTCGGCATCGGCATGGTCGGCGTGCGCAACAGCAGGCATTACGGCATGTCGGCGTACTATTCCATGTTGGCCCTGCCGCACGACATGATCGGGCTGGCCATGACCAACGCGAGTCGCCAGGTGGTTCCCACCTTTGGGCGCGAAGCGAAGTTCGGCACCAATCCGATGTGCTTTGCCGTGCCGACCGATCGAGAGCTGCCGTTCGTGCTTGATATGGCGACAACCACCGCGGCAGCCGGAAAGCTGGAGCTTGCGGCACGTCAAGGGAAAACGATTCCGCTCGGATGGGCGCTTAACGAAAGCGCCGCGGCGACCGATGATCCGCGCACGGCGCAGCAGGCACGCCGTCTACTGCCGCTCGGCGGCACGCGGGACGGCGGCAGCCACAAAGGTTACGGCCTGGCCATTGTCGTCGAAGTTCTCTGCGGCGTGCTCACGGGCACGATTACAGCGCTCAATGAAGACCAAGATCCGCGCGGCCATTTTTTTGGCGCAATCCGGATCGACACGTTTCGCCGGGCAGAGGAGTTTAAACGCGACATGGACCGTTTGATCCGGGATTTGAAGGCAACTCCGCCGATTGCGGGACAGGAGCGCGTCTATGTGGCCGGGGAAATTGAGTTCGAGACGGCGGAAGAGCGAACTGAGCGCGGCATCCCGCTGATGGGGTCCGTATTGAAAGGGTTGCGCGACGTGAGCGAGCAGGTGGGCGTGCCCTATGACCTGGAATAGCGGACGGATCTCCGCCGCTCTGAATCAGTAATTAAAAACTGCCGCGGCTGATTACCACCTCTTTAATCACGACGTCTTTGACCGGCCGGTCGCGCGAGTCGCGCGGAACATTGATGATAGCATCGACGACGTCTTGACCTTTGACCACTACGCCAAAAACACTATGGCGGCCGTCGAGCCACGGTGTCGCTTTCTGAGTGATAAAGAATTGGCTACCGTTGGTGTTCGGACCAGCGTTGGCCATCGACACGATGCCGGCTTTAGCATGCTTGAGATCGGCATGGAACTCGTCGGCAAAGCGAAAACCCGGTCCGCCGGTGCCGTTGCCCAACGGATCGCCACCCTGGATCATAAAGCCAGGGATGACCCGGTGGAAAATGGTGCCGTTATAGAGCGGTCGTTTCACTTTCTCGCCAGTTTTGGGATCGCTCCATTCTTTGGCTCCACTTGCCAATCCGATGAAGTTAGCGACCGTATTAGGCGCTTTATCAGCGAATAATTGGATCACGATATCACCCATGCTGGTTTTCAAAGTGGCGTAGACGGGACCCTTCTTTTCAGGAGTTTGCGCCGCCGCGCCGATCGACAGACTCAGCAATAACGATACGATGACTAGCAATTTTCCGAACATCAAAACCTCTTTTCTGTCGCAATTCGCTAAGACTTCATTGACAAACGGAAGCTAATCTAAAGTCGCGGCGAGGGTCAAGCCGAAGAGCTGAGAAATTTGAATTCAGCGATGTCACTGCCGCGTGGCCAGAAGAAAAGATGGTGAAATTCGACCGGATGTCGCAAATGATCGCTCAAGAGCCAAAAATTCGTTTTCAGCGAGCAACGGTGTTTTGACAACGAGGTTTTCGGATGTTATAGCAAACTCTGCCCGGACAAGGGGAGCAGTGGATGTCATGGTTTGATCGAAACCCTGGTGGGAAAAAAGGCTCGGCGCCAGAGCTCATGAAGTTTCCGCAGGCCGTGAAGCCGTCGGCGCCAGAGGGCAGTCCAGTGATCGCCGCGCCCGAACCGAAACCACCAACCAAAGTCGAGGTTTCACCGGCTTCAACCGCCGGGTTGGTCGGCTATCTGTATAAAGGCAGCCGCGTCAGCGGTCAGCTGAGCTTTCAAGGGCCTGCCAGAATCGATGGGGCCGTGGATGGCGAGATCCAGTGTCAGGGCACTCTGACCATCGGTGACGGCGCGGATGTTCGTGCGAAAATATCCGGACAAGTGGTCATTATCCACGGCAAGGTCGAGGGTAATGTTATTGCCAAGGACAGAGTCGAGTTGCTGGCTCCGGCGCGCCTGACCGGCGATGTCAATGCCCCCCGTTTGGTAATTACCGAGGGCGTGATGTTTGACGGCGATTGCGCGATGGGAGTGGCCAAGCCGATGAGCGGTGTGGCCGATTCGCGAAGCGCAAGTGTTGAGCGGGCTGCGGCGGTGCCGTCAACAAAGTTGCAAGCCGAATCCAAAAGCTAGACTTCGGTTCGCCGTTCATTCCATCCCGAGATCCTACGTTCACCATCGTAGGTTTTTTTATATTTGGGGCTTGGGTTTCAACCCCCGAGCGAGCACGGCACTCGCGAAGGTGTAGTCCAGAAGTGACGAAATGATTTCTTTAGATATCAGTATCCTGTACCAAATCGTTCTGTTCATCATCCTGTGGCTGATCCTCAATCGAATTCTTTTTAAACCGTATTTGAAATTGCTCGAAGCGCGCGAGCAGAGAACCACGGGGGCGCAACTTGATTGTTCGGATCTGGAGCACGAAGGCGCCCGATTGCGCGCGCAGTACGAGGAGCAAATCGCTCAAGCTCGCGCGGCGGGTTACGCCG